>Ga0209212_1002624_pt1 | contig 25092 bp, 24 predicted proteins | sample RifGroC2_FD_183996 | JGI IMG/M metagenome (GOLD analysis project Ga0209212, IMG submission 183996) | Groundwater microbial communities from Rifle, Colorado, USA - Groundwater C2 (SPAdes) (version 2) | ecosystem: Environmental > Aquatic > Deep subsurface > Groundwater | place: Rifle, Colorado... | reverse complement strand
CCGGCCGGGCGCCGAGCCGATCCGCAACGCGACCGTCACCACCATCGCCCCCACCGGGACCATCTCCATCATCGCCAACGCCTCCTCCGGCGTCGAGCCGCTCTTCGCGGTCTCCTACGTGCGCCAGGTGATGGACAAGAACATCCTGGTCGAGGTGAACCCGCTCTTCGAGAAGATCGCCAAGACCCAGGGGTTCTACTCCGAGGAGCTGATGCAGCGCATCGCCCAGCACGGCACCATCCACGACATCAGCGTGATCCCGGAGGAGATCAGGGAGGTGTTCGTCACCGCCCACGACATCACCCCCGAGGTGCACATCGCGATGCAGGCCGCCTTCCAGCGCTACACCGACAACGCGGTCAGCAAGACCGTGAACTTCCCCAACGACGCCACCATGGAGGACGTGGAGAAGGTGTACCGCCTGGCCTACCAGTCGAACCTCAAGGGTGTCACCATCTACCGCGACGGCTCCCGCGACGAGCAGGTGCTCTCCACCGGGAAGAAGGAAGAGGCCGTGCTGGCGGCGCCGCCGGTCCACGTCGAGGACAAGCGCACCGTGAAGCGCGAGCGTCCCAAGGCGCTCAAGGGATGGACCTACCAGATGCAGACCGGCTGCGGCCCGCTCTACATCACCATCAACGAGGACAATACCGGCCTGTTCGAAGTCTTCACCACCATGGGCAAGGCCGGCGGCTGCGCCGCCTCCCAGTGCGAGGCGATCGGGCGCATGGTCTCTTTGGCATGGCGCAGCGGCATCCAGGGAAGGAGCGTGGTGAAGCAGCTTCTGGGCATTTCCTGCCACTCCCCCAGCGGCTTCGGAGACAACAAGGTGCTCTCCTGCGCCGACGCCGTGGCCAAGGCGATCCAGTCGCACCTGACCCTCACCGGTCACACCGACCTGATCGAGGCCCCCAGCTTCGAGAAAGGTGCCTGCCCCGAGTGCGGCGGCGTGGTCGAGCACGAAGGGGGGTGCGCGGTCTGCCGCGTCTGCGGCTACTCCGAGTGCGCCTAACCCCCCGGCCTCGCACCAGCCTGCGCCAAGGTTTCGGCCGACAGGCCTTGAAGGCGAGGAAGCGCGGGATCGTGATGTGACAAAAAAGAAGCCCCCGGCGATGTGCCGGGGGCTTCTTTGTCTTGCGGCCTTACTGCACTGCCTCCCTGGGCCCCACCTTCTGCAGCAGGTGGTTCCAGTCCTGGGGGAGGTTGTTGCGCACCGCCCTCATGGCCTCGGGCGACAGGTTGTGGCAGACCACCTGCAAAATCGTGCTAACGAGCCGCTCTCCATGCTGTCTCGGCATATGGAACTGGTTTGCTATCGCATCGAAATACTGCTCCACGGACAGGTCGGTCACGTTTGCTGGGCCGCCACACAGGACCTCATAGGTCAGCGGTTTCGGCAGTTCGCTGGCGAACAAGCGCGCCGGCACCTCGTCGAGACGGTTGGCTATAATGCCCAGCACCGCTTTTACCGCCGGTTCCATCGTTGCCTCGTCCTGCAAGACCTCACTCCTGCGTGCCTGTTGTATCAGTTGATCGTAGGTAATCATGTTACCTCCCTTGCGTGGCATAGGCATGATCTCTCCTACCCCCCGCCAATCGTGTATAGGCCGTTTTAGTCCCCTTCAAGGTCAGGATATTACAACCCAGATATCGCAGTCAATGTCAGCAAAGGGGCACTGAACCATTTTTGACTATAACTTTCAATTGCATCGTTACTTTGGTATACTTGCAGCGTAAAGACAGGAGTCGTCGAGGCTCTCAGTGGAGTGAAAAGGGGGACATCATGAACGTTTTCGATTGCGCCATCAAGATAGAGGAAGAGGCTAAGAGATACTACGAGGGATTGGAAGCGAAGGCCAGCGACCGCGAGATGAAAAACCTGTTCTCGATGCTGGCGGCTTCGGAGGAAGAGCACCGGAACAACCTGATGAGGCTGAAAGCCAGCATGGCTACCGCCAGGGCGCATCTGGAGGGATTGGACGGCAGGGCCTGCAGCTTCAGGCCGCTTCTGACTCAACAGGAACTTTTGGATGAGTCCGGCAACGACCCGGATCTCTATATGTTCACGGTGAGGGAGGCGGAGCAGGAGATCAAGTTCTACGAGCAACTGGCCTCGCTGGCCGCCGACGAGGCGACCCGGAAAACCCTGAGGCTCCTGGCGGACGAGGAACGCCGCCACCTGACCACGGTGGAGGAAATCTACGCCTTCGTCGAGGAGCCCAAGACCTTCCTGGAATGGGGTGAGTTCAGCAACCTGAAGCAGCTGTAGCAGAGTCAAAGCCAGGTACACAGAACAGATCAGACGGATAAAACGGATAAAGGCAGATCAGGCCAGGCATCGGGATTACCCCAAAGCCTGAGCTTCAATCTGCCTTTATCCGTTCAGCCCGTAAGATCCGCGTGACGCCCTGGACCGGAGTGCTACGGTTTCTCGGTCATGGCGGCTTCGTAGGCGCTGTCCGGGTCGCACTCGGGGCGGAGGTAGCGCTCCAACTCGTCGTACATCCGGTCCGTGGTCAGCTTGATGGCCGCCAGGGTGTCGAAGTCCACCCCCTTTTGCTCCCGCAGGAAGCCTTCGTGCAGGCGGTCCACCAATCCTTTCAACTCGCGCAGCGATTGGTGACTCTCCTTCAGCATCAGGTAGGCACTCTCGCATAATTCCTGAACCCGCTCCTGCCGCAATCCGGATGTCATCACGCCCTCCTTGTGCCCTGGCCGCCCGGGCTAGCGCCAGTGAATGCAGTTCACCGGGCAACTGTCTATCGCTTCCTGGACCTTGGCTTCACTCGATCCTTGCTGGTTGTGAACCTCGGAAACCCCGGCATCGTTGAGCCGGAAGGTCTCCGGAATGATACTGACGCAGAGCCCGCACCCTATGCAGATCTCCTGATCGACGAACACCTCTCGCGCCATGGCAACGCCCCCTGTACCTGAAAACATAGGATCTGACTACCCGTCACAGGATACACGACAAAGGGGGAAAGTCTATATGACCTAAGGGAGTTCGGATAGCACTTCGTCTTTGGCTGCTCAGCGCCTGGGCGCCGCCCTCACCCCTGCCCCTCTCCCGGAGGGCGAGGGGGTGTTGGGGGATTTCTCTTTCCGGTGGGCGGGAAGGGGGCGAAGGTGTTGACTGAAACCAGGACTCCGGCGGCTGACGAACTATCGCGGCTGGTACGTGAAGCAGTCCGGGTGCGACTCGTGAGACCCGACCTTGATGCTGGGCGCCGTGCACTCCAGGGACTGGTTGAAGCTGCAGTTTTCCACCTTGCAGGCGCCCACGCCGCCTTGGACGTCGACGATGCCGCCTTTTTGGCTGCTGTGCATGTAGGTGTCGCAGCAGGGACAAGGATCCGAAGGTCCGCCAACCGTTATGGCCAGCGTATGACATGCGTTGTGCTTGTTATAGGAGCAATCGGTTACGTCGCACGAGGTGATCTTTACCATTTCCTTCTGCATTGTTTATCTCCTTTTTCGCTGCCCCCTTCACGCCTTAGAAATTTTTAGCAGGAGACCGGTATTAGTCAAGCCGCCGCGCACAGGGGATGAGCGGCCCTGGCGACACGGAGGGCTTGCAGCAGGCCGCTCTTTGCTCTAGACTATGCCGTTCGCGAAATCCGCTTTTTTTTAAGACAAGAGAGTAACCCGATGCCCAAGGAACTTACCCACTGGATGCTGGCCGAGCAGGCGGCAGCTGGCCTGGAAAACGGCAGCCGGCTCAAGAGGATCATCGGGCAGCACCGGCAGGCCTACCTGGGGGGAGCGGTACTCCCGGACACGCTGGCGCATATCTTCCGCGGCCCCTTTCACCCCACGGCCCGCGTGCTGAGCCACCGTTTCCACAACCCCTCGGAGAACAGCTACGCTCCGCTGATCCATGCCGAGCGGCATCACCCCGACGGCATCCCGGCTCCGCTGCTGGCCTGCTTCCTTGGGGTCATCTGCCATATGGAGGCGGACGCGGCACTGCACCCGTACGTCTATGCCGCCACCGGGAGCGCAGGGATAGGCGAGCACTACCGGCTGGAAACCGGGATCGATGTCCATTTCCTGAGATGCGGCAGAGCACCGGCGCAAAAAAGGCTGGACCGGCTCCTGTCCGGTTCGAGCAGGGACGTGCTGGTGCATGCGGCAGAATTGCTGTTCAATCCGGAGGGAGAGCTGCCGCGCCGGGCAATTGAGCAGTCGCTGGCGCTGCACTGCCGCTGCCAGGCCATGTACGACCGGGCCTTTTGGAAGCTGGCGGTGAGGGTGCTGGGGAGGGTTTGCGGCCCCCCTTTCAGGGAGCAGCGGCAGCTGTTCTATCCCTTGCGGGGCTGGAAGTTCGGTGCGATCAAGACTGGAGGGGGCGGATTGTGGCGTCATCCGGAGAGCGGAGAGCTGAGGGGCGAGTCGCTGGACGATCTGGCGCAGCAGGCGGTGGAGCGGACCGTGGCGCTGTTCCGGCGCATCGAGGCGGAAGGGACCTTTGCCGCGGCGCTGGGCCGTCACCCCGGCGCCAACCTGCTGACCGGCTTGCACGGGGTCACCAAAGGCGATTCACCAGGATAAAAGGGAGCCCCCTCATCCCCGTGCCTGCCTGCAGTTTTACCCGCAGCCCCCCCCGCCGCCGAAGCCACGGATGTTCTTCTCCCGGAACCACTCGTTGATCAGGCCGGTGGCGCAACCCACCCCGGCATCGACCTGGAGCGCAGCCACAGGGCAGTTGCGGACGCAGGCGCCGCATTCCATGCAGGCGTCCCGGTCCGCCAACTCCGCGCGACTATCTGCCATCCGGAAAACCTGGTGCGGACAGACTTCGAGACACCTGCCGCAGCCGATGCATTGCGCCTGGTTCAGTTCCAGGGTCGCCACCCCTTCCAGATATCTGAATCCTTTCATTGCCAATTCTCCGTCATCAAATGAGCTTTTCGGTCAGAACCAGAATGAGCGCCAGGATGAGCGCGCTCCCCATGAGCGGTATGCCCATGCGCATCTCCAGCTTAACCCCTGAGCGCGAGGTGTAGGTGGTGCAACCGGTGAAGTTCAGCGTGTAAAAGGCGCTTAGGGCCGGAAGCGCCAGGAACGCGGCGAGGGTAAGCGGAAGCCCCCAGCTAGCGCCGCCGGCCAGGGCGTAGAGTGCGGCGCTGTAAGCTACCCCCGCCACGGCCCCCTTGATGGCGAAGCTTTTGGTGGGGAGCAGCGGCAGCAGTAGCGGCGCCAGCGCCGTGCCGGTGAATACCGCCCCCAGATAGGCGACAAGCGCCAGGGCGGCGGCAGATTCGCCCGCGAGCAGGACGGCCGCCAGGTAGACAGCGGCGCCTGTCAGGGAAACCGGCTTCAGCAGCAGGACGAGTTCCACCGGGATCAGGACCAGCCGGTCGTACCAGTTGAAGGTCAACTGCCGCATGGCGGGGGTGGTCACACCGCCGTTGTCCAGGTATTCGGGGAGATCCGAGGCCCGGACCGTGCCGTAGGCGACGGAAAAACCGCTGCGCTTCTTCACTTCGTGTGCCGCGACGCCCGGGGCGCCCAGGATGGGGAGGATGAGCCGCCTGTGCTGCACCACCTTGACCAGGCCGCTCTTCGCTATGCGCTGGACCAGTTCGTCGGTGCCGAAGGTCCCCTTCCCCGCAGCGCACCAGACGTTGATCCCGAAGGTCTCCAGGACCAGCAGCCAGACGTTGCGCCCCTTAAGCTCCCGCCGCACCAGGTCGTAACTCATCTTGTAGTTGGCGGTAACCACGACGGGCGCCTCCGGGCCGGGCTCGCCCACGGCGTAGAGGCCAGCCGGCACCAGGTAGTGCATCCGGTTGATGCCCCAGCGCGCCTTCCAGGCGCCCATCCGGTCAGGGAAGCCTAAGGTGGTGCCGATCTGGGGTATCTTCATGCCCGCTGCCGAAAGCCAGCGGGTGAAGCCAGGTACCTTCTCGTCGATCTCTCCGCCGCCGGCGGAGGTGCGCGGCCCTCAGCAGGGAGGTGCGTCGGGATCGGTTCCGGCACCGGGAGCGCAGCCGCCCGCTGCGGTCTTGGGGTGCAGCACTGTTATTTTCTTGAACTGCCGGGTCTTGACGGCTTTCATTCAGACACCTCCAGATATCCGGTAATGTGGATAGATGCCAGGCCAGGATCAGGCGCAGCAGCATCCCTCGTTGAGACTCCTCAGTCTCTCCAAGTCCTTTCTGGCAGATTCGGTAGCGGGGATGAAATTGCGCAGCACCGGGACGAGGAACTGCTGGACCGGCGCCAGCGACCTGTTGATGGAGTAGTGGATCCACACCCCTTCGCGCCGGTCCTTGAGCCATCCCGCCCCCTTGAGCAGGGAGAGCTGCCTCGACACCGTCGATTGCGGCAGTTGCAGGACCGTCACCAGGTCGCAGACGCAAAGCTCGTCCTCCTCGAGAAGCAGGGCCAGAATGCGCAGGCGGGTCTCGTCATCCAGCGACTTGAAGATGAGTGCGATGTTTTCCATGGCGGGAACTATATCCGGTTTTTTGGATATAGTCAAGGCGGGACCTGGTTGCCCCCGCCGGCGGCGGTGTTCCCCCTCCCTAACCCTCCCCCTCCGGGGGAGGGGACCTGAAGCGTCGGATTTCGGAGGTAGGTTGGGGTGAACGGACTTACCGTGAACCCCAACGTGCCATGTTGGGGTTCACGAAGAACCCGTTCACCCCAACCTACGGGAGTTTTCTCAGTATCGGGAGCCCAGGTGGAGTTTTCTCAGTACCGGGAGGTCCAGGTCGGTTCGCCGGGCTGGTAGTGCTCCCGGCCGTGCAGTTGATGGACCTTCATCAGGTTGGTGGTTCCCGGGGTGGAGAGGGGGCTCCCCATGGTAATGACCACCACCTCCTCCGGCTTGAGCCAGCCGGTGGCCAGAACCGCCTCCTCCACCGAGCGGATCTGCGCCTCGGTGTCCCCCTCGATGTCGACCCGCAGCGAACGCACCCCGGCGTAGAGGGCCAGCATGCGACGCACCCTTTCAGAGGGGGTCACGGCGAGGATGGAGGTGGCGGGACGGTACTTGGAGACCAGCGCGGCGGTGCTGCCGGTCTGGGTGAAGGCGAGGATGGCGGCGGCGTTGACCGCCTCGGCCACCCGGCAGGCGGCCTGGCCGATGACCTCGACCAGATGGGACAGGTCGGAATGCTCGACGAAGCCGTGCAGCGGCGGCCACCTCAGTTGCGGGTCGAGCTCCACGTCGCGCGCCACCTGCACCATCATGGAGACCGCCTCCAGCGGGTAGCTCCCCGAGGCGGTCTCGGCCGAAAGCATGATGGCGTCGGTGCCGTCCAGGATGGCGTTGGCCACGTCCGAGGTCTCCGCCCTGGTGGGGCGCGGGTTATGCACCATGCTCTCCAGCATCTGGGTGGCCGTTATCACCGGCTTGCCCGCCTCGTTGCAGTTGCGGATGATGCGCTTTTGGATGAGCGGCACCTTCTCGGGGTTGATCTCGACCCCCAGATCGCCGCGTGCCACCATGATGCCGTCGGCGACCGCCAGGATGGCAGCGAAGTTGGCGACCGCCTCCGGTTTCTCTATCTTGGCGATGACGCGCAGTGGCGAGTCGTGCTGCGCCAGGATCTCCTTGAGTTCCTGGACGTCCGAGGCCTCCCGCACGAAGGAGAGGGCGACGTAGTCCAACTCCTCCTCGATGCAGAACCGCAGGTCCTCACGGTCCTTATCGGTGAGCGCCGGAGCCGACACCTTGGCCCCCGGCAGGTTGATCCCCTTGCGGTCCTTGAGCAGCCCGCCGGTCACCACCCGGCAGTGCACATCCTGCCCCTCGACCCCGAGTACGGTGAGCTCCATCAGGCCGTCATCCAAGAGGATCCGGTCCCCGGAACGCACGTCGTTGGGAAGCCCCTGGTATATGGTGGGGATGACGTTCCCCTGCCCCACCACGCCGCGGGTGGTGACGGTGACCTCGCTGCCGGTCTTCAGGTGCAGGCCGCCTCCCAGCATGAGCCCGGTGCGGATCTTGGGCCCCTGCAGGTCGCCCAGGATGGCGACGGCGTGCTCGTACTGCAGCGAGAGCTCTCTTATGCTGCGGATGACGGCGGATTTGCCGGCATGGTCGCCGTGGGAAAAATTCAGGCGGAAAACGTCGACCCCGCCCTGAATCAGCTTCCCGAGCATCTCCGGGGAATCGCAGGCGGGACCTATGGTTGCCACTATCTTGGTGCGCCGGAACATGTGCATCTCCTCCCTTGCCCAAAATTCTATTCCATCGTTATCAGGTTTGGCCTTTACACTAGCTCCAAAACTCCTGCAAATCAGTCCCCCCTCCCCTTGCGGGAGGGGGTTAGGGGGTGGGGGTAGCTGCCACATCTTCCGTCGTTGGCAGCTTCACCCACCCCCCGACCCCCTCCCGTCAAGGGAGGGGGGGCTGTAACGGCTGCTGCACCGCTGCTTCCAAAGTAACCGAATTCGGCCCCGGAGGCAAACGTAATAAGACCCTCTTGGACCTGTTGTACTTACCGGCACCACACGGTAAGGGTTCACCCTCCCCCAGCCCCTCCCATCAAGGGAGGGGGGAGAAACAGAGCTGGTGCGGCAACTATGGCAACAGGAGGCAACGGGAACAGAAGGCAACAGAATACCGGGAAGCTACTTCCCCTGCAACTCGGCCCAGCGGAAACAGTCGGTGGTGTGGTCGTTGACCATCCCTATCGCCTGCATGAAGGCGTAGCAGATGGTGCTCCCTACGAAGCGGAAACCGCGCTTTTTCAGGTCGCGGCTGAGCTGGTCGGAGACGGGGGTGGTGGCGGGAACCTCGCCCAGGGTGCGCCAGGCGTTTTGCAGCGGAGTGCCGTCCACGAAGCGCCAGAGGTAGGCGTCGAAGGAGCCGAACTCCTGCTGGACGGCGAGGAAGGCACGGGCGTTGTCCAGGGTAGAGGTGAGCTTGAGGCGGTTGCGCACGATGCCGGGATCGGCCATGAGCCTGATCAGGTCGGCATCGCCGAAACGGGCCACCAGTTCCGGCTCCATCCCGGTGAAGGCGCGCCGGTAACCTTCGCGCTTTCTCAGGATGGTGATCCAGGAGAGCCCCGCCTGCGCCCCTTCCAGGATCAGGAACTCGAAAAGCAGGCGGTCGTCGTGCACCGGCACTCCCCATTCCAGATCGTGATAGGCGAGATAGAGGGGGTCGCTGCCGGCCCAGCTGCAGCGCTTCAGAGTCGGTGGCAAGTTCGGGTCCTACTTTCTCTGGCTGCTTACCAGGTATTGGGTGAGGTCATCGGCCGACATGGGGAGCGCGAGGTAGAAGCCCTGGGCCTCGTCGCAGCCGCGCTCCTTGAGAAACTGCAACTGCGCGGCGTTTTCCACCCCCTCGGCGATCACCTTGAGCTTCAGGCTGTGCGCCATGGAGATGATGGCCTCGGTGATGGCCGCATCGTCGCTGTTGCACTCGACCTCGGCGATGAAGGAGCGGTCGATCTTCATGACGTCGATGGGGAAGTGCTTCAGATAGTTGAGCGACGAGTAGCCGGTGCCGAAATCGTCGATGCTCAGCCTGAGCCCCATTTTCTTCAGGGCCAGGAGCGCGTCGATGTTCTTGTCGGCCTTCTCCATGATGACGCTCTCGGTGAACTCCAGCTCCAGGAAGCCCGGATCCACCCCGGTCGCGCCGACGATCCCCGCCACGGTGTCCACGAAATCGGGCTGCCTAAGCTGCCGGCCGGAGATGTTGACCGCCACCTTCAGGTTGCCGTAGCTCTCGCCCCAGTTCCTCGCCTGCAGGCAGGCGCTGCGCAGCACCATCTCCCCCAGCTCGAAGATCAGCCCCGAGCTCTCGGCGATGGGGATGAACTCGTCGGGGGCCACGCAGCCAAACTCGGCGCTGTGCCATCTCAGGAGGGCCTCGACGCCGGTCACCCCGGCGCCGGCCAGATCCCACTGCGGCTGGTACTGCAGCGAGAACTCGCCCCGCGCCAGCCCCTGGCGCATGCTGTTCTCCAGGGCCACCCGGCGCATGATCCTGTTGTTCATCTCGCCGGAGAAGAACTGGAAGTTGGACCTCCCCTCGTTCTTGGCGTGGTACATGGCGGCGTCGGCGCTCTTCAAGAGGGCCTCCACGGTGCTGCCGTCCCCGGGATAGAGGGCGATCCCTATGCTGGTGCTGCCGTAGAACTCTTCGCCGTCGATCAGGAAGGGGTCGGCGAAAAGCGCCTGCACCCGCCTGGCGGTGGTCGCCGCGTTCCCCTCCTCGTCCTGGGGAGAGGTGAGCAGGATGAGGAACTCGTCGCCGCCGACCCGGGCCAGGGTGTTGGATTCCCGGACGCAGTCCGCCAGGCGCCGCCCCACCTCCCTGAGGAACTGGTCGCCCCGGTCGTGCCCGCGGGTGTCGTTCAGGTCCTTGAAATTGTCCAGGTCGAGGAAAAGCAGCGCCAGCTCGCGTCCCTCGCGCTGGGCCAGGGCCAGGGCCTGACGCAGCCGGTCCATGAACAGCGCCCGGTTAGGGAGCCCGGTGACCGTGTCGTAGTAGGCCAGGTGCTTGATCTTTTTTTCCGTGTCCTTGCGCCCGGTGATGTCCTCGCAGGCGGTGATGACGCCGATGCATCTGCCGTGGGCGTCGCGCATCGGCACCGAGGTGAGCTGAACCGGGAACTCCTCGCCGTCCTTGCGGATGTTGAGGCATTCCCTTTTCCAGTAACCCATCTTGGCGTAGTTCAGTGGGGGAAAGGGGTTCTCCTTGCAGCGGGGAGCCAGGACGCGCGCGTCCTCGCCGATCAGCTCACCGGGGCCGTAGCCGTGCATCTCGGCCTCGACCGCGTTCACGTAGATGATCTTCCCCTCCACGTCGCTTATGGTGATCCCTGCTCCTATGGGGAGGCAGTCGATCGCTTCCTGGAGCATCTGGAAGCCGTCGTCGTCCAGCAGCCCGGTTAGGTGCGGGCGGGTGCCGCTAATGAGCCTCAGCGTCCTGTTTTCCGCGGTCGCCTTTTCATGCATGTAAGTGAAATGCCCTCCCAGGCAAAAAAAAACGGGTCACCGATATCTGCACTGATGAGATATTTCGGCAACCCGGCTGTCTCATGGAGACCCTATAGGCTTTCCGCCCCATCCTCGCGGATGGTTTAGTATTATCGTGTATCGGTATGTGAACTGCCTGTATCAACCGTTTTTTGCTATTGCATCTGGGACACTCTCTAGTTATGACCACTGCAGAGTGGATAAGCTACTATCGAGTAGAGGTTTAACCAGAATGGGAGGCAAAAGTCAACATATTTGAAGGGAATTTTACTTTCAAAACTCGTGAAAACGCTTTGTAAATTTAATCTAATATGATATATGTAGCCGTCTCCCGGCGCCCGGTCCAGCTCCCCCCTGCCAGCTTGAGTGGGCGGGAAAACAGTGCACTGAAACAAGGGGTCGCTGTCGGGGGCCTTACCTGATCAACCAGTCACCAATATCGAGTCAACAGTTACAGCCAAAGCGACGCTAGAGCAGAGAGGTAACCGTGCAACCCGGGTCACTATCCATACTCATCGTCGAGGACGACAACGCTGCCCGCAGCAGTCTTTGCAACCTCACAGCCATGAATCATCCCGAGCTGACCATCCACTGTGCCGACAACGGTCAGGTGGGTCTTGACCTCTATCTGCAGCACCGCCCGGAGATCGTGGTGACCGACATCAGCATGCCGGTCATGGACGGCATCAGCATGGCCGCGCAGATAAAGTCCTGCAATCCGGAGGCGGCCATCATCGCCCTGACCTCTTTTCTGGACACCAGGTTCCTTCTGAAGTCGATCGAGATCGGCGTCGACCACTACCTGCTGAAGCCCCTGGTCTGGGAAAAACTCCAGGCGGTGATCCAGAAGAACATCACCCTGATCACGCAAAGCTCGCAGCGCAGGCAGATGGAGACCGCCCTGCTCAAGTCACAGAACGACCTGAAGATGGCCAACGAGCTGCTGGAGCAGCGGGTCAGCGAGCGCACCGCCGACCTGCAGGCGGCGATCCGCGAGCAGGAGTCGTTCAGCTATTCGGTGTCGCACGACCTGCGCGCGCCGCTGCGCCACATCAACAGCTTCAGCGCCATCCTGGTCGAGGAATACGGCCACCAGGTGCCGGAAGGGGCGCGCCACTACCTGGACCGGATCCGCAGCGCGTCGGGCCGGATGGGGGAACTGATCGACCACCTGCTCGAGCTGTCGCGGGTGGGTCGGGCCCAGATCAAGCCGGGACCGGTGGATCTGAGCGACCTGGCCCGATCCATACTAGGGATGCTGCAGGAGACCGAGCCGCAGCGCAAGCTGGAGGTACAGGTCGAGGAGGAGATCATCGTCCTGGGTGATCAGGCCCTGCTCAGGCAACTCATGGAGAACCTGCTGGGCAACGCCTGGAAGTACACCGCGAGAAAGGAGTGCGCGCAGATCCAGTTCGGCAGGACCTTCGCGGCCAAGCAGCCCGCCTTCTTCATAGAGGACAACGGCGCCGGCTTCGACATGGCGTACCAGGGGAACCTCTTCAGGGCCTTCCAACGTCTGCACGGCTCGGAATTCGCCGGGGACGGCATAGGGCTCACCACGGCACAACGCATCGTGCACCGGCATGGGGGGAACATCTGGGCCAAGGGGAAGGTGGGCGAAGGGGCGACCTTCTACTTCACCCTGCCGGTCTATTTCTAGGGCAGCCGGCCCGAACCTTCCGGGCCGGCGAAAAAAGGGTTGTACTGGAACGTGTCGGAGGCCACATTGGCAGATCCTGCAAAAGACGAAAAGCCCCTCTACATCGTTGGCATAGGCGCCTCGGCCGGCGGCCTGAAGGCACTGCGACAGCTGTTCGACCGCATGCCGGCCGACTCAGGCATCACCTTCGTCATCATCCAGCACCTGTCCCCCGACTTCAAGAGCCAGATGGAAAGCCTGCTCGGCAGCCATACCAGGATGCCGGTGCACCAGGTAGCCGAGAAGACCCAGCTGGTGCGCGACGCCATCTATCTGAACAGCTCGATGGCCCAGATGGAGATCCAGCAGGGAGGGGTCCTGGCCCTGACCCCCTCCCCGGATCACCGGCACGTGGCATGTCCCATCGATTTCTTCCTGGCCTCGCTGGCGCGCCAGGCCGGGAATCGGGCCGGTGCGATAATCATGTCCGGCACGGGCAAGGACGGCTCCGAGGGGGTCCGGGAGATTCACGAGGCGGGGGGCCTGGTCCTGGTGCAAAGCCCCGAGTCGGCCCAGTTCGACGCCATGCCGGCCAGCGCCATCGAGACCGGGGCCTGCGACTTCGTGGTCGCTCCGGAGCAGATGCCGGCGCTGCTGGTGGAGCATCTGGCAAATCCGGCCCTGCGGGGCCAAGCCGGGGATGACGGAGCAGCCGGGGCTGCCGGGGCAGCCGGGGGTGCCGGAGCAGCCGGGGGTGCCGGGGCTGCCGGCAGCACGCCGGACAAGTACGCCCCCCAGGCGCCACCGGAAGAGATGCAGTTCGAGGAGATCTACCGCCAGTTGCAGCGCGAATACCATCTGGACTTTTCCAAGTACAAGATCGGGACCGTGGGACGGCGCATCAAGCGGCGCATGGGCTATCGCCGCATGAGCGAGGTCCCCGACTACCTGGCGGTGATCTCCTCGGACGAGCGCGAACTCGAAGATCTGTACCACGACCTGTTGATCGGCGTCACCGAGTTCTTCCGGGACGAGTCCGCCTTCCAAAGCCTCGAGGCCATCCTGCCCCAGATCATCGCGGCGCTCGGCCCGGACGAGGACCTGCGCGCCTGGTCGGCCGGCTGCGCCACCGGAGAGGAGGCCTATTCGCTCGCCATACTGCTGGCGGAGCACGCCGGCCGGCTCAACTTCACCGGCAAGATCACCGTGTTCGCCACCGACGTGCACAAGCGCTCCCTCGATACGGCGGCCCTGGGGATCTATCCCCCGGGGAGCCTGGGGAAGATCACCCCGGAGCGCCTGCAGCGTTTCTTCTTCCAGCTCGACAACGGCCAGTTCAAGGTCAAGACCGAGCTGCGCAAACTCCTGACCTTCGCCCATCACGACCTGACCCGGGACATGCCCTTTAGCAGGCTGGACCTGATCTGCTGCCGGAACCTTCTGATCTACCTGCAGCCCGAGACCCAGAAAAAGGTGCTCTCCCTGTTCCATTTCGCCCTGAAGATGAACGGCATTCTTTTTCTGGGCAAAAGCGAAGGGACAGGAGGCTTCTCCAGCGAGTTCGAGGTCGTTTCGGCACCGCACAAGCTGTTCCGCAAAGTCCGGGAGCAAAGGCTTGCGCTGGAGCTCACCGCCAACCACAAGGAAAGCAGCATGATATTGCCACGCACCGGCGTTCAGCCGCCCCTAAGCAGCCCGGCCCGACTGGACCGCAGGGTGCTCAACGACTACGACACCCTGCTGGACCGGCACATGCCCCCGGGCATCCTGGCCGACGACAAGTTCCAGATCATCCACTGTTTCGGCAACGTGGCGCAGTTCCTCAGACCTCTTAAGGGGCGCATCGGCAACGACATCCTGGAGATGACCGACGGCAACCTGCACATCGCCCTCTCCACATCGCTGCACAACGTCAGGAAAACCTGGCAAAGCACGGTGACCCGAAGCGTCAAGGTGAAAACGGCCAAGGAGGAGTACCTGGTCGACCTGACCGTGGACCCGGTCCCTTACGAGGGGACCGACACGCTGCACTATCATATCTACTTCAAGCGCATGCTGAAGAAACCGGTTGCCGTGGAGGAGCCGGAGCAGGAAAACCAGAACTCCTTCGAGCCCAGCCTGTACTACCGCCAGCATCTGGCGGACCTGGAGCTCGAGCTGCAAAGCACCAGGACCGACCTTATGGCCACCCAGGAGACCCTGCAGTCCACCAGCGAGGCACTGAACGCCAGCAACGAGGAGCTTCAGGCCGCCAACGAGGAACTCCAGTCGGCCAACGAGGAGCTGAACAGCGCCAACGAGGAGTTGCACAGCACCAACGAGGAACTGTACTCGGTGAACACCGAGTACGAGCGCAGCAACATCGAACTGAAGCAGTTGAACGTCGACCTCACCAACCTCTTGACCAGCATCGACAGCGGCATCATCTTCCTGGACAAGCAGATGCTGATCCGCAAGTTCAATCCGGCCATCTCCTCGTATTTCAAGCTGCTGCCCCAGGACATCGGCCGCCCCATCGACCATATCGCCTACCAGCTGGACGATCAGAGCCAGCTGATGAGCGACATCCGCAGCGTTTTGAGCGACGGCAGCGTGATCGAGAAGGAGATCAGCACCAAGTGGGGCGAGTGGCTGCTCTCAAGGATCATGCCCTTCCGCTCCGAGGAGGGTCCCAGGGAGGGGGTGGTGGTCACCTTCACCGGGATCACCAGGGTGAAAGAGGCCGAACTGACGGTCAAGAGGCTGAACGAGGAGCTGGCCCGGCGCGTCGGGGAACTGGAAAGAACCTACCACAGACTGGAGGAGGAGACCGGCGAGCGGATCCGGACCATGGAGGAGCTGCGGGAAAAGGACCGGCTGATGATCCAGCAAAGCCGCCTGGCTGCCATGGGGGAGATGCTGGGCAATATCGCGCATCAGTGGCGCCAGCCCCTGAACGCCCTGGGGCTCCAGGTCCAGGAGCTGCGCATGGCGCACAAGATGGGGAAGTTCAGCGACCAGCTTCTGAAGGAAAGCGTGGACAAGGTGATGGCGATCATCCAGCACATGTCCCAGACCATCGACGACTTCCGGGACTTCCTGGTGCTGGACAAGGAAAAGAAGCCTTTCAAGGTGGACGAGGTGATCCGGAGATCGGCCTCGCTCCTGGAGGCGAGCCTCAGGGAGCACAGGATCAAGCTGGAGATCGTTTCCAGCGGCGACCCGCAGATCACCGGCCGCCCCAACGAATACGGCCAGGTGCTGATCAACATCCTGATGAACGCCAAGGACGCCTTCGGGGAGCGGGAGAGGAGCGACTCGCTGATAACGGTGCGCTGTTTCAACGAGGGGGACAAGGCGGTGGTGACCATTACCGACAACGCGGGGGGGATCCCGGAGGAGATCATGGACCGGATCTTCGAGCCCTACTTCACCACCAAGCCGGACGGCAAGGGGACCGGCGTGGGACTTTACATGTCGAGCAACATCGTGGAGAGCATGGGCGGGCGCATAACGGCGCGCAATGTCGACGGGGGGGCGGAGTTCAGGATCGAGGTGTGAGAGGCGATTGACGGCAATTGACAATGAACAATTGACAATTGACGATGGTACGTCGGAGAGGGTTAACTGGAGAGGTCCGCGCTATACGGCGTGGACCTCTTTGCGTAAGGGCTGCAGGGATCTCAACCCGACCAGGACGGTGCTCAGGTTGTGGATGGTGGCGGAGAAGACCGGGGGGGCTGCGCCGGTCATGGCTAACAGCAGCGCCGCGGAGTTCACCGCTACGATGGTGCGGAAGTTGTGCTCCACCAGATCCATGGCCTCCCGGCTCACGGCCCGCGCGGTCAGGATGTCCTCCAGGGTGCCGTCCATGAGCAGCACGTCGCACGCCTCACGCGCGATGTCGGCGCCGTGCCGCATGGAGATCCCCACGTCGGCCTGGGACAGCGCCGGCGAATCGTTGATGCCGTCCCCCACCATGGCCACGGTGTGTCCCTGGGCCTGCAGTTCCTTCACCACCTCGACCTTGCGGTCCGGCAGCGCCTGGGCGTGGAACTCGTCGATCCCCAGGCTCGCCGCGATGGTGCGGGCGGTGGCATGGTTGTCGCCGGTCAGCATGACCACCCGCCGGATGCCGGTAGCCCTGAGGCTTTTGACAAACTCCGCGGCGTCCGCCCTGAGCGGGTCGTGGATGGCGATCAGCCCCGCCAGCTCCCCTCCCACCGCGACGTAGAGCACCGAGTTGCCCCGGTCGGCGAAGGACTGGATGTAGGGCTCGCCGGCCGAGACGTCGACCCCCTCGTCCTCGTGGACGAAATGGCGGCTCCCCACCACGATCCGCTTCCCCTGCAGCCAGGAGGCGATGCCGTGGGCTAGTACGTACTCGACCTCGGCGTGCTCCTCTGCGTGGGACAGTCCCTCGCGTTCCGCCTGGCGCACCACGGCTGTGGCGACCGGATGGGGGAAATGCTCCTCCACGCAAGCCGCCTGCTTCAAGACGAACTCCCGGGTGAAGGATCCGAACTGTACCACTTCGGCCACCTCCGGCGTGGCCTCGGTCAGGGTGCCGGTCTTGTCCAGCACGAAGGCGTCGGCGCGGGCCAGCTTCTCCAGGTACTTGCCCCCCTTGATCAGCACCCGGTGCCGGGCCGAGCGGGCCAGCGAGGTGAGGATGGCCAGCGGGGTGGAAAGCTTGATGGCGCAGGAGTAATCCACCAGCAGGACCGCCGCTGAGCGCGACAGGCTGCCGGTGACCAGGAAGGTCAGCCCGGAGAGCAGGAAGGAATAGGGGACGATCTTTTCGGCCATCTGCTCGCTCTTGCTCTGGCTCTCCGCCTTGACCACCTCGGCCGCCTCGATGGTCTTCACCACGCGGGCGGCGCGGGTCTGGTCCCCCACCTGGGTGGCGTTCACCCTGAGGCTCCCCTCCTCGATGGCGGTGCCGGCGTAGACCGGGAGGCCGCGGCGCTTGGCGACCGGCAGTCCCTCTCCGGTAAGGCTGGACTGGTTGACCATGGCCTCCCCCTCCAGCACCACGCCGTCCACCGGGATCAGGCAGCCCATCCGGACGATGACGGTATCCCCCTCGACCACCTCCTCCAGGGGGAGCCGGACCTCCTCGCCTGCACGCAGCACCCAGGCCCACTCTTCGCCGGTGTGGAACATGTCGGAGAGCAACCGGCGCGACTCGCCGCGGGTCCACTCCTCCAGGTAGTCTCCGGTCTTGAGCAGGGTGACAATCACCGAAGCCGTGAAGAACTCGCGGGTCGCCAGGGCAGCGCCGATGGCCGAGGCGTCCAGCAGGTCGACGTTGAGTTCCCTGCGGCGCAGGGCGGCAAGCCCCTTCTTCAGGTAGGGTAGCGCACCGTAGACCGCCAGCACCGGGCGGAGAGGCGGCGGGATCAGGGGACGGGCCAGCAGCATGAGCCCGGCGCGAAGGGCGGTCTTCTTCTTGGTCTCCAGCTCGGTCTCAGGGCGCGGCTTGCGGCTACGAGGAATGGGGGCGGCAGCAACGGTATCCAGGATGGCCTGGCGGGTCTTCTGTTTGCGGTCGTAGCGCAAAAGCAGCGATCCGGTCCTGGGGGAGAAGGAGACCTGATCCACCCCGGCCAGATCCCTGAACTGCGCCTCCACGGTGCAGCGCTCCACCGCCGGGAAAAGCGGCAGCGTCAGTTCGACCCTCAATCTTCCCGGGATGTCTTGTATGATGCCGTATTTCACCGTGCCCCCTTCTCAGTGCTGCTTCTCATTTGTCAACTTTCCCCTCTCCGGCGAAGCTCCCTCATGGCCGATTTCGTCCCCCCTCCCCTTGCGGGAGGGGGTCAGGGGGGGGGGGTAGGTGGCGTCACTGCCGATGCCGGTCAGGCGGGCTTCACCCACCCCCCCGCCCCCTCCCGTCAAGGGAGGGGGAGCGCAGGGTGAGGGAGATTGCTCTAGGCGAACATCCGGGTCCTGCGCTGGTAGAAATGGTCCCCGAACAGGAACAGGAAGATGATGCCGGTCAGGATGTGCAACTTCTTCAGGTGGAAAATGGCCGCCACCATGCTTACCGTGAGCGCGGCCAGCATGCCGATGTTGCCCATCATCCTGCGCTTCAGTACCGACCTCTCGGCGTGCGGCGTCCTCCAGGGGAGGGGCATCTTCCAGGAGCGGCGCGGCTCTTCCGCACCCCCCTGACTTGCCTCGGCCGGCCGCGCCTGCTCCAGGGGAGACCCCAGCAACTGCGAGACCATCTTCAGGATCTTCTCCGCCGCGGTCAGCGCCGCGCTGTAGAGCACCAGCAGGCTCCCCACCCGGGTGTTGGCCTCGACGCCGCTCACGCCGGGAGTCGCCAACAGCGCCTCCCTGACCTTGCTTGCCAGCGGCTCACGCTTCAGCCCCTCGTCCCTGATCCTGACTCTTCCATCCATCTGGCTTGCGACTACCATGGCTACCTCCAACCGTTTGCCTTATCTCTTTCTCTTTCCGGGCGTCTTTTGCGGCGCCTCGGCCTCGGCCAGTTCCGAGAGCATCTGCTCCAGGCGGGACAGGCTCGCCTCGGTATCCTGCTTCTCGCTGACCCTGGAGAGGAGGTAGGCGCCGCCCAAAGCGGCCCCGGCACCCAAGGTGACTTTCAGGGCGTTGCTGAAATAGTTCATACCCTTACGCATGGCGTTGCCCGTGTGTTCCTTGGTTTCCATCACTCCCCCTCCCCCTGCGCAGGCTTCATCTTGGCCAGTTTTTCCTCGACCATCTTCTCGATCTTCTCCAGGATGTCCTTCTCGCGCTTCACCGTGTCGGCGGTGGCGGACAGGCCGGAATGGTACTGGTGCACACCCTCGGCGACGACGTCCTCGACGTCCTCCTTGACCTTTTCAGCCTTGCCTGCCAACCACTCCTTGAAGGCGTAACCCTCGCGCACCGCGCCGACAGCGGCCGGACGCATCTTGCCGGACATTTTGCTCAGCCCCAAGGCTGCTATAGCTCCCAGCGCCCCCCCGGCCACCAGCCAGAGATCCCTCTTCTTCAGATGGATACCTTCGATCTTCACGCTCTCCCCCTTTTCCTCAGTGGATTCCATATCCTTCCTCCCGGATTCTTTTTTGGCATCGTGCTCTTCGTGCTTCTCGTACTTCTTATCCTTCTCATACTCCTTATCCTTCTCGTGCTCTTTGCCTTCCTCATGCTCGGCACGCTCTTTGTGCTTCTCATGCTTCTCAAGCTTCCCAAGCTTGTCGTGCTCTTTGTGCTCTTTGTGCTCTTTGTGCTCCTTGTGCTCCTTGTGCTCCTTGTGCTCCTTGTGCTCCTTGTGCTCCTTGTGCTCCTTGTGCTCCTTGTGCTCCTTGTGCTCCTTGCGTTCCTTGTCCGGCATCTCTTCTTCATGCTCGTGGTGCTGGTGGTGTCCCTCGCTTTCCATCGTCTGCCCTCCTCGGAAATTGAATACAGAACTACGACCGGCGAAAACAAAATTCTCGCAATCGTAACAAACAATTAGCTCATGTCAAGGGTGCAGTTTTGATCAAAGAACTTTTTGGGCGGACCCAAGAAACAGTGTTGATCATAGTCTTTTGAGAATGAAATTCCAGAACATCGGCGAGCGCCTATTGGCAAGGCAGGAGAGCGAAGTAACGACATAAGTAACCCTCCCCTTGCGAGGGACGGCCGGGGTAGCGAGGGGGGAAGCCGGCGGAGAAACTTCCCCTCTTTTACCCTCTAAGAGGGGTAGGGACCTTGCTGGCGGAAAATGGAGCGACGATTACTACAACTGGTCTTTTATCTGCGGAATCCGGTTGCCGCCATGGGGAGGAGCAGGTCGAGAGGGGCGGGAAGGAAAGCATGCAGGGCCATTTCCATGACGAAGTGACCGACGCCGGAAGAGGAAGAGGATGCCTCGCGGGAAGAAGTGCTGCGCTTGGCGAGGGGAACCTGAGCCCCCCTCTCCTTTTGCGCCGCGGCCGCTGTCTGAAGCGCACTAACCAGATGCTCCTCGATCTCATGACGGGAGAGAAGCTGCTCGTCGAATCGTACCAGGACCCTCCCGGTACGGTGGCTGGCGGACGCCTCGCTCACCCCCGCTATGGAGAGGAAGCTGTCTTCGATAAGGAGGCAGCCCTCCTTGTTCCCGATCAGGCTGTTGGCTTCGAAACGCATCCTTCCCGGCAGAACACTGAGCGGCGCCATTCTCTTCCCCCTTACCGACAATTCCGATGCCTCCTGGAAGAGGCTTGATTGCTACAAGGGCAAGAAAAAAGGTTCCGGCCCCGAATGAAAGTGATTATTACAATCCCGCTCGTTCAAAGTCAACAAAAAAAATGATAATCGTTTTCATCAGCGCCACTTTTTTTACCGAGCCTGCTGATAGTTGCTTTGAGCACGCCTAGTGCCCGAGCTACCCCTTTGAGGCCCACCAACTGAGCCTCAAAGGGTTTCTTTTAACTGGAGGGAATCACGGCATGCCGCGCGTCAAGGGGCAGCAGCCGTTCTCCGCTTTCTTTGCCAGGGGACGTACCAGAGCCATACGCCCGAGACGGCGAAGAAAACCAGCGACAGCGCCACGGCGTCCACCACCAGCATGAACCAGCCGCCGAAGAAGGCGCCGGTGTGCAGGTCGGTCACCAGCTTCTGCAGTTCCACCCCGGTGGCGACCTTGTCACCGCCCGGCAGTTTCACCTGTTTCACCTTGCCACCGGCCACCTGATAGAGACCTTCCTTAGCCGCCAGCAGGATCCCCTTGTGGTCGGGCAGCAGCTCGCGCACCTCGATCCCCTTGCCCGGCAGCGGTGCCAGAAGTTCCCAGCTCCCTCCCGCCGCGCTTCTTTGGTAGATCCCCTTCGCGGTCACCGCAAGCGACCTTTCAGGGGCAAAGTGGAGCGCCTTCGCCTCTTCGCCCGGCAAAACGTTGAGCCACTTTTCCCCGCCGTCAACGCTCTGCTGCAGCCCCTCCGCAGTGCAGGCATAGACCTCGCCCCCCGCCACGTAGAGTCGCTTCGCCGCCACGGGAAGGGTGCGGCGCCACCCGTCGGCGCCACCCACGAAGACCCCCTGCTTGGTTGACAGCAGCGTGGTCCCCTGGGGCGTCGCTGCCAGATGCCACCCCTCGGGGGGGACGCGCTTGGCGTAGCCCGGCAGTTGCACCACCACCTTGTTCAGTCCCAGGTCCTTCTTGTGGATCAGCAGGATGCCGGTGACGCTGACCAGAACAACCAGCACCGTGGTCGCCAGTCCCAGGTACTTGTGCCACCTCCTCATCGATGCCATCACAGCTCAAACCTCAGCCCGGCATAGAAGGTCCTGCCCGCCTCCTCGATCTCGGTCTTGGTACCGTCGACCTTCCTCTTCTTCTCGTTCAAGACGTTCACGGCGCTGCCGTACAGGCTCACCCCGGCGTAGAGCCGCTGGGTGAAGGAGAGGTCGCACTGGGTGAAGGAATCCTCCTTCTTGCGCTTGGCCGGGTCGGTCTGATCCACCTTCTGGCCGGTGTAGTTCACCCCGAGCGATGCGGCCAGCCCCAGTTTCCTGCTGTCGTAGCGCAGCACCACCGTGCCCATGTTGCTCGGCACGTCCTTGAGCTTGCGCTTCACACCGGTATTTACGTCGCGCACCTCGGAACTCATGATGGTATAGGTGCCGGTGAGGCTGAGGTCGCTCAGGCCGATGAAGTCCAGGCCGCTCTTGGCCTCGAAGTCGACCCCCTTGACGTAGGCCCGCCCCGCGTTGACCGGCCGCTCGATCGGCAGACCGCTGACCGTGTCGGTGCCGATGCGCTGCTTCTCGATCACGCCGTCGATATCCTTGTAGAAGCCGTTCAGCGCCAGGACCCCGCTCTTGCCCAGGTACTTCTCGACCCCCGCCTCGAAGTTGTAGGAGGTTGCGGCGTTCAGATCCGGGTTGCCCTCCTCGACCTTGTCCTTCTTCACCGAGCGGGTCGGCACCTTGTCCTTGAAGGCGGGACGGGAGATGGTGCGGGCGACCGAGCCGCGCAGCTGCACGCCCCAGCCGAGCTTGTAGAGCGCGTGGAGGGAGGGGTTCCAATCGGTGAAATTGCCGGACGCGCCATCGCCGCCCAAGGTGGTGTATTCGCCGTCGGTAAATTCCACCCTCATGCCCGGGGTGATGATGAATTTATCAGTCAGCGCCGCTTCGTCCATCAGGTAGAGGGCGGCTATGGTTTCGTCCACCTGGTAGCTGTCGTTGGGGGTGGAGGTGACGCTGACGGCTCCGGTTCTGCTCACCTCCCGGACCTGCTTCGTCACCTCCCGCTCCTTGTCACGCACTTTGGCCCCAGCGGACACCACATGCTCGGTTTCAAAGGGGCCGGCCAGCGGCATCTTGAAATCGGCGGCGGCCACCATATCGGAATCTTCCTTGTCCTCGGTCTCGAAGACGTTCTTGGCGAAGGTGAGCGCCGCTCCGGTGAACTGCGCCGTGGTCTTGTCCTTCTTCTCTTCGTTCTCGCTGTAAAGCCCCTGGAGCTTCATGGATGAGCCCCCGGCGAACCTGTGTTCCCAGGCCAGGGCGTAGCTCTGCAGCAGCATCTCCTTCTCCTCGTTCTCCACGTTCTTGCTCTTGTTGGCGCCGGTGGAGAGGACGGTGATCGGTTTCTCCTTGGACTTGGTCTCGGTCTGCTCGGTCACGAACGGCTTGAAGATCACCCGGTCGTCCTTGCCGAGTTGCAGCGCCAGCCCGAGATTCAGGGACGAGGTGAGGGTCCGGGTCCTTTCCACCTCATTCTCCCGCTCGTTCTTGCCGGTATCTTCGGCGATCTTTCCTTTCTGCCAGTACTCGTCGTTGCGGGTCCCGCCTATGGTGTAGTTGAGCGCCCCGTAGGAGTCGCCATAGTTGGCCGACAGCTTGTTGCCGAACTTGTCGTTGGTCAGGTCGTTGACCGAGGTGCCGGCGAAGAGGTAAAGACTCCTTGCCTTGAGCGGTTCCTTCAGGATGATGTTGACGAGCCCCGCGACGGCGTCGGCATCGTAGGCCGCTGTCGGGTTCTTCAGCACCTCGATCCGCTCGATCTGCTCGACCGGTATCCGGTCCAGGGCGAACTCGCGCTTCTCTCCCCCGCCGGGTGGACGGTTGCCGTCGATCAGGACGTTCTGGAATTCCTTGTCCAGCCCCGACATCCTCACATCCTTGTTCTTCGTGGGGGGGCCGGTGAAGTAGATGCGCGGCAGCCTGCGCAGCACGTCGGAGGCGGTCTGTCCCCCGAGCTCCTCCATCTCCTTCCTGGTGATCACCGTCTTGGCGTAGGAGCTCTCCTTGCGCTCCTGTATCGCCTTCACCTCTTCGGTCTCCTCGACCACGACCTCGGCGGTGCGGGGCACCTCCCCGGCGAACGCCGTACCGCACATCCCGATAACGGCTCCTGCAACAACTGAAAGAACGACTTTATTCACGCTAATCCTCCTGGGTTTGTCTGGACCGGGCTTGCACGCCCCGCAGCAAAAAACGAATGTCATTTTCAATGAATACTCAAACATGTTCCCGTAAGCTTCCATATCAGGTCAGGCGGTAGACGATGGGGATTTCCAGTGTCACCTCTCCCAGCCCGAAACCCGCGGGCGACCTGAAGGGGGCCGATCTCCTGACCGCGCTCAGTGCCGCCTTGTCCAGCGCCTTGTGGCCGGAGGAGCCTTCGATCGCAGCGGCTGCGATGCTGCCGTCGCCGCGGACCGAGACGCGCACCATGACCGTCCCCTGGAGCCCCAGTTGCCGCGCCATGGCCGGATACTCCCGGTTGCTCTCGACCATGCTCTTCACCAGCGCCAGGAAGTCGGGGAGCCGGGCTGCGGGCGCCCCTCCCCCCACGCCGGCCTTCGCCTTCTGGCTGCGCCCTTCCGTCTCCGGGGCCTGCAGCTGCGGGGAGTGGGGCTGGGCAGAGGCGGCGAACAACGCGCCACGTGCAGCGGCGTGGGCCACGGCAGGCGCGGCCGGAGCCGGCTGTGCCGAAGCGGGCTGTGCCGCAACCTGGCTGGCAGGCGACGGTGCAGCCGGCAGCGGAGCCGGCGGGCGGACCGGTTCGGCCAAGGGAGCCGGCACAAGCGGCGGCCGGCTCTCCTGGAGCGGAGCTCGCGGCGCCGCCGTCTCCTGCGGACGGGCCTCCTGCCGCACTGCCCGCTGCGCCCCGGGAGGCCCAGGCATGGGCTCCGCGGCCTCAGGCACCTCGGCCCTCTCGGTGGCGGCGGTGAAGCGGATCGCTATCTGCTCCGGGACTGCGGGCTCCTTCGGCTTGAGCCCCGCCCCGAGGGGAAGGAGCAGCAGATGAAGCAGTATGGCGCTGCCGAAAGCGACCTGGTCGACGGACAGCGGCCTCACTTTTTCTGCTCCGCCAGAACCGAGATGTCTTCCGCTCCCGCCTTCTTGGCCTGGTCCATCACCTCCACTACCCGCCCGAACGGGACCCCCTTGTCGGACAAAAGGGTGATGCCGCGCTTTTCCTTCCCCTGGTACCTGGCGAGCAGGGCCGGGTAGAGCTCGGCCAGGGCGACCTCCCTGCCGTCCAGCAGAATGGCGCCGTCCGCCTTGACCGCCACCGAGACCTCCGG
>Ga0209212_1002622_pt1 | contig 25116 bp, 24 predicted proteins | sample RifGroC2_FD_183996 | JGI IMG/M metagenome (GOLD analysis project Ga0209212, IMG submission 183996) | Groundwater microbial communities from Rifle, Colorado, USA - Groundwater C2 (SPAdes) (version 2) | ecosystem: Environmental > Aquatic > Deep subsurface > Groundwater | place: Rifle, Colorado... | reverse complement strand
ATAGTTGCTTGTCTGTCCTGCGTCCCGCGCATCAACACCTCCAAAGATACAATTTCAGCCATCTTAACATGCGCAGCGATCGTCAGTATAGAAAAAACTTTCAGAATAGGAGTTTTTCAGCAACCTGCTAGTGTAGTGTCCCATAAATCCCTTGACTTTGGTTGTCATTCTGAGCGAAGCGAAGAATCTCGCCTTTTCAAATACATGAGACCCTTCACTTCGTTCAGGGTGACACGTAAAACCTTTTTCAGCATCCTGCTAATGTAAAGAAGCGTTAGGGACACTACACTAGCGGGTTGATTCGTAAAAAGAAGAAGAGAGGGATAGCAGATCTATTCAGACTATCCCTCTCCAAAGGTGAGTTTTTCAAAAATTACTTGGTTTCAGCCTTTTTCTCAGCCTTCTTCTCTTCCTTTTTCTCGTCTGCCTTCTTTGCCTTCGCCTTTGCTTTGGCTTTGCTGGCTTTCTTTTCCTTCGCCTCCGCCTTCTTCTCCACCTTCTCCGACTTCTCTACTGCCGGGCTGGCCGGAGTGGCCGGAGTGGCTGGGGTCGCTGGGGCCGCAAAGCTGACTGCACTAAAGGCCAATGTAACCAAGGCGACAACAACTAGCTTTAGCATCTTTTTCACAGTATCACCTCCTTTCGTAGTGGTTAGACGCGAGAAATTAGAAATGCTTCAAAAAATCCAAAAAAGACTAATTGAAAACGGGAATAAAGAATATAACCCGCTGATTTTCCAAGAGAAAATTATTTTCCGGGCTCAATACAAAACCCGGCCAGCGGGGTGATTTTTATCCGGCTAAGCCGACCTTGACGAGATCGACCTCTACCCCCAAACCCGGTGCCTGGGGCGGGCGGGAAATCCCCTTCACTATCTCCAATCCGCTGCAGGGATCATTGGCCATGCGCTCGAACTCTCCGATCTCGCATGGGAGCGTGAGATTTCTGAGGCTCACCGCCAGGTGGACATTGGCGGCATCCAGGAGGCGGCTGCCTGGCGCGGTCCCGACGAGATATTCGACGCCGGCGGCCTCGCACACCGCCGCAACCTTTCTCACCTTAAAGATCCCCCCCATTTTGGGAATTTTTAAGCTGATGACGTCCGCCGCGCCGCTCTCGATGATGCGCAACGCCTCTGCCGCGTTATTGACGCTCTCGTCCGCCATAACGCGCGGCTGGACGGATTGTCTCACCAAGGCCATTCCCTTAAGATCGGCGGCCTTGACCGGCTGCTCCACAATCGCCACATCATAAGGTTCCATTTTTTGAATTCGCTGGATCGCTTCTTTGGCGGAGCAGGCCTGGTTAAAGTCGATCGTGATCATCACGTCCGGCCCAACGGCCTCACGCACCCTCTGCACTCGCTCGACATCTTCCTTGAGCGTGGTTCCGACCTTGAGTTTTAAGGCGGTATAGCCCTTCTGCACTACTGCCTTGCATTTTTCCGCCATCTCCTGAGGCGGGTACATCCCCATGAGGCGATTCACCCGCACCCCCTCACGAACGGCACCGCCAAAAAGCTTGTTCGCCGGGAGACCCAATGCCTTGCCCATAAGGTCGTGCAGGGCCAGATCAATTCCCGCCATCGCCCTTTCTGCCGTTCGCGCCAGTGATTCGAGCTTGCGGATGATTGCCTCGAGCTCGAACGGATCCATTCCAACGATAGCCGGCCCGAAGATGTTGTTGATCAGCTCAAGATGGTGGACTCCAGTATCTCCACTGATATAGATGGCTCCCGGACTCGCAACGCCCACTCCAAAGATCTTTTCATCGGTGTCGATCCGCACGAAAATCAATTCGTGGTTGTCTTTAGTTCCGAGAGAGATCTTCCATCCGGTGATGAGATTTTGCACTTCATGGGTAACCGCACGGACCTTGGTGATCTTCATCCTGCCTCCTTCTGCATTTACTGCCCAATCATAAATGCCAATGATTTAGCGAAGATGTTCCCTGGTAACCATCAGGGCATCTACGGCCATTGCCCCTCGGCCGGCTGGTAGAGCCAATACCGGGTTTAAGTCGATTTCCATAACCTCTTCTCCCAGGTCATGTGCCAGCCATGACAGTCTTGAAGCCATCTCGGCCAGACCATCGACATCAGCCGGTGGCGCTCCACGAACGCCATGAAGAATGGCCCGACCCCGCAAGCTGTCAAAGGCGCGTCGAGCTTCTGCCGGAGTGATGGGTGGAATTCGGATCGCAACGTCTTTCAGCACTTCAACCAGGACTCCCCCAAGGCCGAGGACCAAGACCGGTCCGAGTTGTGGGTCCCGGGAAACACCGAGTAAGCATTCCACTCCACGGAGCTGGGGTTGCACGATCACGCCTTCGATCTGTGCATCCGGTTTTTTCTCTCTGACTTGCGCGATGATCAACTCGTAGGCAGCTCGCACCTCCGCGCCATTGCTGAGTCCGAGCGCGAGGGCGCCGTACTCGGTTTTGTGCGGCACATCCACGGATGAGAGCTTCACAACGCACGGATAGCCTAGCGTCTCCGCTGCCCGAGCGGCATCATCGGCCGACCCGGCCATGAGCCAGGGCGCTAACAGAATCCCATAGTCGTTCAATATCTTAGCCGTGGCGGCAAACGATAGGACCCCCGAACCTTCAAGCCGGGATGTCGGGCGAAGGCCGGTGCGCTCGGGCACGGCGAAGCGACCGCTAGCGCGCTCACTCTCACTCCGGCGCAGCCGCGCCAGGGCGCGAAGGCCCTTGCGATACTCCTGGATAAATGGCAGATCGAGCCGGCGAAATAGAGCGTACCACTCATCCGAGAGCGGTTCCGATGCTCTTGAAAATACGACCACACGCTTGCCCGATTCGGCTCTCCAGCGAGCGATTCTTTCGTAAATGGTGACCTGGAGATCCGACGGGACATTGGGCAGATTCAACCGCACTCCGACGGTGTCTACGCGCGGCTCTTGGAATAGAGTCGCCAGACAGTGGTTGAAAGCTTCTTCGTTCTGCCGCTGGAGATTCTCTACGTCCAGCGGGTTTCCGATCAGCGTCGGCTTGTCCAGCTTCTCCACCATGGTTTGGAGCGTTTCAGGGCTCAACTCGGGCAATGGGATCCCTTCCTGCTCGCTCATGTCGCACAGGAGCGTGCAGTCTCCACCGGAGATAGTGACTAACGCGACGCCCCGTTTGTGGGGATCCGGTCGAACCGGAGTTGAGGCAAACAATACTGTGGTTTCAAGAAGATCGTCCAGATCGTTTACCAGGATCGCGCCGTGCTGATCCAGTAAGGCTTCCCAGGCGGCGGCAGAACCTGCGAGGTTCCCGGTATGGGCGATTACGTTTCTTCTGGCGCGTTCGGTCCGCCCGGCGCGTAACACAACCACGCTCTTCCCGTTCGCCAGCGCGCGGTCGAGGGCCAAGGTCAATTTTTTCGGATCCGCCGCCGCTTCCATAAACATCACGATAACACTTACCTCAGGACAATCGGCAGCGTATGTCAGGTAGTCGGAAGCAGAGAGAACTGCCTCGTTGCCGCCGCTTACCGCAATATGAAATCCCACCCCGCGTTTGCTGGCCAGGCCTAAAAACAGATTGAGCATGCCGCTGCTCTGAAAAACGCCGGCGACGTTGCCCGCCCGTAGCGACCCTGGAAGCTCGCCGGCCCAAAGCCCCAGCCTGCGAGGCACCGAGACGAGCCCCATACAGTTAGGTCCCACGAGCTGAAGCCCTATCTCGCGCGCGGCCTGAGCTAATTGCTCCTGCAAGGCCTTGCCCTCCTCGCCCGCCTCTCTGAAGCCATCCGCCAGAACGATCGCCCCCCTGACTCCTTTTTCCCCGAGCTGGCGCACAACCGAGAGAACGCTTTTTGCGTTGGTCGCCACAACCGCCAGGGGAATTTTCCCCGGCACATCGAGCAGGCTCGGATAGGCCTTAAGACCGAACACCTCGGCGCGATTCGGATTGACCGGAACGATTTGGGATGTGTCGAAACCCAGTTTTTGCAGGTTCCGAAAGATCGTCGCCGCGTAGTGATTGCGCTCACTGGCTCCAATAATCGCAATCCGATCGGCTTCGAACAGGGATTCTAAGGGTCTATCGGGTGACAAGCAAAAACTCCTTCAACAGATCGTTCAGACCTGGAGACTGTAGCGCTGGGCCAGTCGTTGAAAAATAATCGCCAGGAGCACGGTCCCGCTGGTAATGACCAGACTGAACGCCGCCAGCTCGCCAACATGACCGTTTTCCCAAAGCTCCCAGATGGTCACTGAGATCACCTGTGAGCCTGGGCTGTAAAGCAGCAGCGCAACCGACAACTCCCTGATGGTAACGAGAAAGATATAGATCCAGCCGGCAAAAAGGGCCGGCAAGATCAAAGGGATGACGATGTTGCGGGCTGCCTGCACCCGGGTAGCGCCGCAGACTTCCGCGCTCTCCTCCAATTCACGGTGTATTCCAAGCAATCCAGCGTGGCTGAAACGCATACCGTAGGGCAGATAGCGCGCCATGAAGGCGATAACGATAATCCAAATCGTCCCGTAGATCGGCAGCGGTATCGCCAGGTACATCTTCAGGACCGCAACTCCCATGACGATGCCGGGAAAGACCAGCGGCACCATGGCCAGTTGATCGAGTGTCCAGCGGCTGCGAATGGTGGTCCGCACCACAAACCAACTGGCGACAAACGTTGCCAGGACCGTCCCGGTGGCAGCAGCCAAGCTGACCATCAGGCTGTTGAGAATGGAGCCGACGATCGTATTATCGGCGAAAGCGGTGGCGTAATTTCTCAGCGAGAGGAGCGCAAGGGCTTCGGCCGACGGTTGTTTCGCGAAGGGCAAGAGCGACGCCCACATCAGCGCGCCTAGCGGGAGTACCTGTACTAGAGGCAGGAGGAGCAGGAGAAACCCGCCCAGCCAGCGCCAAGAGGCCAGATCGATCCGCCGCGGCCGGAAGCCCTTGCCGGTGACGGTCGTGAACTTGTGGGTATGCCGGGTCACCCGGTAGTAGGGAATCAGCGATAGGCCCACGAGTGCCATGAGGAGAATGGAGTAGGCGCTCGCCTCGCCGTACTTGGGAAGGAAGCCCCCCCTGATCTGCAGGTAAATCTGTGTGGTCAGGACATCGATGCCAGCCGGGATGCCAATCAATGCCGGGATCTCAAACGCCTCCAGGGAACGGACAAAGGTCAGGATCAATACTGCCAGGACGCTCGGCAGAGCGAGCGGCAGGGTCACCCGTTTAAAGACCTGCCACCCGCTCCCGCCGAAAACCGCCGCTGAATCTTCGAGGGATGGGTCCATAGAGCGAAACGGCGTAGCCATTAGCAGGAAGACCACCGGGGTCCAGAGCAGGCCTTCAATAAGGATCATGCCTGGCATGGAAAACAAGTTAAATATGGGAAAAACACCCGTGAGCGCGGCTGCGGCCACGTTGAGTATCCCGGCTTTTGGCCCGAACAAAAGTATCCACCCGATGACCTTAACGATCCCGGGTATGCCGAACGACAAATAGGCCGAAACGTAGGCCATCGTCCGAAAAGGGGCGTTGGTGCGTTCGGCGAGCCAGGCCAGGAGCGTGCCGACCCCCAGAGCGCAGCCGGCGCTGCCAACCGAAAAAATGAGGGAATTCCACAGCAGCGTGCGCACTTCGGAAAGGGAGCCGACGATATTGGCGAAGTGTGCGAGAGTAAAAGTCCCAGCGGCCGCGCCCCGCTCCTCAACAAAGCTGGTGTACAGGATGAAAAACAGGGGAGGAATAACCAGATAAGCCAGTGCCAGGAGGACAAAAACAAACAACCAGCGGGTTGAATCCATGACCGCTTGAGGGGAGAAGGAGGTTACTTACGTCCTAGTTCGCGCAGCAGCTTATCCCATCTGGTGCTCGCATTTTCGTACTGCTCCGTCGTAAGCCCTTCCTCTGGATACCAGCGCTTGAAGCCATAGTCTTTCGAGGCGCTGCCGTATTCGAACTCCTCAAGTATCCTCTGGCCGTCAGGACCTAGAATAAAATCGGTCAGCAAAACCGCCGCATGCGGGTGCGGGGCATAGGCGGCAAGGGCCGCTCCGCCGGCGTTCGTGGGGACGACCTCCATCGGCGCCCACGCGACCGGAGCGCCTTGCTCGATTGAGACCAGGGCATGGTTGCGAAAAATCGTGGGCGACGCGCCTACCTCTCCGGAAATGACCACATCGAGCAGGGCACGGCCGGATATCGCAAACAGGCTGATATTCTGCTTCTTGAGCTTATTGATAAAATCCTCTCCCTTAAACTTGAGCAGCGCGGCTATGACTCGGGTCCCGGTATCACTCGTGGCAAAGCCAAGTTTCCCCTTGAGCTCCGGCTTTAAAAGATCCTCGTAGCTCTTGGGGACGGCAGCGGGCGGAATGGAGTTCTTGTTATAGGCGAGACCGATATAGGACTCACGGGCACTTGCCCAGAAAAAAAGTCCTTTCCCGGTTTTCTCTTTGGACTGCTCCGGGTATTTGCCAAGGTACGGGGCGTTGAAAGGCGTGAGCAGCTTGCTATCACGCATCGCCTTGAGAACAGGGGGGGTGCTCTCGATGGAATCCACCAGATAGCGCTTGGCCTGCGTTTCGGCCAAAACCTTCGCCATAATGTCTTTGCTCGAACCGCGATAGGTCTCAACCGTGATGCCAGAATACTTCGCCCCAAAGGCCTTAATGATTTCCTTAAATGAACCGCCTGCAAGCGAGGTATACCAGACAACCTTTCCTTCAGCCTTGGCACCAGCCGCCAGTAACTGTTCGCGATCTGCGCCGCTGTATACCGCTAGTTCAGCTAGAGATGCCGGTTTTCGGCCCTGGCCCCATGCATTGGGCAGGACCCCCAGGAAAACCAGGACCGCTGCCCATAAGAGGGCCTTAGTTGTCTTTTTTTTCATTTTAGCCTCCTATGTCCCGCCATCCGGCTTAGAGCGGCACCCCTACCTTCAGCAAAGTAGCCCGAAGTTTTTCCCGATCCTCCGCTGTAAAGTTCTTGGTTGGCCACCTGGGATAACGCTTGATATCAATCCCGCGAAGCCGGATGGCTTCCGTAAAAACCGCCCTGCCGTACTTCGCTGAGAGAGACGCTCGGGCATTCAGGTACTCAAAGACTTTTGTCATGAGGATCGTGGCCTTCTCCCAGTCCCGGTCATCTATTGCCGTTACCAAACTGACGCCCAATTCCGGATATGTCGCCAGCGGCGGCGAAATGGTCCCCTTGATTCCAACCAGCATCCCTGGAAAGAGATTCTCCACCGGAATGAACATGGTGAAGCCAGGAATGGCCCTAAGATAACGTTGCGCCTTAGGGATATTGCCCTTCGCCAGTTTGGAACCAAAGATCCGGGGAACTGCCTCAACCAGCTTGGCCATCATGGAGGGGTTGATGTCATAGCCTGAATACTCCGCGTTATTATAGATGAGAACAGGAAGCCCCACTTCATGATCTACCATCTTGATGTGTTCGATAATCTCCCACTCCGACCGATCGCTGTAATAGTATGGACCCACGATCCCGATTGCTTCGGCTCCCACAGATTGGGCGTATTTTCCCAATGCTATCGACGTGTAAGGGTCGACTGCCCCGACGTTTATGATCGAAGGGATTCGATGATTAGTCCTTTTGACAACTATCTCGGCAACCTTTTTTCGCTGCTCGACCGAAGTGGCGGCTCCCATCCCAAAGGATCCCGATACAAAGAAGGCGTGCACTCCCTTCGCGAGGTAAAAATCGACCATCTCCTCAAGAACTCGCGTGTCCAAGTCCCCGTTTTCCAAAAACGGCGTGGGCAGGGGCAGGACAATCCCCCTAATATTATTCTCTGCTGTTCCCATCATTTCCTCCCCAAAAGCGGTTCTTCACACATTTTAGCCCCTGACAATTCTTATCCACCCGCTGACAAGTAAGACCTTTGTCATCTGCGCCCGATTTGGCGCAACAGCTTATCCCACTTCAATGCCACTTCTTCGTACTGCTCGGTAGTAAGCCCCTCCTCCGGATACCAGCGGTTAAAACCAAAATCTTTCGCTGGGCTCTCCAAGCCGAAGTTCTCGAGAATCTTCTGACCCTCAGGACCCAAAATGAAGTCGAGCAGCAAGAGCGCCGCATGCGGATGGGGGCTCCGGGCGGCAACGGCAACTCCACCGGCATTGGTGGGAACTATGTCCATAGGAACCCAACCGATGGGCGCGCCTTTCCCAATAGAGGTAGTGGCCTGACTGCGGAAAATCGTGGGCGATGCCCCTACTTCTCCAGAAATAACCAGATCGAGCAAGGCACGCCCGGAGATGGCGTAGAGAGTGATGGTCTGAGCCTTAAGCCTATTGAGATAATCCTCTCCCTTGAACTTGAGCATCGCGCCGACAACTCGACTGCCGGTATCGGTGGTGGAAAAGCCGAGTTTCCCCTTCAGCTCCGGCCTTAAAAGATCTTCATAGCTTTTGGGGAGAGAATTGGGCGAAATCGAGTTTTTGTTATAGCCCAGGCCGATATAGGTTTCGCGCGCAGACGCCCAAAAGAAAAGTCCTTTGCCGGCTTTTTCCTTGGTTCCTTCCGGGTAGGTGGCGAGATAACGCGAACCGAAGGGAACCAGGAGTTTCATGTCACGCATGGCCCTCAGGATTGGCAGGGTACCCTCGATGGTATCCATTAAATAGCGTTTGGCCTGGGCCTCCGCCAAAATCTTCGCGATCAGGTCTTTGCTAGAACCGCGATAGGTTTCCACCTTGACGCCCGGGTACTTTGCCTCGAAGGCCTTGGGGATTTCCTGATTCGGGCCCCCGGTCAAGGATGTGTACCAGAAAACCTTGCCTTCGATCTTTGCGCCCGCCACTAGCATCTGCTCGCGATCCGCGCCGGTGTATGCTGCAAGGTCAGCTAGAGAGGTCGGTTTTCCGCTCTGGCCCCATGCCACAGAGAGCATCGTCAGGACGGCTAAAAACGCCGACCCCAAGATCTCCACTTTTCTTATCTTCACTGAAGTCACAGCCGCTTCTTTATCACAAAAATATCGCCCGGCTCAACCCTGTGTGCCGGGATGAGGTCATGGTGCTTGGACAAGTCGCCGCTTCCGAAGAATCTCATTGACACCGCTTAACGGGGAGGATATAGTTAAATTCCGTGATGCGCTTTCCGCAAGAGCCATTGCGGTTTTTTATTTTTAACGACAGGATTCTGGGGCCTACCTCTTCAGGCTGCCGTACGGCAGCCAGGATCTGACATGGCCATTGTGGCGATCATCCCGGCCCGCTACAGTTCCACCCGCTTCCCTGGAAAACCGTTAGCAAAAATTGGCGGAAAGCCGATGGTCCAGCACGTCTATGAAAGCGTCTCCAGGGCCGGTGGTTTGGATCGCGTCTTGGTCGCTACCGATGACTATCGAATCCTAGAGACAGTAAAAGATTTTGGTGGAGAGGCGGTGCTCACCTCGAAGAATCATGCGAGCGGGACTGACCGCCTCGCTGAAGTGGCGAGAAAATTAACAGCTGAGTGGGTGATCAACGTGCAGGGAGATTTGCCTTTTATCCGACCACAAACCATCTCCCGGACCCTCAGGCCGCTCCGTCGTGACCGCTCCATCTCCATGGGAACGGCCAGGACGCCTATCTATCAGAAAGAAGAATGGGTCAATCCCAATGTGGTCAAAGTCATAACAGACAGGAATGGTTTTGCCCTCTATTTTTCCCGTGCCCCTATCCCTTACATCCGAGAGCATGCGGGGTTCTCTCACCGCTCTTTGGCCGGGACTGATTCGCGGGAGAAAATAATTTGGGGTTACCGCCACATAGGGGTTTACGTCTATCGGCGCGACTTTCTCCTGAAATTTTCGCGTCTCCGGCCGTCACCGCTGGAGCGGACCGAAGGGCTGGAGCAGCTTCGCGCCTTGGCCCACGGTTACCGCATCCGAGTCGCCGACGTGGAAGAGCCGTCCGTGGAAGTAGATACTCCAGCAGACTTGAAAAGGGCCGAACAGTATCTGAGATCTCCGGGGAATTCTCCGAGTGGAGGGAGAAAAAAATAAGATGGCAACTGTGAAAACTAAATTCATCTTCGTGACCGGAGGGGTGGTATCCTCCCTGGGCAAAGGCCTGGCCTCCGCCTCCATCGGAGCGCTCCTGGAGAGCCGGGGTTTGAAGGTTACCCTGCTCAAGATGGATCCTTATATCAACGTCGATCCGGGGACGATGAGCCCGTACCAGCATGGCGAGGTCTTTGTCACCGACGACGGCGCGGAAACCGATCTCGACCTGGGACATTACGAGCGCTATGTCTCGACGCCGATGGGTCGGAAGAACAATTGCACCACCGGGCAGATCTATGAAACCGTGATTGCCAATGAGCGTCGCGGCGACTACCTGGGGGGAACGGTACAGGTAATTCCCCATATCACCGACGAGATCAAGCGGCGCATCCGCGCTGCCGCAGAAGGCTATGACATCCTGATCTGCGAGGTGGGCGGAACCGTAGGGGATATCGAGGGTCTGCCCTTTCTGGAGGCGGTGCGCGAGTTTGGCTGGGAGTGTGGAAAGGATAACGTGCTTTATGTCCATCTCACATTGGTCCCTTACATCGCTGCCGGGGGAGAGCTGAAGACAAAGCCCACGCAGCACAGCGTCAAGGAACTCACCGGGGTGGGAATTCAGCCCGATATCCTTCTCTGTCGAACGGATCGGCTCTTGGATAAAAAATTAAAATCCAAGATCGCCCATTTTTGTAACGTAGAAGAAAACGCCGTCATTACCGCTAAGGACGTCGAATGGATCTACGAGGTCCCTCTGATCTTTCACCAGGAGGGGCTGGATGAAAAAATCGTGGAAAAGCTCCATATATGGACCGGCGCGCCCAATCTCAGAAAATGGCAGAGGACCGCTCAGATTCTCAAGAACCCCAAGGAATCCGTCCGGATCGCCGTTGTGGGAAAATATATGAGCCTCAAGGAGTCTTACAAAAGTCTGATGGAGGCGCTGGTCCACGGCGGGATCGCCAACGACGCTAGAGTAGAGCTGGATTGTATTGAGGCGGAAAAGATCGAAGAGGTGGGGGTTAAAGGGCTCCTGGACCAGGCGGATGGCATCTTGGTTCCGGGAGGCTTCGGGGACCGCGGGAGTGAGGGAAAAATCACGACCGCGCGCTATGCGCGCGAGAACCGTATCCCCTACTTCGGGATCTGCCTGGGAATGCAGATGGCCGTGGTCGAATTCACGCGCAATATCTGCGGGTCGGCTGATGCCAACTCGAGCGAATTTGACGATAAGACTCCCCATCCGGTGATCCATCTCATGGAAACACAGAAGGGGATTGACAAGAAAGGGGCCACGATGAGGCTGGGCGCCTATCCCTGCATCCTGCAGGAGGAGTCGTTGGCCTTAAAGCTTTACGGGAAGAAAAAGATTTCCGAGCGCCACCGCCACCGCTATGAATTCAACAACAACTACCGCGAACTCTTGAGCCGCCACGGCATGGTTCTGAGCGGGCTTTCGCCGGACGGAAATCTGGTAGAGATTATCGAGCTTAAAGACCACCCCTGGTTCCTTGGCTGTCAGTTCCATCCCGAGTTTAAGTCCCGCCCGATGGATTGCCACCCCCTTTTCAAGGGCTTCATCAAGGCAGCCTTGCAGTACCGCCTGGCGCTCAAGGAAGTTCCCAGAATCAAAGTGGCGCGGACCTAGCGAAGGCAAAGTGCAAAATTAAATGAAAAATTTAAAATTTGCATTGTGCATTTTGCCTTGATTTACTGATCCATACGCATGGCACCCAAGACTATAAAAGTAGGCGGCTTCGAGATCGGTGCGGGAAGACCCCTGGCCCTGATCGCCGGCCCCTGTGTGATCGAGGGAAGAGAATCCGCCCTGAGACATGCCTCTTTTCTAAAAGAGGTGGCCGATCGGGTAGGCGTTCCTTTTATCTACAAATCGTCCTATGACAAGGCCAATCGCACCTCTCTGGATTCCTACAGGGGCCCCGGGATCGAAAATGGGCTTAAGATCCTGGCCCAGGTGAAAAAGGAAATCGGCGTCCCGGTTCTTACGGACGTGCATGAGAAGGAGCAGATAGCGCTGGTCAAAGAGGATGTGGACATACTCCAGATTCCCGCTTTTCTCTGCCGCCAGACCGATTTTGTCATCGCCGTCGCACGGTCGGGAAGAGTTGTCAATATCAAAAAGGGGCAATTTCTGGCTCCTTGGGACCTCCGCAATGTAGTGGAAAAGATCGTCTCCACCGGCAATGACCAGATCATGGTGACGGAACGGGGGGTCTCCTTTGGATACAACAACCTGGTGGCGGACATGCGTTCCCTGGTAGTCATGAAGGAGTTGGGCTATCCTGTTGTCTTTGATGCGACCCACAGCCTCCAGCTCCCCGGAGGGCTCGGGAAAGCCTCTGGAGGCGAGCGGAGGTTCATTGCCGCTTTGGCCCGAGCCGGGGCGGCGGTGGGAATTGACGCGCTCTTCATGGAGGTCCACGAAGATCCGGACCGCGCGCTGAGCGACGGCCCCAATTCCCTTCCGCTCAAAGAAGTTGAGGAGCTGCTGAAAGCAGTCAAAGAGATCGATGGATTTTTAAAAAGGTAGACTTTGATGGATTCCGCCAAGATTTTACGGTGCGCCCGCGACGTCCTCGATATAGAGGCGAAAGGAATTCTTTCCCTGAGCGACCGGCTCGATGAAAACTTTGTTCGCGCCGTAGATATCCTTTCCGGCTGCAAGGGAAAAGTAGTGGTAACCGGTCTGGGAAAATCGGGGCTCATCGGCCGCAAGATCGCCGCCACTTTTTCGAGCACCGGGACGCCTTCCCTTTTCCTCCACGCCACCGAGGGTATCCACGGCGATCTGGGGATGATCATGAAGGAAGATGTGGTTCTGGCCGTTTCCAACAGCGGTGAAACCGACGAACTCTTGATGCTTCTCCCCATTATCAAACGGCTGGGGCCAAAGATCATCGTGATGACCGGCAACCCCGATTCGCGCCTGTCCCGCACGGGCGACGTGATTTTAAATGCCGCGATAAAAGAGGAGGCCTGTCCCATGGGTCTCTCGCCTACGGCCAGCACGACTGCGGCCCTGGCCATGGGAGATGCCCTGGCGGTCGTCCTGCTTGAAAAGAAGGGATTTAAGCAAGAGGATTTTGCCCTGCGTCATCCAGGAGGAACTTTAGGACGCAAGCTCCTTCTGCGGGTTGAGGAGCTGATGCATAGCAATACGGCGCTGCCGGTGGTCCATGAGGATACCCCGATGAAGGAGACCCTGCTCGAGATTACCTCTAAACGGCTGGGGGTGACAGGAGTGGTCGATGGCCGCGGCGAGCTTGTCGGCGTGATCACGGACGGGGATCTGAGGAGAGGGCTGGAAGGCAAGGGAGATATCTTCCTTTTCAAGGCCAAGGAGCTGATGAGCCGCAATCCCAAGACCATAACTGCCGAGGAGCTGGCGACCCAAGCGGTTTCTATCATGGAACAGCACTCGATTACTTCACTGTTTATTCTGGAAAATGGTGGGCGAAAACCCAAGGGCATCGTTCATCTACATGATCTGTTGAAAGCCGGCATTGTTTAAATGATATAATTTCCTTTTGAGGGTGAGCCGCCGAGAACCCAAAATAGCCCCCAGTGAGCCCCATGTGGCCGCCGTTCCAAAGCCTCAAGCGGCGACGAGAGGGAACAGACTGACGGCCAGCCCTTGATCCTTCTTTCACCCAAGTAGTTTAACCTCTCATTATCTGCCTGTGCGTACACGCAGACAGGCCCCAAGCCTCGGTGGCTGAAGCTCGCAAAGAAACTCCTATCATCTTCATTTTTTATGGGCTGAGTAGCGCAAGGAGTTTTTGGGTGGAGTACACCGCCACAGCTGACTGCTCCTTGAGGGCAGCGTCATTCGACCAGAGCGGGATACGAAGGTGCAGGGCGAGCGCAAGGTAAGGAGCATCTTCTGTGTGGGGAGCTAGTCGCAGCGCGTTGGCGAGGCAGTGTTGGTAGCTCGGGGCAGGTAGGATACGGATCCGAGCGGCGAGTTGGTTTAAGATCAATTGCACTTGGGCCTGAGAGAGTCCCCCAAGCTTCTTTCGAAGCCGGACGCCGGTAAGGACCCTTTCGGATTCGATGAGCATATGCTCTGGGGCAAAGAGCGTTAGGCGCTGATCAAGGAGCAACTGCCGGGTGGTGGCGGAGCGGAGAAACCCTGCCACGATGATGTTGGCATCCACGACAAGCTCCATTTAGGCGACGCGCCGGTGTTTCTGCAAGACACGCCGTTTAATCTGCCGGCCCAGGATCATGGTCTCAGCTTCGGTCAAGGCACTCTTGGACAACAGCCGTTGCATCTGCTCGAGGGTGTGCATCTTCTCGGCAATCGCCTGGCGGGCTACTTCGGACCAGTTGATCTCTGGAAACCGTTTCATCTTGGCCTTCAGATCATCTGGGATAGCCAGTGTGAGACTCGACATCGTCCACCTCCTCGTTGACTATGTGCGTTTTGTGTATAAAAGTATCACACATAATACACAAATCCAAAAGAAAGAGATCGCCTTTAATCCTTCTTTCACCCAAGTAGTTTAGACTCCCATTATCCCAGGGTGGAGAAAAAGTTCAGCTCTGCCCGGAAGCCGACCCCCAGATTGACACGACAAGTTCTTATCGGATACTCTCCGCCAAAAGCTGCCAGCAGTGAATTGAAAAATCCTTGTCTATGGTAAAAAGAAATGGGCGAAACGCGCGTTGACCTGCTCCACCTCCTCGAAGACCTACGCGACGCTTACCCCGGCGCGATCGAGGAGACGATCCTCGCCGAAATCGTGGCCAACTCGCTCGATTCCGGGGCAAGCCGAATTCTCATAGATGCGGATGCCGGACAGGTCACGCTCTCGGTGACGGACGACGGCTCCGGCATGCAGAGGCGGGAACTGGCCCGCTACCACGACCTCGCCGCCAGCACGAAGAGCCGAGGACAAGGCATCGGATTTGCCGGGGTGGGGATCAAGCTCGGGCTGCTCATCAGCGAGGAAGTGCTGACCGAAACCCGGCGCGGGAAGAGCCATGTCGCCACCAGTTGGCATCTGGCCTCACGCCACCGCGCCCCGTGGAAATGGGTCCCCCCTCCAGGCCTGGTCAACGAGCGCGGAACCGCCGTTCGCCTCAAGCTCCAAAATGCGCTTTCGCTTTTGTTGGACCCAGGTTTTCTCGAAGGCGTGATGCGTCGCCACTATCAACCGCTGCTGGATCCCGCATTCGACCATTTTCTTGCGCCCCACTATCCTCGCGGTGTCAGCTTCGCGGTGAACGGTCGCATGCTCGAAAAGCATGCCTGCCAAGCGCCTGATGTCGCGCCCATCGAGGTGCGCCTGGTTCGCAAACGCAAACCCTCCGCCATGGGTTATCTCATCCGTCAAAACCTGCCGTTGCCGGAGGAACAGCGGGGTATTGGAATCAGCACCTTCGGTAAGATCATCAAGCGCGGCTGGGACTGGCTCGGCCTGGCGCCCCAGGCGCCTGAGCAGGTCGGCGGCCTCATTGAAGTCCCCCCACTGGCGGCTTGCCTGACGCTAAACAAAGGCGACTTCATCCGAGCGGGACAGAGAGGGGCCGCCTACCTTGCCTACCGCAAGGCGCTTCAAGAAGCGGTCTCGAGACAACTCACGGTGTGGGGTGATGCCCGCCCGCCCGCTGAAGAAGCCCGCCGACGCGCGGCACGCCCCCTGGAACGTGACCTGGAGCGCGTCATCGAGGACCTTTCTCATGAATTTCCTTTGCTGACCCCGCTGGTCGAGCAACGGGCGGGAGGTCAGAAGCGGTTACCCATCGGGAAAAGCGCAGAAGAGGGGGATGCTCCATCCACGGCGCCGACCTTTGCCACCCTTGAACCTCCGGAAATGGCAACTGACTCTGCTGCTCAGGGGCCAGGTGCAGGGCTTCAGACGAAGGAAGAGTCAGGCACCGCTGAGCCCCCGAGTTCGCCGCAGTCCTCTACTCTCGGCCCTGTAGTATTGCCGGGCACGAAGAACACGCGACGGCCGGCTCGATACGGCCTCACCATCCAGTTCGAAGATCGTCCTGACGACCCGGAATTGGGGCGGCTGGAGGAGTCCACAGTGTGGGTAAATACGGCGCACCCAGCTTATAGGCGCGCCGTCGCCTCCCGCTCCGAGGGGTATCATCTCGCACTGAGTGTGGCAATGTCGCTTGCCCCGTTGGCAACTGATCCCAAGGGTGAACATACGTTTGTGACGGCGTTCCTTTCCTGCTGGGGCGAGGCTCTTGACCGGGCCGGAGGCCGAAAGCGCCGAGGGGGGTAACCTGTGCAGCACATTCCAGCCAAGATTCGCACCAAGGCGAAGAAAATAAAACTCCTGCTATTGGACGTGGACGGGGTGTTGACAGATGGCGGGATCGTTATGAACGATCGCGGAGAGGAGATTAAACGTTTTGACGTCCGTGACGGACATGGAATCAGGCTCCTGCTGCGTGGCAGAATCCAGGTCGGGCTGATCACGGGGCGCTCCTCCAAGGTCGTAAATCATCGAGCCAAGGATCTGGGCATAAGCATCGTCTACCAACAGGTCTACAACAAACTTGAGGTCTATCAGAAGATCAAACGCCGCAGTCGCCTGCAGGACCGGGAGATCGCCTATGTAGGGGATGATATTGTGGATCTTCCCATTCTGAAAAGGGTTGGGCTGGCGATGGCCGTGAAAGATGGCTGGCCGGACCTAAAGCGCGATGTCGATTACGTCACCTCAAACTGGGGGGGGCGGGGGGCGGTGCGGGAGATTGCAGAGCTCCTTCTTAAGGCGCAAGGCAAGTGGAGAGAACTCACCCGCAGGTATTACGCCACTTGATCACTTTCCAGCCTTCATCCAGGCGATAAAGCAAAATTCGTGCCTATCTCCTTTACACCATTCTTGAAAGGTGGTATTTTTGCGCTGATTTCTTTATGGTTATGCGGCACAAAGGTATAGGAATCATCCTCCTTATCGCAATCTTTGCTTCTCTGGGTGGAGTAGCCTACAAAGTAGCCGAGCACTTCTGGCTGATGAAGGCCAGAGAGATCAAGAAAAACCCCACCAAGCTTTTGGACTACGTCCCCGAGGCTGCTCTGCAGATCAAGGATTTTCGTCGCTCCAAGATTGAGGGAGGGCAAAAGGTCTGGGAGCTGTCCGGCGAGGAGGCCAGTTATCTCAAGGCGGATAAAGAGGTCACGATCAAAAAGCCGCGCATGACCTTTTACCAAAAGGATAATAATGCGATAGAGGCTATTGGAAACGATGGCCACCTGTGGCTCTCGGGACAAGGAGGAGAGATGGAAAAAGCCCAATTCCAAGGCGGGGTCCAGGTCAACTATCGGGGATTTGTTTTAAAAACCGAGGAGATTCTCTACCTCAAGAGTAAGAATCAGGTGCTCCTTCCCGGCAAGGTAACCGTTAAGGGAGACAGCCTCGAGTTAGAGGGAATAGGAATGGAGATCAACCTCGACGATGAGAAAATGCGCATGCTTAGCAAAGTAAGGACGAGGCTGGAGCCGGAGCGGATGGTAACCAAGAGGGCCAGGGCCGATGGACAGAAGAAAAACAAACTATAGGACGCGGGGCCGGTGGAATGCATGGTGGCTCCTAGTGTGCCTGGCCGTTGCCGTTCCGACCTTTTCCCGGGCCGGAGAGGCCACCGGGAGAGCCGGCAAAGAGACGAAAAAGAAGACTGAAGGAACAGCATTCCAGGCCAGCAAGAAAGATCCTATCTTTATCACCTCGAACTGGATGGAGGCGGACCGCAAGAAAAACACGATCGCCTACAAAGGCCAGGTGGTGGCTGTGCAAGGGGACATGACCATGAGGAGCGAGACGCTGACCGCGTACTATGACCCCGATATGAAGCAGCTCAAAGAAGCCATAGCAGAGGGTAAGGTTCAGGTAGTCCAGGGGGACAGGGTAGCGAGGGGGTCCAAGGCAGTATTCAACGGTAAGGTGCAGACCGTTACGCTGACCGGGAGTCCCGTGGTGCGCCAGGGAAACAGCGAGGTCTCAGGAAGCCGCATCACCTTTTTCATGGAAGAGGATCGGGCTGTCGTGGAGGGAGGAAGTGAAAGAGTCAAGGCAGTCATCTTTCCCGAGGAAATGGGCGGCGGAAAAAAAGGCAGTGCGGGTTCAGTGAAAGAGCGATGAGTGTTCTTAAGGCCGAAGGGGTAACGAAGTCCTACAATGGTCGCCGCGTGGTCGATGGAGTTCAGCTGGAGATCAAGGGAGGGGAGGTGGTCGGGCTCCTCGGTCCTAACGGCGCGGGAAAAACCACGACCTTCCACATGATGGTAGGACTAGTGCGCCCGGATCAGGGAAAGGTTTTTTTGAATGGCGAGGATCTGACACTGGCGCCGATCTATCAGCGAGCGCGTGCGGGGATCAGCTATCTTCCCCAGGAGTCCTCCGTTTTCCGCCGCCTTACGGTGGAGCAAAACCTGCTGGCGATCCTCGAGACCCTCGACCTCAGCGCGGAAGAACAAAAGGAGCGCTGCAAAGGGCTGTTGCGTATGCTTGGGATCTCCCACCTCGCCAACCATAAGGCCTACACCCTCTCCGGGGGAGAGCGGCGCAGAGTGGAAATCGCTCGCGCCTTGGTGCTCTCGCCATTTTTCGTCCTTTTGGATGAACCCTTTACGGGGGTGGACCCAATCGCGGTGGCGGAGATTCAAAAAATCATCCATCGGCTGACTACCAGCGGCATCGGGATTCTCATCACGGATCATAACGTGCGCGAGACCCTGGGAATATGCGATCGCGCCTATATCCTCAACGAAGGGTTGGTCCTGGAGGAGGGCTCCCCGGAAAAAATCGCCTCCAGTTCTAAGGTGCGGAAGGTCTATCTAGGCGAAGGCTTTCGAATGTAACGATGGCATTGGAAATCAGACAGGTTCAAAAGCTGGCCCAGCAGTTGGTCATGACGCCCCAGCTGCAGCAGGCGATCAAGCTTCTTCAGCTCTCCCGGTTGGAGTTGGAGGAGTTGATCTCGGTAGAGCTCCAGGAAAATCCCGCGCTGGAAGAGGGGCTCGCGGAAGAGAAAGGGGAGGGCCAGCAAACCTTGGTGGCAGGCGAAGCGGAAATATCGGAGCCGATCCTGCCGGAGGCAAAGAGAGAACTATCAGCGGCTGACAAAATCGGCACGCTGGACTGGCAAGAGTATATCGATAGCCACTCCAATTCCGTTCACGGTTCTTTGACGGCGGAGGCCTCCTACGATGAAGACAACGGTCCTCCGTCGTGGGAAAATACTCTGACGAGAAAGACCTCTCTGGAAGATCACCTGGTCTGGCAACTGCGCCTTTCGAGGTTGAGCGAGCGTCAGGAGACGATCGGTTTCTATATCATCGGCAACCTGGACGAGAACGGCTACCTCACCCTCTCCGTCGAAGAGGTCTGTCAAGCCACCGGCGCCGCACCCGAAGAATGCGAAGCCGTCTTGAAACAGATCCTGTTTTTTGATCCGGTCGGCGTCGCCGCGCGCGATCTGAGAGAGTGCCTTCTAACCCAGTTGGAGAATCTCGGCCTCGACACCAGCCTGGCGGCAAGAATCGTTTCGGATCACCTCCCCCATTTGGAGAACAAACGCTATGACAGGCTGGCCCGGGAGCTCGGCGTCTCTGTGGAAGAGGTAGTAGAGGCGTCTTATGTGATCGGCTCTCTGGAGCCCAGGCCGGCGCGCGGCTTTGAGGAAGAGGAGGTGCGCACGATCATCCCCGACGTCTCCGTGGAGAAGATCGGCGGCGAATACGTGGTGTTCCTTAACGACGATGGAATCCCCCGTCTGCGCGTGAGCCCTCTCTACCGTCGCCTGATCGGGCAAGAGGGTGTCGAGGAAGAGCATGCCAAGCAGTACCTGCAGGAAAAGGTGCGGGCGGCCACGTGGCTGATCAAAAGCATTCAGCAGAGACAGCAAACCCTCTACCGGGTAACCCAGAGCATCTTCAAGTTTCAAAGAGATTTTCTGGAGCTGGGGGTGCGGCACCTGAAGCCCATGGTGCTTAAGAATGTGGCTGAGGATATCGGTATGCATGAGTCTACGGTGAGCCGGGCCACGGCCAATAAGTATGTCCATACGCCCCAGGGACTCTTTGAGCTGAAATATTTCTTCCAGAGCGGTCTGAAGTCGGGCGGCGGGGAAGACGTGGCTTCCGAGAGCGTCAAGGATAAAATCCGCAGCATCGTCTCGTTGGAGGATCCCCGAAAACCCTATAGTGATCAGTACATCGCCGGGCTTCTCGGTAAGGAGACGATTGACATCGCCCGGCGCACCGTGGCCAAATACCGCGAGGCCATGGGGATCCTTCCCTCCTCCAAGCGGCGACAGCCTTACTTGCGAAGATAAGTGACGCAACGGGAGGATAAATATGACAGACGTCAAAGTCACCGTGACCTTCCGCCATACGCAACCCACCGACGCCCTGAAAAGCTACGCTGAGGAGAAGGCGCATAAAATCGGCAAGTACTTTGACCGTCCCCTGGAGGCGCATGTGGTCCTGTCAGTGGATTCCAGGGAACGACAGGTGGCAGAGGTTACTTTGCAGACGCGCAGGCTCACTATCCACGGACGCGAGGAAACGAGCGACCTCTACGCCGCCATCGATTTGGTGATGGACAAGGTGGAGCAGCAGGTGAGGAAATATAAGACAAAGACGAGGCTGCAGCGAAGAAGGGTAAAGGGTTGAAGATAACCGATTTTTTGGATGACTCCAGAGTCATTCCTTACCTTAAAGCCAGGGACAAGAAGGGGGTCCTACAAGAGATAGCAGACTGGATGGCATCTCAGGATCATTCTCTGGATGGCAAGAAGGTGCTCGAAATCTTGCTCGAAAGAGAAAAGGTCAGCACGACCGCAATCGGCGAAGGGGTAGCGATACCGCATGGAAAGATGCCCAACGCCAAGCGGATATCCGGGGCCTTTGCCCGCAGTCCTCAGGGTGTGAATTTCGATTCGCTGGATGGAGGTTTAACCCACCTTTTCTTTCTCTTGGTGGCGCCGGAAGATTCGGCGGCAGATCATCTGAAGGCCCTGGCGCGGATCGCCCGGCTGCTGAAAGACCCCGCGTTTCGCGCCCGGCTCATGAAGGGAAAAACCAGCGCAGAGATCTTTAACGCGATCAAAGAAGAGGACGAGAAGTTTTAAATAAGCGCTCAGCAATCAGCCATTAGCCGTCAGCATGACAAGGAAAAAGGCTGACAGCTGATAGCACCTTTGGTTATTATGGCCGACGGTCTGGATATCATCGTTGTCACCGGACTTTCCGGTTCGGGCAAGAGCGGGGTGATCAGGGCCCTGGAGGACAACGGATTTTTTTGCATTGACAATCTGCCGGTGGTTTTGATCCCCAAGTTTATCGACCTATGTCAAGGATATAGGGAGGAGATCAAGCGGATCGCGCTCGGGATCGATCTTAGAGAACGGCTTTTTTTTCAGTCCTGGCCTGAGGTCCTGGCCGAGCTGCGCGTTGCCGGGCACCGGGTGGAGGTCCTTTTTCTGGACGCTGCCGACGAAGTGCTCCTGCGCCGGTTCAGCGAAACGCGCCGTCCCCATCCGTTGGCTGGCGAAGGCTCGATCCAGGAAGGAATCGTTCGAGAGCGCAAGGCGCTGGAGGGAATGCGGGCGCTGGCGGATAAGATTATCGATACCAGCGATTTCAACGTTCATGAACTCAAAAGGGAAGTGGAGCAATATTACAGCCAGAGCCAGAGCCCGCGCAAGATGAGCCTTTTCATGAATTCCTTCGGCTATAAGTACGGCATTCCGCACGACACCGACATGATCGTGGACGTGCGCTTTCTCCCGAACCCGTTTTTTGTCAATGGGCTAAGGGCCAAAAACGGCTTAGAGCCCGATGTCAAAGAGTTTGTCCTGAAACGGGAGGAAACCCATGTCTTTTTGGATCGGCTCTATTCTCTGCTAGAGTTCGTTCTTCCCCAATATGAACGCGAGGGAAAGAGCAGCCTGACCCTGGCCCTCGGCTGTACCGGAGGGAAACACCGCTCCGTTGTCCTGGTAGAGGAGTTGAAGAAGAGGCTGGATCAGGAACGATTTCGCATTCATGTGAAACATAGAGATATCGATAAGTAGATGGATGGCGAAGCTAGTCAAAAAGCTTGAGATCAAGAACAAACTCGGCCTGCATGCCAGGGCCGCCGCCCTCCTAGTCCAGACGCTGAACCGTTTTTCCGCTGAGGTGAAAATCGCTAAAGATGGTCAAGTGGTGGACGGGAGAAGCATTTTGGGGGTGCTTACCTTGGCTGCCACCCGGGGAAGCAAAATCCACGTGGAGGCGGATGGAGAAGACGCAGAGGAGGCGATGCGCGCCCTAGAAAAGCTCGTGGAAAAAAAATTCTACGAGAGCGAGTGAACTTGATTCCCCCTCTGTTATTCGATATAGGACAGAGGTTCGCTTTACGCAGGTTCATCAGGGAGGTTTGTTGAATGGCAGCAAAGGATTTTCTCTTTACTTCAGAGTCTGTTTCCGAAGGACATCCGGACAAGATGTGCGATCAGATTTCTGATGCCATCCTGGACGCCCATTTAAGCGGCGATCCAGACAGCCGGGTAGCCTGTGAGGCCCTCACGAAGACCGGGATGATCGTCATCGCTGGTGAGATTACCAGCAAGACCAAGGTCAGCTACAACGAAATAGCCCGCGATGTCGTACGCGACATCGGTTACACCGATTCCTCGATAGGTTTCGACGGTAACACCTGCGCCATCCTCACCGCGGTAGAACAGCAATCCCCGGACATCTCTCAGGGGGTGACAGAGGGAGAAGGGCTCCACAAAGAGCAGGGGGCGGGGGACCAGGGAATGATGTTCGGCTACGCCTGTGATGAGACGCCGGAATTGATGCCCTTCCCTATTCAAATGGCCCACAGTCTGGTCAAGTATTTGGCCAAGATCCGGAAAGGAGGAGAGGCCTCCTTTATCAGGCCCGACAGCAAATCGCAGGTGACGGTCCAGTATCGCGAGGGAAGGCCCGTGAGAGTTCAAAGCGTGGTCGTCTCGACACAGCACGCCCCGGACGTGCAGTACAGCAAGCTTAGAGAAACCGTGATTGATGGCGTTATCCGGGCTGTCATCCCGGCAGATTATCTCGACAAGAGCACGGTTTTTCATGTCAACCCCACGGGTCGTTTCGTGGTGGGAGGCCCCCAGGGAGACTGCGGCCTTACCGGGCGGAAGATCATCGTGGACACCTACGGAGGAATGGGACGTCACGGCGGTGGCGCCTTCTCTGGCAAGGATCCTTCCAAGGTCGATCGCAGCGCCGCTTATATGGCGCGCTACATCGCCAAGAATATCGTCGCGGCGAAACTGGCCCGCAGATGTGAAGTCCAATTGGCCTACGTTATCGGCGTGGCCCAGCCCGTTTCCGTTGCGGTCGATACCTTCGATACCGGTGTGATCCCGGAGGCGGAACTCGCCCGTATCGTGCAGGAAAGCTTCGACTTGAGGCCCAAGGCCATCATTGAAATCTTGGATTTAAAGCGTCCCATCTATCGCGCCACGGCATCCTACGGCCATTTCGGGCGCACGGCCGAGAACGGTTACTTTACCTGGGAGAGAACGGACCGGGTCGAGGACCTAAAGAAAGCTGCAACAAAGGTCTAAACCAGATCCTGGCGGGGAGGGGACCGCAACCATGGCTGTGAAGAAATATGATATCCGAGATATTGGACTAGCGCCGCAGGGAAAAAAACGCATCCTCTGGGCGGATCAAGACATGCCCGTTCTAAGGAGGGTGCGGGAGCGCTTTCAAAAAGAAAGACCATTCCAAGGACTGCGCTTCTCGGCCTGCCTCCACGTCACGGCAGAGACTGCGAATTTGGTCAAGACGTTAAAGGCCGGAGGTGCCCGGATTGTCCTTTGCGCCTCCAACCCGCTTTCCACGCAAGATGACGTCGCCGCCGCCCTGGTCAAGCACGAACGGATACCGGTCTACGCTATCAAAAGGGAAGATCACAAGACCTACTATCGCCACCTGCGCGCCGCTCTCGATCATGCCCCGGTCATCACCATGGATGACGGCGCGGATTTGGTTTCCATGCTCCATAAAGAATACTCCCGGGTCGCCTCCAAAATGATCGCCAGCATGGAGGAAACCACGACCGGCGTTATTCGGCTGCGCGCCCTCGCCGCGGACGGCGCCCTCAAGATTCCGGTCATCGCCGTGAACGACGCCAGCACCAAACATCTCTTTGACAACCGCTACGGTACCGGGCAGTCGACGATCGACGGGGTCATTCGCGCAACGGATATGCTCTTAGCCGGCAAACGGGTCGTGGTGGCAGGCTACGGCTGGTGCGGCAAGGGAGTCGCTTCTCGCGCCCGCGGCATGGGGTCGAAAGTGATCGTGACTGAAGTGGATCCGATTCGCGCCCTCGAGGCGGCGATGGACGGATTTGAAGTGATGGCGATGAAAGAGGCGGCGAAGATCGGGGATCTCTTTATTACCCTGACCGGCGACATGCATGTGATCGGAAAGGAGCATCTGAGACTCTTGAAGGATGGGGCGGTGATCTGCAACTCGGGCCATTTCGATATCGAGATCGACATCAAGGCGCTGAAGCGGATGGCGGTGAAAGAGCAAAAAAATGTCCGCAACTATGTAGATGCGTACACCTTGCCGGGAGGAAAGAGGATCTATCTCCTGGGCGAAGGGCGACTCGTCAACCTCGCCGCCGCCGAAGGCCATCCGGCTTCCGTCATGGACATGAGCTTTGCCACCCAGGCCCTCGCCTCGGAGTGGGCGGTAAAAAACCGCAAGAAACTCACGCCTCAGGTTTATGATGTCCCCAAAGCGGTCGAAGACTGGGTGGCGCGTCTAAAGCTCGCGAGCATGGGGCTCCACATCGACAAGCTCACCAGAGAACAACAAACCTATCTCTCTTCGTGGCAGGTCGGCACCTAGTGTGGTGTCTCAATAACGGCTTTACAATAATTAACCTTCTCCAAGATCTCCTCAACTTTCTTGGTCCATACAAAAGGTTTAGCGTTCTGATTGTTTAAGCGAATGAAATCTTGGATAGCGGCAACCAACTCTGGAACACTCTTGAAGACGCCTCGGCGGATCCTCTTGCGTGTGATTTCGCCGAACCATCGTTCCACAAGGTTCAGCCAAGAAGAACTGGTCGGGGTGAAATGCAAGTGGA
>Ga0209212_1002618_pt1 | contig 25149 bp, 26 predicted proteins | sample RifGroC2_FD_183996 | JGI IMG/M metagenome (GOLD analysis project Ga0209212, IMG submission 183996) | Groundwater microbial communities from Rifle, Colorado, USA - Groundwater C2 (SPAdes) (version 2) | ecosystem: Environmental > Aquatic > Deep subsurface > Groundwater | place: Rifle, Colorado... | reverse complement strand
CGTCAAATTCCTCGTCGCCGGGGCCTCCAACCTCATCGTCCCCTTCGCCGTCCTCTTCACCTCCATCGTCGTCTTCATCGTCATCCCACTCGCCGCCGGGGTCGTCACCCGCGCGACCCTGATCAAATCTCACGGCCCCGATTGGTTCAATGGCGTCTTCCTCCCCAAACTCCACCCGCTCGCCATCAGTGCCCTCCTCGCCACCCTGGTCCTGATCTTCGCCTTCCAGGCCGACAACATCACCGGCCGCCTCTTCCACGTCTTCCTCATCGCCGTGCCGATCACCATCCAGGTTTATTTCAACTCATCCCTCGCCTACGGGCTGATGAAGTGGATCAAGCTCCCCTACAGCGTCGCCGCCCCCGGCGCCCTCATCGGCGCGAGCAACTTCTTCGAACTGGCGGTGGCGGTAGCGATTACCGTCTTCGGCCCGGAGTCGGGGGCGGCGTTGGCCTGCGTGGTCGGGGTGCTGGTCGAGGTACCGGTGATGCTCTCGGTCTGCGCCGTCTGCAACCGCACGCGGCACTGGTTTCCGCAACGGATGGGGCAGTAACCGTATAAATCATTCGGTTGGAGGCCCGGCCCGGCGACACTCGCCACCACCTTCACCTTAACCCTTTTCAACCCCTGCGAATCGGGCTATCCTGAGCGTCATTTTTCAAGACAGGGGGAACCGTGTCGCAGCCGCAGCTACCAACCTCACCCGACCAAACCGTGACCGATTTCCTGCGCCGCTGGGAAGCCTCCGGCGCCGCCGAGCGCGCCAACTATCAGCTCTTCCTCTCCGAACTCTGCGATCTCCTCGGCGTGCAGCGCCCCAATCCCACCGGCCCCTTTGATCGCGACAACGCCTATGTCTTCGAACGCTCCGTCGCCTTCGCCTATGGCGACGGCAGCAGCAGCGTCGGACGCATCGATCTCTACAAGCGCGGCTGCTTTGTCCTCGAAGCCAAGCAGGGGAGCGACCGCGTCGAGCCGCAGGTCAAGGAGCCGGAACCGGGCTGGCTCACCGCCCGACGCGGCACGGCGGTACGCGGCACCAAAGGCTGGGACGTGGCGATGCTCAAGGCCAAGGGGCAGGCCGAGCAGTATGCCCGCGCCCTGCCGGTGGAGGAGGGTTGGCCGCCTTTTCTCGTCGTCGTCGATGTCGGCCATGCCATCGAGCTCTACAGCGAATTTTCCTGCACCGGCAAAACCTATCTCCCCTTTCCCGACCCCCGTTCCTATCGCATCCCCCTGGCCGATCTGGCCCATGCGCCGATCCGCGAACGGCTGCGCCTGATCTGGACGACCCCGCACAGCCTCGATCCCGCCAAACAGAGCGCCAAGGCCACCCGTCAGGTCGCCGAGCGCCTTGCCACCCTGGCCAAGTCGCTGGAACAGGCCGGACATGGCGCCGAGGCTGTCGGCAATTTTCTCAAGCGCTGTCTCTTTACCATGTTCGCCGAGGATATCGGCCTCATCCCCCACCTCAGTTTCACCACCCTGCTGGGGAGTCTCAAGGGGCAGGCCGACGCCTTCGCGCCGATGGCGGCATCGCTCTGGACAACGATGAAGGATGGCGGCTTCTCCACCGTGCTGCGCGAAAAGTTGCTGCGTTTCAACGGCGGCCTCTTCGAAGACGCCACCGCCCTGCCGATCAACGAGGAGCAGTTGGCCCTGTTGATGGCGGCGGCCAAGGCCGACTGGCGCGATGTCGAACCGGCGATCTTCGGTACCCTGCTGGAACGCGCCCTCGACCCGACCGAACGCCACCACCTCGGCGCCCACTATACCCCGCGCGAATACGTCGAGCGGCTGGTACTGCCGACGGTGATCGAACCGCTGCGCGGCGACTGGGAGGCGGTGCTGGCCGGGGCGGTGACGTTGGACGCGCAGGGGGATAAGGCCGGGGCGATTGCCCTGGTCAAGACCTTCCACCGCACCTTGTGCAACCTGCGCATTCTCGATCCCGCCTGCGGCAGCGGCAACTTTTTGTATGTCACCTTTGAACATCTCAAGCGGCTGGAGGGGGAAGTCCTCAATGCCCTCGAAGGCTTCGGCGAAGAGCAGACGACCCTGGAGCTCGCCGGTCTCACCGTCGATCCCCACCAGCTTCTCGGCATTGAGGTCAACCCCCGTGCCGCCGCCATCACCGACATGGTTTTGTGGATCGGCTATCTGCAGTGGCATTTCCGCACCCGTGGCCATGTGCTGCCGCCGGAGCCGGTGATCAAGAAGTTCCACAACGTCGAGTGTCGCGATGCGGTGCTGGCTTACGACGGGGTCGAGCCGGTGGTCGATGGTGAAGGGAGGGCGGTCAGTCGTTGGGATGGGCGGACGACCAAGGTGCATCCGGTGACGGGGGAGCAGGTGCCGGATGAGGCGGCGCAGGAGCCGGTGCTGCGATATTTGAATCCGCGCCAGGCGGAGTGGCCGGCGGCGGATTTTGTGGTTGGGAACCCGCCGTTTATCGGCAATAAGCGGATGCGAAATGCGTTGGGTGATGGTTATGTGGAAGCACTGCGAAACGTTTGGAATGATGTGCCAGACACCGCTGACTTCGTTATGTATTGGTGGAATAAGGCGGCTGAACTGACCAGACTGGGCAAGCTGCGGCGGTTCGGCTTTATCACGACCAATAGTGTCACTATGGCCTTCAACAGGAAGATAGTTGAGCGTCATCTCATTGCACATCAATCGATCTCTTTGGCTTTTGCCATTCCAGATCATCCGTGGGTGGACTCTGTCGATGGGGCAGCAGTTCGCATCGCCATGACAGTTGGCAAATCTTCTCAAGAGGGAAACGAAGGTAGTTTGATCACTGTCACCTCCGAACGTGATGGAGATGGTGAAGGGGTTGCAGTGGAACTCTCCAGACAAAGAGGTGTGTTGCACGCAGACCTGACGGCTGGTGCAAATGTGGCTGGGGTTCTGCCACTTTTAAGCAATTCAGGCATCTCATTTATGGGGATGATTCCACTTGGAGCAGGTTTTTGGATTGATGAGCAGGATGCCGTCAATCTTGGATTCGGAAGAGTACCGGGACTTGAAGCACATATTCGTAGATATCGTAATGGCAAGGACTTAACAGATAAGCCGCGCGGTATTTTGGCCCTTGATTTTTATGGGATTACAGAAGGGGAACTGAGGCAGCGCTTTCCAGAGGCTTATCAGTGGGTTCTTGAGCGAGTCAAACCGCAACGTGACCAAGACAAACGACCAAGCCGACGCGATAATTGGTGGTTTTTTGCAGAAGCCGTCCCAAAGTTCAGATTGGCCGCAGCTGGATTGAAACGTTACATTGGTACTGCCGAAACTGCCAAACATCGAATGTTTGTCTTTCTAGATGCAGACATTCTTCCAGACCAGAAGATACGGACCGTGGCATCTGATGATGCATACCTTCTCGGCGTTCTTTCTAGCCGCGTTCATATCACTTGGGCACTGGCTGCTGGTGGTACGCTTGAAGATCGCCCTGTTTACAATACCACCCGCTGCTTCGAACCCTTCCCCTTCCCCGCCGCCAGCAACGAGCAGAAGCAGACCATCCGCGATCTCGCCGAACAGCTCGACGCCCACCGCAAACGCCAGCAGGCGCTCTATCCCGACCTGACCCTGACCGGCATGTACAACGTGCTGGAGAAGCTGCGGGAGATCGAAATCCCCCCCAACCCCCCTTTGACAAAGGGGGGAGTGGGCGTAGCGAGCAGGGGGATTTTGACCGCCAAAGAGAAAATTATCCACGAACAGGGGCTGGTTTCAGTTCTCAAGCAGTTGCACGACGAACTCGACGCCGCCGTCTTTGCCGCCTACGGCTGGCCCGCCACTCTGACCGACGCCGAAATTCTCGAACGTGTTGTCGCCCTCAACCGCGAACGGGCACGGGAAGAAGAGCAAGGCCTGATCCGCTGGCTACGCCCCGAATATCAGCAGCCACACGGCGAGAAGATTGTCGTCCAGGACGACCTCGACCTCGGCGCAAGCGAAACCGCGCCAGCCGCGCCCAAGGCCAAACTCCTCTGGCCAAAAACCCTCCCCGAGCAAGTGCAAGCCGTCCGAGCCGCCCTCGCCGGCGCCGCCGCCCCCCTCACCGCCGAAACCATCGCCCGCACCTTCCAACGCGCCCGCGCCGACAAGGTTGGCGAGTTGCTCGAAACCCTGGCGGCGCTGGGGCAGGTACGGGAGGTGGCACCGGGGAGTTTTGTGGTGTAAATCGTAGGTCGGGTTAGCGAAGCGTAACCTGCCGATAACTTTGGGAAAAATACAAAGAGAGAATTAAATGGCGAACAAGTCCGCAAGACCGAAACCCAAACAGGAAATAGCCGCCTCTGTTTCCCCGCAGACAGCAATTAAACTCTTATCGGGACAAATAAAAAAAGCTGAAGAAATGTTGCTCCGTCAACCTTTTCTATCGCCTGATCACACAGCGTGGGAAAATACTACACGGGAGATTTTGATTAAATCATTTGGATCTTTCTCCTTGAATATTGATTCTGTTCTTCAAGTATCTGGTAATGGGTTTGAATTGTATGGTTTAAGTGATCAAGATCACGATGCATATGGGGCCTCAAAGCTATCTAATCAACTGAAGATACTTCAAAGTTGCATTGATCAACTGGAAATTGAAATTGAGATGACGCGACCTGTTTCACGAAATATGGACGTAGCAAGGCACCCTCAACAAAATTCCAACCACGTTTTTGTTGTCCATGGACATAATGCCGGAATCAAGGAAAGCGTAGCTCGTTTCCTGGAAAAGCTTGATCTTGAGCCAATAATACTCCATGAAAAACCGAATGCCGGCCGCACCATCATTGAAAAGTTTTCGGATTATTCGAATGTGCATTTTGCCGTTGTATTACTCACTGGTGACGACGAGGGAAAGTCAAAGGGTACTGATGATCCCCTTCAACGAAGGGCACGACAAAATGTCGTACTGGAGCTTGGCTATTTCCTGGGCAAACTCGGGCGTTCAAGAGTTTGCGCCCTGTATGAGGATGGCGTTGATATACCTTCTGATTATCAAGGAGTTCTCTTTGTCCCCCTTGATCCGCATGAAAAATGGCGATTCGATCTTGTCCGAGAATTGAAGGCAGCGGGTTTTCCGGTTGATGCGAATAAAATTTATGCGCGCTGAGTAGCATAAATCACGAGTCGGGTTACACCTTTTGGGCTAACCCGACCTTGCTATCCAAACAGGAGGAATGAATGGCTGACATAATTTCTACGGTGTCCACTGCAATCACGCTCGCTGCGAGATTGCGTGAAATCAGCAAAAATATTGAAAATGCAGAATTCAAAAACCTGCTGGCCGATCTAAGCCTTGAGCTTGCTGAGGCCAAACTAAAATTTGCAGACTTAATCGCGGAGAACGCGGGTTTGAAGGAGAAAATCCATTCCTTGACTAGTGCAACAGGCGAACGGTGCCCGAAATGCAATAACCGAACTTTCGAGATCATATCTTCGAAGCCTCATCCCATTTTTGGTGAGGTTGGCTCAAAGGAGCGTGAATACAAATGTTCTGGGTGCGGCTTTTCTGAATCTAAACTCATACATTCATGAATTATGGCCATCTAGACGGCCAACGGGGAACCTGCTAAGTTGTCTAATCTATTTAGCGAGAAAATTTTCACTAAAGTGCAGGTCCGGCAAAAAGCCGTCCGGCAGGTCTCAGCCGTTGAACAGGGAGAATTGCTATTTATGTCTCAATCCTTAGACAAATTAACGATAAAAGGCTTCAAGTCGATTCAATCCTTAGAGAAGTTCGAGCTCACAAACTTGAATGTCCTCATCGGTGGAAATGGCGCAGGGAAAAGTAACTTTATAGATTTTTTTCGACTATTGCGGGCCATGATGGAATTGCCATTGCCGGGTCTTTCTAGTGCAAGTTTGCAGGCCTTTATCGTCGATGGTGGTGATAGTGATGATTTTCTTTTTAATGGCCCAAAGATAACGGAACAGATCGAGGTAGAAACACGATTTGGCTCTAACGGCTACCGTTTTAAGCTTGCGCCTACAGCAGATGCAACATTTATCATCAATGACGAGGCAAGGTTCTATGAAGGCGGCGCTACCGGTTGGTGGGAATTGGGGAGTGGGCACACAACGCCTGAATTGCTGAAAGACAAGGAAAGAAGAGGTGTTATAGGAAGACGCAACGTTGCGTCCCATGTTTATGACGCAATCTCTTCGTGGAAAATTTATCATTTTCACGACACCAGCAAAGTTGCTCCGATGCGACGGTATGAAGCCGTTGACGATTGTGATTATTTGCGATTCGATGCGGCTAATATCGCACCGTTTCTGCTCGATCTGCAAAATCATAAAAGAACGACAAGTACGTATGGCCAGATCGTGGATACGATTCGCTTGGTTGCGCCATTCTTCGACGATTTCATTCTGAAGCCAAACAAAAATGAAAAAGTCCGTCTCCGCTGGAGACAGAAGGGTTCCGACTATCCGCTCAAACCACAACACCTGTCCGATGGGACGTTGCGGTTTATCTGTTTGGCCACGGCCCTGCTCCAACCTGATCCGCCGTCAACCATCATTATTGATGAACCGGAACTAGGGCTACATCCCTACGCTATCGAGATTTTGGCGGAGTTGATCAAGTCGGCCTCCAAGAAGACACAGCTGATCATCTCGACACAGTCCCCCGCTCTCGTCGATTATTTTGAACCGGAAGACATCATTGTCGTGAATCGAAAGAATGGGGCCTCGGTCTTTAAGCGACCCAGCAAAGACGAGCTTTCATCCTGGCTTGATGATTATTCACTGGGCGACCTCTGGAGAAAAAATATTGTCACCGGTGGGCCTGACCATGAATAGTATTGAAATCTTTATCGTTGTGGAAGGCCCGACAGAACAGACTTTCGTACGCGATGTGCTGGCGCCGCAGATGGCCCATAAGGGGATATTTCTGTATCCGGCACTAATCGGGAAGCCTGGGCATAAAGGAGGCGACATTCGTTTCGACAAGGCCAAGAATGATATCGGCAATTTCCTCAAACAACGGAATGACACCTACATAACGACGATGTTCGATTATTTCAGGATCGATACCGAGTGGCCGGGAAGAGCAGAAGTTCTTCGACGATTACAAAACGGAACGACCCTGACCGCCAGTCATAAAGCCGAGATCCTTGAGGGCGCAACCCGGAATGAGATCATGAATGCCTTTCCCGGCTGTGATGCAGAAACCCGCTTTGTCCCCTATATCGAAATGCATGAATTCGAAGCGTTACTTTTCAGCGATGCGGATATTTTGGCAGAGAAGACCGAGATAAAGATATCGCTGATTCGGAAAATCATTGAAGTATATGATAATCCGGAAGAAATTAACGACGATCCCACAAATGCACCTGGGAAACGGCTTGAATCGTTAAAAAGTGGATATCGGAAGGTTGCCATGGGGAAATCAATTTCAGAGGCGATAGGAATCCAGTCCATACGGAAACAATGCCCCCACTTTAACGACTGGCTGACAAAACTTGAACTTTTGAAATGATCGAACGGAACGTTGATAGACCTGGAAAAGGGGGCTGGCACCTGCGGAGCCAGTCCTCGACCATTCTCCCGCTAAAAACAAAATCCCCCCTTGCCACCCCCCACCTCACCGCGCTATGATCTTACCAGTAAGAATACAAACCTAATGAAGGAGCCATACCATGGCAAATCTCGCGACAACAAAGATGTCTTCCAAGGGTCAGATCGTCATTCCGGAAGATATTCGCAAACGACTCAATTTAAAGGCCGGCGCGCAATTCGTCGTCGTCGGCGAGAATGACGTGGTCATCCTCAAGGCGATCTACCCGCCCGCGATGAATGAGTTTGACACCTTGATAGCAGAGGCGCGCCGGCAAGGGGAAGAAGCCGGGCTGAAGCAGTCGGACATTACCGCCGCCATCGCCAAGGTACGGAAACACCAATGAAGCTCATCCTTGATACGAATGTCCTGGTTTTCTCGCAGGAGACGACAATGAACCCAACCTTTAAAACCATCGTCATCAAATCCCACCAACAGACCATGGACGAGTTCGCCGCCATCTGTGATGCGACAATTAACGGCGAGAAAGTCGCGGAGGAAGAGGCGCAATACAGCTTCACCAGCTTTGAAGCGTTCCGCAAGGCCATGACCCCGCAGCGCTTTGCCCTGCTGAAAATCATTCGTGAACAAAAACCCGAATCGATCAAGGCGCTGGCGGCCATCACGCAGCGCGACATGAAAAACATTTCGGAAGACGTCAAGGTCCTGCTGGAGATGGATCTGATCGAAATGGAAAAACACGGCAAAAATAAAGCCCCGAGATTGCACTACGACGGCTTCAGGCTGGAGGTTGCCGTTTGAACGACATCACCGAAAGGCTTGAAACGATGGGGACCTTCTGGGACGATCTCTGTCGCCACGCCAGAGACCTGGCCGTCCCCGAGTGGCACCGGAAAATTTTCGCCGTTCGTGAAGCCGACCTCGGTGCAGGACAAGAGGCGTTTGTCGATTGGGAAACCGCCAAGCAACAGCTGCGCGATTCATGCAAATGAAGTGCATTGCCCAAGCTGAAAACCTGCCGGAATAAGCAATCCAACCTCTGAGCCCCCCTGAAAAAAACTCTGGACACCACGCCCTTATCGCGCTATATGATTACATCGTCATATAGTCAAGGAGTCATCAATGTCCGACACTCTCACCTACAGCGCCGATATCCTCAAAGCCCTCGGTCAGCCGACCCGGCTGAAGATCGTCGATTTCCTGCGCGACGGCGAGCGCTGCGTCTGCGAAATCTTCCCCGCCATCGGCGAGGAGCAGTCCAACACCTCGCGCCATCTCAACCTCCTCCTCGCCGTCGGCATCCTCAGCCGGCGCAAGGAGGGGTTGAAGATCTACTACGCCATCAAGCATCCGGAAGTGTTGGAGATCGTCGAACTCGCCAGCGCCTTGATGCGCCAGGAGATCGGCCTGCGCAGCCGCCTGCTCAAAGCGATTTAGGGAAATCAATCCATGCTCAAAGACTTCGCCGACCATGTCTCCTTTACCCTCTTCGACCTGCAACCGGGGACTCATCTCGGCGAGGCGGTCGATTTCTTCATCTACGACACCCTCAAGATCTTCTTCCTCCTCACCGTCATCATCTTCGCCGTCGCCATCATCCGCTCGTGGTTTCCGCCCGAGCGGACCAAGCGCATCCTCGCGCACAAGCGCGAGTATGTCGGCAACGTCCTCGCCGCCCTCCTCGGCATCGTTACCCCCTTCTGCTCCTGCTCGGCGGTGCCGCTCTTCATCGGCTTTGTCGAGTCTGGCGTCCCTCTCGGGGTGACCTTCTCCTTCCTCATCTCCTCGCCGATGGTCAACGAGGTCGCCCTGATCATGCTGTGGGGGATGTTCGGCTGGAAAATCGCCCTGATCTACATCGGCAGCGGACTACTCGTCGCCATCGTCGCCGGCATGGTCATCGGCCGGTTGAAGATGGAGAAGTACGTCCAGGATTACGTCTGGCAGATGCAGGTCGGCGATATCGCCGTCGCCGAGCCGAGCTGGCCGCAACGCTTCGCTTACGCCCGCGAATATACGGTCGGGCTGCTGAAAAAAATCTGGCCCTACGTCGTCATCGGCGTCGGTGTCGGCGCCTTCATCCACGGCTACGTGCCGCAGGACTTCCTCGCCAAATGGGCCGGGCGCGACAACCCCTTCGCCGTGCCCCTGGCGGTCGCCCTCGGCGTGCCGCTCTACGCCAACGCCGCCGGGGTCATCCCCATCGTCCAGGCCCTCACCGCCAAAGGGATGGCCATCGGCACCGTCCTCGCCTTCATGATGGCGGTCACCGCGCTTTCTCTGCCGGAAGCGGTCATCTTGAGCAACGTGCTGAAGAAGCCGCTGCTGGCGACCTTCTTCGGCATCGTCGCGGTGGCGATTGTAATGGTCGGGTATCTGTTCAACGCCATCCTCTAGAAGTATCGCGACAGGTCTAGATCGACACGTCTGGTTTCACGCAACGGCGCAACGAGACCCAGGAAAAGGAGGCCACATCATGGGTAAAAAAGGATTTGTACTCTGCGTTTGCCAGGGAACCTGCCCCAGCTTTACCAAGATGGACATCTTCGGTGTGCTGTCCGATGTGCGACGGGAGAAACTCTTCGATTACGTCTGCCTCCACCCCCAGCTCTGCGTCGGCGACGGCGAAGAATTTCTCAAAGTCCTGCTGAAGAGCGGCGAAACGGACAAGCTCTACATTGCCGCCTGCGACCCGCAGATGCAGGGCAAGATGTACCGCGACGCCTTCGAGGCGGTCGGCTTCGACAAGAAGAACCATATCCCGTTGGACATTCGTAACAAGACGACGGAAGAGGCGGTCGCCGCCATCAAGAAACTCGTGGCCGACAACCCGTGAATGGAGGCCGATCATGACGAACTGGCGCGGCATCCCGCGTGAGGAAATCCCCTGGTACCCGACCATCGATGGCGAGAAGTGTATCGGCTGCCGCGAGTGCCTCAATATCTGCAAGAACGATGTCTTCGTCTTTGACGAAGCCCGGCAGAAATCGACAGTGGCCCATCCCTGTAACTGCGTGGTCGAGTGTCGCACCTGCGCGCGACTCTGTCCGTCCGATGCGATTACTTTTCCCGACGCGGCGGAGTTCGCCACGCTGATCAAACAAAAACTAGCGAAAAAGGAGCAGTAACAATGAAAATCGAAGTCCTCGGAACCGGCTGCGCCAAGTGCAAGACCCTTTACGAAAACGCCAAAAAAGCCCAGGAAGATAGCGGCAAGACGGCCGACGTCGTCAAGGTTGAGGATATCCCGACCATCATGAAGTATGGCGTCATGAGTACCCCGGCGCTGGTGGTTGACGGGCAGGTAAAATTCTCGGGGAAGGTCGCCTCCGTCGCCGAAATCATGGGAGTGCTGGCATGAGGGCACTCATCATCGCGGCAGCTTTTCTCCTTTTTGCCGCCACCGTCCAGGCCGAACTCCCGTCGGCCAACGCAGTAATAATCAAGCAGGCGCTCGCCTCGGGTCAGCCGACGGTCATCGACCTTGGTGCCCGCAGTTGCATCCCCTGCAAGAAGATGGCGCCGATTCTGGAGGAACTCTCCGCCACCTATCGCGGCAAGGCCAACGTTCTCTTCATCGACGTGCGTGAGGATCAGGCCGCGGCGCGCAGCTTCGGCATCCAGATGATTCCGACCCAGATCTTCTTCGATGGCAAAGGACAAGAGGTCAAGCGCCATGTCGGCTTCATGGATCGCCCCGATCTCATCGACGGGCTCAAGGCGGCGGGACTGAAATGACCTGGCTCGACAACATTGAGCAGATCGTCGCCGCCTACCCGCTCCTCGCCTTCGGCGCGGTCTTTCTCGCCGGCGGCCTCTCCAGCGCCTCTCCCTGCGTCCTCGCGACAATCCCCCTGGTCGTCGGCTTCGTCGGCGGCTATGCCGAGGGCGACCGCTGGAAGGCCTTTCGTTACTCCCTGGTCTTCATCCTCGGCCTCTCCCTGACCTTTACCGCCTTCGGTGCCGCAGCCGGGCTCTTCGGCACCATGTTCGGCACCCTCGGCGGTTGGTGGTATGTCGCCGCCGGCGTTGTCGCCATCGTCATGGGGCTGCAAATGGCCGGACTCTACGAGATCCGCCTGCCGATCAGGCGCGACTTCAAGCCGAAACGGGGCGGCCTCGTCGGCGCCTTTCTCCTCGGCCTCTTCTTCGGCGTCGTCTCCTCCCCTTGCGCCACCCCGGTCCTGGTGGTCATTCTGACCCTGGTCGCGACCAAGGGGGAAATCCTCTACGGCATCGCCCTCCTCTTCGTCTATGCCCTCGGCCACTGCCTGCTCATGCTCCTCGCCGGCACCTTCACCGGTTTCGTCGAGGCCTTTGTGAAGCGCAAAGGAATCGTCAACTTCGCCGCCTGGACCAAACGCCTCAGCGGCGCCGTGGTTGCTGTGGTCGGGGGCTGGTTCGTCTGGCAGGCGTTTTGAATCTCGATCCATTCCAAACCACCAAGGAGAAGCGATGAAATCCGTTCGTGTGTGGGCATGTCTGTGCCTCGTCGCCCTGCTTGTCCCTGTCCCAAGGGTTCAGGCCCAGGATGACTCCTTCGCCTCTTTTCTGCGCGGCTTCGATTACGAAATGCGCGAGGAGATGAAGATCGACAGCCGTCGAAACAGTGATTACCATTCGGGGGATGCCTTAAGGCGGGCTATGCGCACTGAGCCGTAACGGAACCTTGATCGAGACGAAACACTTCGTCAGACAGAAAAAACCAGCGGCTATCGTCGCTCATTGAGCGCAGACGACGGGCCGCTGGTTTTCTTAATACCTTCAACGACTGCCGGTTCTAGCCGGGCAGCGTCTCCTTGCCAGCCGCATTCTCCACCACCGTCGGCCTCGCTTCATCCTTCACCCCTTCCTTGAAGTTCCTGATCCCTTTGCCGAGAGCGCTGCCAACCTGCGGCAACTTCCCGGCGCCAAAGATCACCAGCACGATCACCAGAATGATGAGCAGTTCCGAGGTACCTAATCCGAACATGATTGCACTCCTTGTCTAACGGACACGAAATTTGTCTAGTCGCGCGTGATGGTGGAATAATCGAAACTCGGCATCTGGCTCTGTCGGCAGAATCGCGATGGCTCGGGGTAAGATTGCGGGCTAACGCTTTTCGGGCAAGTTATCATCCCCCCGCAATTGCCAGTAGCGCGGTGTACGCCGGACGAGCCACGGTCACGCCACCCTTGCGGCAGAATTCGCGACACAACCCGCACCCGGTGCAAAGACGCGGGTTGAAGACCGGGCGGAGCGGTTCATCGTCACTGATTCCGATGGCACCGGTTGGGCAGATACCAACACATCCGGTACAGCCAGTACAGGACGGGGTAAATGATACGGCAGGAAATATCTCTCTTCCGAGCGCGTCGCGATCCGCGATCGATAGCCGGTTGAGAGCCTGGAGCAGATGTCGGCGGCGAACGGGAAGTTGCTTCTGCCGCAGAGTCGGCTCCGGCTGGAGCTGCCTAGCCACTGCCTGCACTGCCGTCTCCTGCGAACTCCGGCCCAGAAAGGAAAAAAAGGCCCGTCGCGAGAGATCCACCTCTTCACCTGCCAAAGACACATCTTCCGTGGCCAGGTGCAACATCACCCGGCCGGCCATCCCCGGCAAGCGCCTGATGCCCTTCAACGCGGCTTCAAGCCGCTCCGCGGTGCCAGTCTTGTCACACCGGCCACACTGGGACAAATTGAGAGTTATGCCAGCGGGGAATAACAACGCCAGGGTCAGCAGCCACTCTCCCTCGAGAAAACCGAGACAACCGGTACGTACCTGAGCCGTAACCCCTTCCCGGCGACAGCCGAGAACCGGCTGTTGATGTTCGGACAGGGCGACCGCCAGTCGTTCCGTCGCGCTTTCGTCGCCACGGACGGCTCCGACCGGACAGGCCGCCTCACAGCGGCGGCAGCTGGTGCAGCGACGAGCATCGAGCAGCGGTCCGGCTTCCAGCTTCATCGCCCCGCTCGGGCAGGCGTCGGCGCAGAACCGGCAGCGGCTGCGCGCGAAGCGCCGGTGCAGACAACGCAGGCTGTCGATCTCGATGCCGGTCGCCGGGACCAGAAGGTCGAGTACCGTCCCTTCGATCATACCCTCAACACGCCTCCAGCTCCTTCAGCACATACACCGCCGTCAGGTCGGCGAGGGCCTGGTAGAAAGCGGTTTGCGCCCCGCCCCGCATCGCTGCGGCAAAGGGGCCGATCCAGCGGCCGAGATGGTCGCGCAGCAAGCGCTGCTTGAGTTTAGCCGCCTTGGCCTCTCCCGCGGCATCGCCGAGACGGCGGGCCTCATTCAGTTGGAACTGCAACAGATAGAGGAACTCCAGCTCGGCGGCGACATGATCGGGAACCTCGCGAAATTCCGCGTCGAGTTCGAAGCCCCCCTGCCGGTAGAGTTCGATTATCGCCATGGTCGAATCTCCCATGACGATCTTCTCTCCCTCCAACCAGACCGACCCGTAGGGTTTGGCCAGAATGCCGATGGGCCCGAGAAAGAGGCGGGCATAGTCAAGAAGCAGTGTCTCCTGCGATTCGCCCTGAAAGGTCGCGCCGAGATGGCTGACAGTCTCGGCCAGTCCGCCGCCGAGGGTCTGCGCGGCGCGGCCCAGCGCACCGAAAACATCCTCTTCGACCAGTTGCGACTCCGGCTCGTAATAACAGGCCGCCAGCAGCCGTGAAAAAGTCTCCCGGGCCAGCCCCTTCTCCAGATCTGGTGCAGCCTTGCTCACTTCCCCTGCATGCATACGGATTCCCCCGGGCAAAAAAGAGGGAGGCGGTTATCCCGCCTCCCCGTGGTTGCAAAAAGCTGCGATTAGGCGCGAGGACCATATTTGCGCACGTAAAAGACGTTGGGCTCGGTCCCTTCCTGCTCCTTGAGCCGGGTCGACTTTTCCTTCGCCAGCACCTGGGCGATGGCCGCAGTGGCATCCTGCTGGTCGCCGAAGATGCGCGCTTTGGCCGGGCAGGCCTCGACGCAGGCCGGCAGCTGGCCATGGGTGGTGCGGTGATGGCAGAGAATGCACTTCTCCACCACGCCGGAGCGGCGGATCGGCTTATAGTCCCCCGACTCATAGTCGGTCATGAGAGGGACCGGGGCCTTGGCCTTCTTCGCCATCTCGGCGCCGGAAGCGGTGCAACCCTTGATCGCCTCGGTCTTGTCCTTCCAGAAGGGCTGAGTCTCCTTCCCCTCGAAGTTGAAGCTGATGACACTGTAACTCTCGCCGCCCAGGCTCTTGCCGTCCAGTTGCTCGGCACTGTAGGGGCAGGACATCTGGCAGGCGCGGCAGCCGATGCAGCGTTCCTGGTTGTGCAGGGTGGTGCCGTCCTCGGCCTTGAACATCGCCTTGGGGGTCACCGGGCAGTTCTCGATACAGGGCGCCTGGCTGCAATGGTTACAGAGGACCGGCGTGGTGACCTGCTTGACCTCGGGAAAGGTCCCTTCCGTCTTACTCAGAAAATCTGCCCAGTTGTAACTCTGGCCGTTGGCGCGGGCGCGGGTGTTGTTCTCGGACTTGCAGGCCAAGGCGCAGGCTCCGCAGCCGACGCATTTCTGCAAATCGATGACCATTCCGTATTTTGCCATTTATCGTCTCCTTCGCATCAAGTAAATGAGGATCAGGCCTTCTCGATTTTGACCCCGGTAAAGCCGCCATTGCGGGCGGTGGAGCCGCTGAGTCGGTCGTAATCGTCGACCAGAAGTTCATTGTTGTTGCCACCGAGGGGTTGCGCCTGGGCGTAATCCTTGGCTGCCACCCGGCCATAGGCCCAATGCCCCTGGCCGTAGCACTTGGCCACGGTACCGGGACGGACCCCTTCCCAGGTCTTGAGTGTGGTGACGATGGCCCCACTGACCGAAGAGATCTTGACCATGTCGCCGGTCTTCAGCCCAAGCTTGGCGGCATCGACTGGATTCATCTTGAGCACGTCGTCCCACCCCTCGTCGCCGTTGTCGACCTTCTTGAACTCCTGGTACCAGGTGGTGTTCTGCGAACGCCCTTCGCGGTTGAGACGCGACTTGTGGTCGATAAAGTCGAAGGGGTAGTCCGCGACGCTGCCGTGGCGCTTGGGCGGCTCGTAGTGGGGGACAAAGGCAAGTTCACCCTGGGCCACGTAGCCGGAGACCGCCAGGACATCGTCGACGGTGGTTTTATGTTTCTCGGCGTGTTCCTTGAGTCCCTTCTTCAGCGTCTCGCTGTAAAACTCGAACTTCTTGGTCTCGGTCTTGAAATTGCCGCCCCAGAGCTTCTTGAACTTGTATTTCTCCGAATTGCAGACCCCCTTCTTGCGGAAGTCATCCCAGCTCGCAATCTGATCCCCTTTGAGAGGCTCCTTCGGTTTCCAGATCGGGGCGCTGGAGATGCGGGCGGCGATCAGCTCGAACTCCGCGGCATTGGTCGGGGTCTTGCCGGTTTCGGGATCCTTGAATTCGGTGGCAAAATAGTCGAAGAGGTTGGCAAAGCCCTTCGCCTTGAGCTTCTCGGCCAGCAGCCAGACGACTTCGGTCTCCTCCGACTTGACGTTCCACAGCGGTTTGGCCACCGCCTGCTGGATGGAGGCGTGGGCGTGCAGATTGGCCATGTTGGTGACGATGGAGAGTTTCTCCGTCGGGGCGAAGGTCGCCGGCAAAACGATGTCGGCGAACTGGGTCATCTCCGCCGGATTGGTGACCATGTGCACGAAGAAGGGGACTTTGGCCATCGCCGCGTCCCAGCGCTGGGCGCCGGTGGCGGAGAAGTTGAAATTGCTCCAGGAACTGAGGAAGACTTTGACCGCTTCGGGGTTCTTGAGCATGCCGTTGGCAACGTTGTTGGTGACGACGCCGCTGCCGGGCTTGGCGTTCATCAGCGCCGGCATGTCCTTGGCGCCGCGGCCGTCGAGTTTCTTCTCCTTGCCGAACTTCTTGGCCACTTCGTCCTGATAGGCGTCGAAAGGCGGAAACTTGTCGACCGGGACCTTGCCGCTCTGCAGGGTACCGCCTTCAACGTCAACCGAGCCGACCAGCCCGTTGAGGGCATGGACCGCCATAGCCGTATAGGTGCCGCGGGGATGCATGGCGGCACCGGGGCCCATCCAGACGGCAACGGCGGGAGCCGCCTGGGCCATGGCGCGGGCGACGCGGACGATCTGCGCTTCCGGAATCAATGTTTCTTTCTCGCCCCAGGCCGGCGTGGCCTCCTTGAGGGCGATGTTCCACCATTTGACCAGGCCGTAGCTCTCCTTCTCGGTGAAGGCGGCCTCGTCCACGGTCTGACCGGCGACGAAGAGATTCTTGCCGGCGCTGAAGTCGCCGACGAACTCCTTGTTCCAGAGTCCCTCAACCAAAAGCACATGCGCAATGGCAGAAGCCAGGGCACCGTCGGTCCCGGGCTTGAGGGGCAGCCATTCATGGGACTTGGCGGCGGAGGTGGAGAGACGCGGATCGACGGTGATGACTGTGCCGCGTTCGAGAATGTCGCCGAACTTGTTGATGGTGTTGGGAACCTGGCGGTTGGAGGAGAGGGGGTCGCAGCCCCAGATGACCAGGCACCTGGTCTTGGCCAGATCGTAATCGCGGTAGCCGAAGAAGCCTTGGGTCAGGCCCGAGCCCATCTTCTCGGCCTCGGCGCAGATGGCGCTGTGGGAGAAGGCATTGGGGGTGCCGAAAATCTTCGGCACGGTGCCATAGAGGAGGTCGGTGGAGGTCGGTGAGTAGCGGCCGCGCATATACATGAACTTGTGCGGTTCGTTGTTCTTGCGCAGTTCGATCATCTTGTCGGCAATGGTGTCGAGGGCCTCGTCCCAGGAGATTGGAACAAATTTCGGATCGACCCCGCGGCCTTTTTGCGGGTTGGTTCTTTTCATCGGCACCTTGATCCGGTCCGGATCGTACATCTGCTGCAGGATCAGATGGCCGCGCACGCAGCAGTAGCCGTTGTTGGCCTTGCTCAGCTGGTTGCCGCGCACCTGCACCGCCCGCCCCTTCTGGACGAAAACCTCGATCGGGCACCAGGCGGTACACCCCTGACAGGTACTGGCCACCCATTCGCCCTGGGCCGGCTTCTTGGGCTGCTCCTTGGCCTCGGTCATGGCGCTGGTGGTCGGGGTACGACCGGTGGTACAACTGGCCAGCAACAATCCGCTGGTCACTGCCGATGCCTGGATGAACTTTCTCCGTGTCAGCTTCATAATCTCACTTCCTCCCTGTCAGTAATCGTGTGGCATCCCCAAAGAAACGACCCGCACAGCATAAAGCAAAAATTACTTCATGCAAGGTGGATACCACAACTTAACCTGCCGACAACACTGCATTTTACAAAAAAAATAGATGGCGGACACTGCTACCGACCGGTAACAGCTTTTTCGGCTGCTAGGATAACTAATTAAAATCATGCAGATTAACAGAAAAACTGGCGGCTGCTACCGAATGGTAACAGTCCGGCAGATGTAACGTAAATCAGTCAAGCAGACGCTCCCACAGGTTCTTGCGCGAGATGCCAAGACGGCGGGCGGCAGCGGTACGATTTCCCCTCTCCTCCTGGAGGATTCGATCGATAAAACGGCGCTCGAAATCGTGCAGCGCCTGACGCAGGGGGAGGTCGGTGCGAAAACACTGAACCAGCGCTGCTGAGTTCTCCGCGCCCCGACGAAATTCCGGGGGGAGGTCACGCGGGACGATTTCGGCTCCAGGATGCAGGACTTGCAGACGCTCGACGAGATTTTCGAGTTCGCGCACATTGCCGGGAAAGGCATGGGCGAGGAGGAGTTCGAGGGTATCGCCGGAAAGGCGAATCGGTACCCGCCGGTGGCGCTCGGCATAGCGCTGAATGAAATGATCGATCAACAGGGGGATGTCCTCGCGCCGCTCGCGCAGGGGGGGGAGATGCAGCGGCACGACGTTGAGGCGATAAAAGAAATCGTCGCGAATCGCCCCGCTCTCGCGCAGTTCGTCGAGATCACGATGGGTGGCGGCGACCAGCCGGAAGTCGGCGGGGCTGTCCACCTCACTGCCAAGTCGACGCACGTGGCGCTCCTGCAGGGCGCGCAACAGACGGATTTGCATGGTATGCGGAATTTCGCCGATCTCGTCGAGGAAGAGCGTTCCGCTATTGGCCTGTTCCAGGTAGCCGCGGCGCTGCCGATCGGCACCGGTAAATGCCCCCTTTTCGTAACCGAAGAGTTCGGCTTCGAGGAGGCTTTCAGGAATCGCTCCACAGTTGACCTTGACCAGTTCGCCATCGGCGCGTGGGCTGTGGCGGTGCAGCAACTCGGCCACCAGCTCCTTGCCGGTACCGCTCTCGCCTTGTACCAGGACGGTGGCGCTGGTATCGGCCACGCTCTCGGCGGTGGCCAGGAAGCGGCGCATGCGGGCGCTGACGGCAATGATATCGCCGGAACCGCCCGAACGGAGTTGGCGATTTTCCCGTTCCAGCGCCTTGAGACGAAAGAGGCGGTCGAGTTTGAGCAGGAGCAGTTCAATCCGGAACGGTTTGGCCAGGTAATCGTAGGCGCCGGCCTTCATCGCCCCCACTGCCGCCTCGATGGTAGCCTGCCCGGTCATCAGCAACACCGAACACTCGGGTTGACGTTGGGCCAAAAGTTCAAAGAGGGAGTGCCCATCGAAATCGGGGAGGCGTATATCGAGAAGGGCAACTGCGAAACTGCCATGCTGGATGATATCGACAGCCTGCTGCCCATTTTCGGCGATACTGATAAGGTAGCCCTTGTCGAGAAGAGCCTCAACCAGCATTTCGCGGTGCAGCGGGTCGTCCTCGACCAACAGCAGATCATATTCCATAGGATTCGCGCTCCGCTTGGCAATTCAGGGACAGGATGAAGCTGCAACCGTCACCGGGAGTACTTTCGACGGTCAGCGTGCCACCGTGACTTTCGGCGATGCCGCGCGAAATCGCCAGCCCCATCCCCGACCCGCTCCCGGCCGCCTTGGTGGTAAAGAACGGTTCGAATATTTGCTCCCGGATCTCGGGGGCAATCCCGGGACCGTCATCGTGGACAACGACACGGTAGCGGCCAGCTTCGACCTCGGCGTACATCTGAACCGTCCCCCCCATGCTGACCGCGTCGGCCGCATTGAGTGCCAAGTTAAGAATGACCTGGTGGATCTTGTCACGGTCGAGGCACAGTACCATCGGGGGGGTACGGTCCTCGGCCCGGAGATGAACTTTTCTGGCCTTCAGCGCCAGACTGGCGAAAAGGGTAAGATCCTCGAAGAAGACCCGGCTGTCAACCGTTTCAAGGTCCATAGTCGCAGGGCGCGACAGATCGAGGAGCTGGCCGACAATGCGCCGGATGCGCTCGATCCCCTGCTGAACAACCCCGGTGTAACGCCCCACCTCTTCTCCCCCCTTCTGGTCAATGAAGTAGAGGGCTCCCTGGATTCCCGCCAGAGGATTGTTGACTTCGTGGGCAACCCCAGAGGCGATCTTGCCGACCGTGGCAAGACGTTCGTTCTCCAGCATGCGCAGAAGTGAGGACTGACGTTCCTCTTCGCTCTTGCGCAGACGTTCGAGCATGGCACAGAAACTCCGTTGCAGCTGGCCTATTTCGTCCTGGCGAAATTTTTTAGGGCGACACTCGCCACCTTTGTCGCCAACACTCTCCATCTCTCTGGCGAGATGGGCCAAAGGGTGAGAAAGCCGATTGCCGATAAGAAAAAAAACCCCCAGCGCGCAGAAGGAAAAAACGCCGGCGAAGAAAAGAATCTGCCAAGCCAGGCGGTCAAGTTCCCGAAACATTGGCTCAAGGGAGACACCGACGCGCAGGCAGCCCCAACGCTTGCCGGCAATCGCCAGCGGCATGGCCAGATCGCTGATACGCTGGCCGTCCTGGAGCAGTAGTCGCTGGGTGAAGCCGTCGGCGGCCAGGGCCGCCCGCGTCAGGGGGTCGTTGTAGATCGTGCCGAACTCGGAGAAACGATTGTGCGCGAGGACCCGCCCGTTCTGGTCGAGGACTATGGCATAAAGGGGATGCAACTGGCTGTTGGCCATGATGTCGCCAACGAAGTTGTCGAGGAGGCCGCCCTCGCGGATGATGCCTAATTCTTCGTAGAGCAGGGCATTGATGATCGGGATGGCCATGATACTGACCAGCATCTCCCCTTCCCTGGCCAGGGTCTGGGAATAGAGCGCCTGTTCGCGACGCCAGGTCCAGATTCCCCAGACGGCCGTCGTGCCCAGGGTCAGAAGCACGGCAACGGCCATGAAGCGCAGGCGAAGACCGATGAAGGGGCGGGGGATCAGTGACATCGGCTGCCGCACCCGTCCTTGATGCCGGCCATGAGGTCGAAGATGTGCTGATAGTCGGCCGTGGTGGCCGGGACAAAGCCGTTACGAAACTCCGGGTCCCAGCTTTTCATGGCGGCGCGCTGAAGGGGATCGCCGGGGTCGATGGCAAGAAGGGCCTTTTTGACTGCCGCCACCAGCGCCGGAGAAGTGTCTTTGGTGACGACGATAGGGACCGCGGGGATCGGTTCCGAGAAGGCAAGAAAGCGCAGGCCGTGACTTTGGTAACGATAGGCGATGACATCCTTGACCGCTCCGGCGGCGAATTTTCCTTTCAGCACATCCTTGGCGACGGCGTCATGGGAACCGAGAGTGGAGAAATTTTTGAGATCGAAGAGGGTGATGCCGTGACGGTAGAGATAGTCGCGAGGGATGAGATTCCCCGAGGTCGAATGGGGATCGCCAAAAGCGAAGGATTTCCCCTTAAGGTCGGCCAGGGTCTGAATCGAGCTGTCCTGCCGAACGATGATGATACTGCGGTAGAAGGGTTCGCCCCCGTCGCTCAAGGGGCGGACAAGGGCCATGGCGCCGAAGTTCTTGCAGGCTTCGGAGAAGGTGACATCGCCGAGGGAGGCGATGGGGGTGACACCGGTGCGCAGCAAGGTCACCGCCTCGGGATAATCCCGTGAGAGTTTCAATTCGAAATGGTAAGGGGTATTGGCCGTCAGATAGTCCATCAGCGGCTGATAGTTGCGGTACATGACCATTGGATTATAGCGCGGGATGATGCCGAAATAGACAATCGGTTTTTCGGCAGCGTTGACAGTGGCACCGAACCCTGTTCCCCAAAAAACAGACAGAAATATCGACACAAAAATTTTCCGCCACTTTATTCCGCAGGCATGTCGCAAGGGGGAATGCACAATGTCTCCTTTGTCCTTTGTCAATTGAGCCTTGCAGGATAGTAAACATATATCGGCAGAGCGACAACGATTTTCGCGTAGCAACCTCAACTGACCGGGCACTCATCGCTGCCAAGCCAATTGAAAAAGGCCCCGCCTGCGTGACGCTACCGGGGCCTTTTTATTGGCAGATAACTCGCCTTCTAACGGCGGTCGCCGAGGAGATTGAGGAGCCTGAGGAAGAGGTTGATGCGATCGAGATGGAGCTTGAGGGCGACGATGCAGGAGACGACCCAGGTGACCATGGCGAGTTATTTCGCCGGTATTCACGCCATTTGACGATTTATCGGCAAATCTCCGAAATCATACTGCGGACGGTCATTGCTGCGACTCCTATCAATTTTCGACAATAAGTCAACGTTAGGCAAGTTACCACCAGCAAGATCCATAAAAGGTAATTCGATGCGCTCATCTATCGCATAAAATACCTTAATAAATACAGCGGTTTACTTGGCAATATTTTTGCATTAATCACAATTAATCGTTCCTTCCGCATTCAATAGCCGAGCACGACAATACGGCATGGGTAGTGGGTGCGAGGGTCACACCTGCATGAATGGAGGCGAGAGGAAAAAACTAGCGACAGCGACACTTTTTTTTGGAGGGGGCAATCCAGGTTTGACACCTGGCCAAAGGAGAAGTCCGGACATGAACAGCTGGCAAAATTGGCGTATGGGGCAGAAACTCGGGCTGCTGGCAGCGCTGCTGTTGCTCCTCAACGGGGTGGTCTGCCTCGTCGGCATCGCCGGCCTGACCCGCGGCGTCACTCAAGGGCAGGAAGTCATCCTCGGCAACCAGCTCAACGCCGATCTCCTGCAGCGCGAAATCGACCATCTCAACTGGGCCAAAAATGTCTCGAATTTTCTCCTCGACGAGGAGAAGCGCGAGCTGGCCGTCGAGCTCGAACCGACCAATTGCAAGTTCGGCCAATGGTACTACGGTGACGGCCGCAGCGAGATCGAGGCGCGCATCCCGGCTCTCGCCCCCGAACTGCGCGCCATCGAGGAGCCGCACAAACAGTTGCACCTGTCGGCCCGGCACATCATCGAACGCACTCAACAGAGTGGCAGCCTGGACAAGCGGGCCGGATCAGCCATCTATGACAGCGAGACGATTCCGGCCCTCGCCGCCGTCCAGGAACACCTCAAGAACCTCAACGACATCTCCCGCGCCCATGTCATTTCCGACCAGCAGATGGTCGGCAATTCCCGCTCCTACCGTCTTGCCCTGGCAGTGATCGGCTTGAGCTCCTTTGCCCTCGGCGCCATTGTTACCTTCTTCATCACCCGTGGCATTACCCGGCCCCTCGCCAGCGGCGTTCGTCTCGCCGAGGAGATCGCCAAAGGGGATTTCTCCGTCCGCCTGCGCCTTGAGCGCCGTGATGAGATCGGCCAACTCTCGACCGCCCTCGACCGCATGGCTGACAGCCTGCAACGGCAGGCCGAGGTCGCCGGCACTATCGCCAAGGGAGATCTGACCATCGAGATTTCTCTCGCCTCGGACAAGGACGGCCTCGGCAGTGCCCTCAAGGGGATGAGCGAGGTCCTTAACGACACCCTGCGCCAGACCATGACCGCCGCCGACAACGTCGCTTCCGGCAGCCAGGCCCTTTCCGCCGCCTCCCAGCAGATGAGCCAGGGGGCAACGGAACAGGCGGCGAGCGCCGAGGAAGCGAGCAGCTCGATCGAAGAGATGACCGCCAATATCCGCCAGAATGCCGACAACGCCCTGCAGACCGAACGCATCGCCGTACAATCGGCGGCCAATGCCGAAGCCGGGGGGGAAGCGGTGCGGCAGACCGTGGCGGCGATGAAAGAAATTGCCGGCAAGATCGTCATCATCGAGGAGATCGCCCGTCAGACCAACCTTCTCGCCCTCAATGCCGCCATCGAGGCGGCCCGCGCCGGCGAGCACGGCCGCGGCTTTGCCGTCGTCGCCGCCGAGGTGCGCAAACTCGCCGAACGCAGCCAGAGCGCCGCCGCCGAGATCAACAAGCTCTCGGTCAGCAGTGTCGACGTCGCCGAGAAAGCCGGGGCCATGCTCGCCGCCATCGTCCCCGACATCCGCCGGACCGCCGAACTGGTGCAGGAGATCGCCGCCGCCAGCCGCGAACAGGATGCCGGCGCCGAACAGATCGGCAAGGCGATCCAGCAGCTCGACAAGGTCATCCAGCAGAACGCTTCGGCGACGGAGGAGATGGCCAGCACCGCCGAGGAACTGACGAGTCAGAGCGAGCAACTCCAGGAGATGGTCGCGTTCTTCCGGATCAAAGGGGTTGCAGCACACCCGCAGATGGCTCGCGACACGCAACGCGGCACTCCGCGCAAAGCCTTTGCCCATGAGCAGTTGCAGTTGCACGACAAACCCCACCAGCGGCGGCAGAGAACCGGGGGCGAGGACAAGATCGACAGCGAATTTGAACGATTCTAAAGCAAGGAGCCGCTTTTCCGAGCAAAACGTCACCCCCTCAGCAAAAGCAAAAAGGCCCCGACAGCATTGCGCTGCCGGGGCCTTCCTGCTTTCAGCAAACTATAATCTCTAGCGGCGGTCGCCGAGGAGATTGAGAAGCATGAGGAAGAGGTTGATGAAGTCGAGATAGAGCTTGAGGGCGCCGATGATGCCGGCCTTGCGCGCCGTCTCTTCGTCGGCGAAGCCGTAGCGGGCCATCTGCTTGAGGGACCAGGTGTCGTAGGCGGTGAGGCCGGTGAAGACGAGGACGCCGATGCAGGAGACGACCCAGGTGACCATGGCGCTCTGCAGGAAGATGTTGACCACCGAGGCGATGACGACACCGATGAGCCCCATGAAGAGGAAGCTCCCCCACGACGTCAGATCCCGCTTGGTGACGTGGGCGTAGACGCTCATGGCGGTAAAGGTGCCGGCGGTGATGAAAAAGGTCGAGGCGATGGACGAGGCGGTGTAGACGACGAAGATGGAGGCGAAGGTCAGGCCGCTCAGCGCCGCATAGGCGCAGAAGAGGAGGGTCGCCTGGACGGCGGTGAGGCGGTTGATCGCCGCGCTCAGGCCGATGACCATGCCGATCTGAGCGATGATCAGGCCGTAAAACATCCAGCGGTTGCCGAGGACCAGTTGCAGCATCGGCTCGCTGGTGGCGGTGAAGAAGGCGACGACGCCGGTCAGGGCGAGGCCGACCCCCATCCAGTTGTAAACGCGGCGGAAGAATTCGCCGGTGGCGGCGATGCTGCCTTCGATGGGGAAAATTGCGGGTTTGTCCACGGTTCATTACTCCTTGTTGTGGGTGGCGAAATCAGATGCCGAGATTACACCAAAACGGGGCCGGACTGCAAGAGGCGGAATCTCCCCGCGCCACCCTACCCCGCCGCCAGCTCGCGCACATCGGCGACCAGAGCCTCGACGTCGGCGAAAGTGGTATTCCACGAGCACATGAAACGCGCCTGACCACTGCCGATGAAGGTGTAGAAGTGCCAGCCGCGG
>Ga0209212_1002616_pt1 | contig 25159 bp, 25 predicted proteins | sample RifGroC2_FD_183996 | JGI IMG/M metagenome (GOLD analysis project Ga0209212, IMG submission 183996) | Groundwater microbial communities from Rifle, Colorado, USA - Groundwater C2 (SPAdes) (version 2) | ecosystem: Environmental > Aquatic > Deep subsurface > Groundwater | place: Rifle, Colorado... | reverse complement strand
GACCGATTTGGCGCCGGCATGGTCACCCATGGAGGCAGGATCACCGGTCACCGCCAGGATTGTACGGATTCCCAACAGGCTGGCCCCCATCAGATCGGACTGCATGCCGATCAGGTTGCGGTCGCGGCCGGTAATATGGATGATAACCTCGATTCCCACCTCTTTCTGGATGATGCTTCCCAGGGCGATGTTGCCCATGCGGGGTCGTGCCAGGGGATTTTCGGCCAGATTGATGGCATCTGCGCCGGCCTCTTTCAAGCAACGGCTCCCCGCGATGATGCGACTGCAGTCCATCCCTTTGGGCGGATCGAGCTCCACGGTGATAACCTTGCGCCGCCCCCAGGCATCCAGAAAAGAGCTGCTCTCAGGCCGCTCCCTATCCAGGGTTTCCGCAACCCTGACGCTAACGGCCTTGGTCCGCTCCACCGGCCGCCGGCCAGCCAGGACACGGCCAATGGCCGCGATATGTTCCGGAGTGGTGCCGCAGCAGCCCCCGATAAGGTTGGCGCCGGCCGCGGCCATCTCCCGGGCCATGCTTGCAAAGTAGTCGGGGGTGGCACGATAGATATAGCGACCATCGCGATACTCGGGGAATCCGCTGTTGGCGTAGGCACTGATTGGCTTGTCGCTCAGGGCGGCCAGCCTGGTCACCACCTTGACAAGTTCCAGCGGCCCTGCCCCGCAGTTGGCGCCGATCATGTCGGCCCCCACATCTTCCATGGCGACACAGAAGGCCTCCACCGTGGTGCCATCACTGCTGCGGCCCCCCTCCATGAAGGCCAGGGAGGCGCTGACCGGCAAGCCGGTTTCACGAGCCGCCCGGACTGCAGCCACAAGCTGTCCCAGCGAAGTAAACGTCTCCAGCATAAGCAGATCTACACCACCCTCAGCCAGGGCATGGCACTGAACGCGAAAAATATCCGTCACCTCGGCGGCAAGGAGATCCTGTTCATCACCCTTGACCCGCAGCAAGGGACCAACCGATCCGGCCACCAGGATGTTGCCGCCGCTACCAGCGACCTGGCGGGCAATACGAGCGCCGGCCCGGTTGATCTCAGCCACCTTGTGTCCCAACCCGATAGCCGCCAGCTTGGTGTAATTGGCGCCGAAGGTATTGGTCTCGATCACCTGCGCCCCGGCGGCAATGTACTCGCTGGCCAACTCCCGCACCAATGCGGGCCGGACCAGGTTCAGATGTTCAAAGTTACTGTCAAGACTGACCCCTTTGGCATAGAGCATGGTCCCCACAGCACCGTCACCGGTCAATATCTCGTTTTTCAGCCTGTCTATGATATTCATGGCGTTTCCTGTCCTGTCCGTGTAGGGGCGCGGCCTTGGCCCGCCCTTGTTGCCAGAATCACCAGGAGATCCGTTAAAAACGGGCGACCCAAGGGTACGCCCCTACAAAATCCCTGATCTAATGGCATGTAAGGGTTATCTGCTGTTGCCCGAATCCACAGGATGAGGTATAAAGGCAACTTACGATTTTTTTTACTATCGGAGCTTTTTTGATGCACACCCTTATACAATGGCTGGTCGACACCATCGGCGCCATGGGCTATCCAGGCATAGTCCTGTTGATGGCCATGGAGAGCTCCATCATCCCCGTACCAAGCGAACTGGTCATGCCGCCGGCCGGCTACCTGGCTTTCCAGGGCAAGATGAACCTGGGCGTCGCCATCCTGTGCGGCACCGTGGGGAGCCTGATCGGGGCCTATGCCAATTATTACGCCTCCCACTATCTGGGACGACCGCTAATACTCAAATATGGCAAATACGTGCTGATCCCGCCTGATAAATTTGAACGGGTGGAGCGTTTTTTCCTGCGGCACGGCGAAATATCGACCTTCATCGGCCGCCTGCTGCCGGTAGTCCGGCATCTCATCTCTATTCCGGCCGGCCTGGCCGGTATGAACCACCTCAAGTTCTCGTTCTACACCCTGGCCGGCGCAGGGCTATGGTGCAGCATCCTAACCATTATCGGCTATGTCATCGGCGAGAAGCAACAGTTGATCATGCAATACGCCCACCAGGCGTTGGTATGGGTAGTCCTGTTCAGCATCGCCCTGGTTGCTGCCTATATCTGGTGGCACAAGCGCCGCCAGAACCAACAAACGATGTAGTATTAAAACGTAAAGCGTACCAGAAGGCAAAAGGAATTTTAGTAAGTTAGAACTTATTTACTGCGTAGTTTGCAGAGAATAAGTTCGTTAACGCACTTATCCCGCTAGTCGGGGCTGGAGGAACAATTTATGCAGATGAAGCGTTCAGGGCGCATCCAATATATCGCCACCGACTTTCCCGGGCCAGACTGCTCCGTACAGGGCTTCACCACAAGGCACGAAGGAGTATCACGCCCCCCCTACAACTCCCTCAATCTGGGAACCAACACCCTGGACCCGCCCCATAATGTGGAAGGAAACCGCAGCCTGCTGGCCCGCGCCTTTGACATCAACCAGGAAGCGCTGGTTACCGTCCGGCAGGTACATGGCAGCGATATCCTGGTGATCGACGAACCCAATGAGGATTACTCTCATTTTCTAAGCCTTGAAAGCGACGCGATTATCACCAACCAACCCGGGGTCATGATCGGGATCTGCGTGGCGGACTGCGCCCCGATCCTGCTGATGGACCCGGAGAAACGGGTCATCGCCGCGGTACATGCCGGCTGGCAGGGAACTGCCAGCAAACTCGTTTCCAAAACAGTGGCCGGATTGAAGAACCTCTTTGAGTGCGATCCCGCGGCGCTGCAAGTGGCCATCGGGCCCAGTATCGGTAAATGCTGCTACGAGGTCGATGCCCCGGTCAAACAGGCCTTTGCGAAGAACGATATTCCATGGGATGCCTTTGCCGAACGAAGCAGTGAAGGGAAATGGCGGCTCGACCTGGCCGCAGCCAACCGGGAACTGCTTATCTCGGCCGGTGTGCCGGCCGCAGCGATACAGATTTCGGACATGTGCGTCAGTTGTCATCGCGAGCTGTTCTTCTCCTATCGCCGGGACAGCGGCGATACCGGACGGCAGATGGGCTTTATCATGCTGAAATAGATTTGAGTTTCTAGAGTTCGATGAGTTAACTCATAAAACTCATAAACTCATAAAACCGAGGTTATATATGCTCGCAAAGGTCCTCAGTAGCGCTCTGATCGGTATCGACGCCATCCTCGTCGATGTAGAGGTTGACCTGGCCCCGGGCCTGCCGGCCTTCGCCACGGTGGGATTGCCGGATGGCGCGGTCAAGGAGAGCAAGGACCGGGTCCGGGCCGCACTCAAGAACTCGGGCTACGACTTCCCGGCCCGCCGTATCACCGCCAACCTGGCGCCGGCCGACATCAAGAAAGAGGGCGCGGCCTATGATCTGCCGATCTCCATCGGCATCCTGGCGGCCACGGGCGTTGTCAAGCCAACCCTCCTGCAGCAATACAGCCTGCTGGGAGAGCTCTCGCTGGATGGCGGTCTCAAGGCGATCCGCGGAGCCCTCTCCATGGCCGTGGCAGCCAAGCGGGCCGGGCTGAAAGGCATTGTCCTGCCTGCCGAGAATGCCCCCGAGGCAGCGGTAGTCGAGGGGCTTGACATCATCGGCGCCACGACCCTTTCCCAGGTGGTGGAGTTCCTTTCCGGGCGCGAAGCGATCGCCCCCTGTTGCATCGACCTGGAAGAGCTTTTTACCAGCGGCTGCGAGTACGGCGAGGACTTCAGCGAGGTCAAGGGGCAGGAGCATGCCAAACGGGCCATGGAGGTAGCCGCCAGCGGCGGCCACAATCTGATCATGATCGGGCCGCCCGGTTCGGGCAAGACCATGCTGGCCCGGCGCATCCCCACCATCCTGCCGCGCATGTCCTTTGAGGAGGCCATTGAGACCACCAAGATCTTCAGTGTCAGCGGCATGCTGGAGAAAGAGCGCGCCCTGCTGGCGGTGAGACCCTTCCGCTCCCCGCACCATACAATCTCGGATGTCGGCCTGATCGGCGGCGGAACCACCCCCAAGCCGGGCGAGGTCTCCCTGGCCCACAATGGTGTCCTGTTTCTGGATGAATTGCCCGAGTTCAAGAAGAACGTCCTGGAGGTGCTGCGCCAACCGTTGGAAGATGGCCGCGTAACCATCTCCCGTTCGCTGCTCTCCCTGACCTATCCCTCGCGGGTGATGCTGGTGGCGGCCATGAACCCCTGCCCCTGCGGCTACCTGGCCGATCCGATCCATCCCTGCAGTTGCACCCCGGTCGCCATCCAGCGCTACCGTTCGCGCATCTCCGGCCCCCTGCTGGATCGGATCGACATCCACATCGAGGTGCCGGCCGTCAAGTACCGCGACCTGGCCGATCGGGGCGAAGCTGAGAGCTCCGGCGAGATTGCCCGGCGGGTGGAACACTCGCGGGAAACGCAGCTGGAGCGCTACAAAGGGACCAAGATCCATTGCAACGCCCAGATGACGCCGCGCTTCATCAAGCGGCACTGTGAACTGGACGCGGCCGGCAACCGCATGCTGGAGCTGGTCACCGACCGCCTGGGCTTTTCGGCCCGCACCTACAACCGCATCCTCAAGGTAGCCCGCACCATTGCCGATCTGGGAGGCAGCGAGCAGATCCGCGAAGAGCATATTGCCGAGGCTATTCAGTACCGCAGCCTGGACCGGAAACCGGCCTGAGCGCGGGCTGGCCGCAAATTCTGAATCATGGACCAAGGGCTTAAACATGAGTATTGAACAACAAAACCGGAACAAGATCTTGGTAACCGGAGCAGCCGGTTTTATCGGCTTTCATCTTACCCGGCGCCTGCTGGAGCTGGGCAATGAAGTGCTCGGCCTGGATAACCTCAACGATTACTATGATGTGGGCCTCAAGGAGGCCCGTCTGCATCTGCTGGAGACACAACCCTCCTTCCGCTTCGTGCGTGCATCCCTGGCAGACCGACCAATGGTGGAAGAACTCTTCGCGCTAGAGCAGTTCGACCTGGTGGTCAACCTGGCAGCCCAGGCCGGCGTGCGCTATTCATTGCAGAATCCCCACGCCTACATCGACAGCAACATTGTCGGCTTTATGAACGTGTTGGAGGGGTGTCGCCACAACAACGTCAAGCATCTGGTGTACGCCTCCTCCAGTTCGGTCTACGGCGCCAACACCACGACGCCCTTTTCGGAACACCACCCCGTAGATCACCCGATTTCACTCTACGCCGCCACCAAGAAATCCAACGAACTGATGGCCCATACCTACGCGCACCTCTACAGTCTGCCGGTCACCGGGCTGCGTCTCTTCACGGTCTACGGTCCCTGGGGGCGTCCGGACATGGCCTATTTCTCCTTTACCAAGGCCATTCTGGAAGGTCAGCCGATCGATGTCTTCAACCATGGCCGCATGCAGCGGGATTTCACCTATATCGACGACATCGTCGAAGGGATTGTGCGGGTATTGGGGCACATTCCGCAACCCGATCCGGCCTGGAATGCCGCCTGCCCCGACCCGGCCGGCAGCAATGCCCCCTACCGGTTGTACAACATCGGCAATAACCGCCCTGTGGAGTTGGGACGCTTCATCCGGACCCTTGAACAGTGCCTGGGAAAAAAGGCCCGCATGAACATGCTGCCGCTCCAGCCGGGCGAGGTACTGGTCACCTGTGCCGATGTGGATGATCTGATGCAGGATGTTGGCTTCAGGCCTTCCACGTCGCTCGAAGAGGGGTTGCGAAGCTTTGTGAGGTGGTACCGCGAATACTATCGCAGTTAATTTTTGCGGACTTTATCACTGGGTTGTGCTATATTTTGTATTTATTTCAGGTAACAAACACATACCATATGGAGTCGCTTCATGAAAAAAGCCTTGATCACCGGCATCACCGGCCAGGATGGTTCCTACCTGGCTGAACTGCTGCTGTCAAAAGGGTACGAGGTCCACGGCATGATCCGCCGTTCCTCCTCCTTCAATACCGGCCGCATCAATCACATCTACCGCGATCCCCACGAAAAAGACGTGCGACTGTTCCTGCACTACGGCGACCTGAACGATGCCAGTTCCATCAACAAACTGTTGCGGGATATCCAGCCGGACGAGATCTATAACCTGGGCGCCCAGAGCCATGTGCGCGTCTCCTTCGATGTACCCGAGTACACCGGCGAGGTGGACGCCCTGGGAGCGGTGCGCATCCTGGAAGGTATCCGTGAAACCGGCCTGAATACAAGATTCTATCAAGCGTCATCCTCGGAACTGTACGGCAAGGTCGTCGAGACCCCCCAGAAGGAGACTACCCCCTTTTATCCCCGCTCCCCCTATGCCTGCGCCAAGGCCTATGCCTTTTACATCACCATGAACTATCGCGAGAGCTACGGCATGTATGCCTGCAATGGCATCCTCTTCAATCACGAATCCCCGCGTCGCGGCGAAACATTCGTCACCCGCAAGATCACCCGCGCAGCCGCCCGTATCAAGCTGGGCATGCAGAACTGCCTCTACCTCGGAAATATCGATGCCAAGCGCGACTGGGGCTTTGCCGGCGATTACGTCGAGGCCATGTGGCTGATGCTGCAGCAGGATCAGCCTGAAGATTACGTCATCGCTACCGGCGAAACCTACATGGTTCGCACCTTTGCCGAAAAGGTCTTCGCACGCCTGGGCATGCCCCTGGAGTGGCAGGGAAGTGGCGAGGCCGAAACAGGCATTGACCGGAACAGCGGCAAGACCGTTATAAAAATCGACCCCAAATATTTCCGTCCGGCCGAGGTTGACCTGCTGCTGGGCGATCCCTCCAAAGCCAGACAGCAGATGGGCTGGGAGCTCAAGACCAGTTTCGAACAGCTGGTTAACATGATGGTGGATGCCGATCTGGAGTTGGCTGAACGGGAAAAACGGGCTAATGGGTAAACGGCTTTGAGTCTTGTGTTGAGTAAATTGGGATATTAGCTGGATTATTGCAGGTAATGGCGGCCGTATGAACATTGAAAATATTTTAGCTGAGGTGAGATCCATTATTCTTCGCCACGCAAAACCGGAACGGATCTGGCTTTACGGATCTCGTGCCAATGGTGAAGCCTCCGCTAACAGTGATATTGATGTCGCCTATTATGATAAAGAATTTAAGAAATCTTGGCTTATTGAGGAGGAAGTAGATAATCTGCCAACCCTCCTGAAAATAGACGTAAAAAACATTGCCCTGGCGGAAGAACGTTTTCGCCAGCGGGTGGTTTCAACCGGCAGGGTTCTTTATAGCGCTAACAAACAACTCCGCTTTGAGGATGGGCTTTACAACTTTCGCCGCGCATTCGAGCGTTTTGTTGAAGCGCTTAACAAGAAGGGGATCTTGGAAAGAGAAGGTTTCGGGGATATTTTTCTGGACCTGGCAGTAAAACGTTTTGAGTTTACCTATGAAATGGCCTGGAAAGCGATCAAACGCTACCTGGATTATGCAGGCATCGGGGCACTTTCTCCGAGAGCTTGCTTCAAAGAGGCTTTCAGCCTGGATTTGATTTCTGAAGAACTCATCTGGCTGGAGATGATTGAGCGTCGCAACCTGTCCAGCCACATCTATAATCAGGACGAAGTGGCAGGGATACTTGGGCGCTTGGATGATTACAAGAAAGCTTTCCAAGTCTTGCTTGCACAGTTGGAGTCGAAAACAGAAAGGCCGCCGGAAACAGGAAAATGACAGTTAGCCAATTGGTACAGCCATGACACTGAATTTTGACAACCTTGCTCGTTGCATCCAGACCCTTGACCGTTCCCTGCATCATCTGGAACAGTGTGAAACGGGCAGCGATGATTACGAAGTTTACAGAAACGCCGTCATCAAGGGTTTTGAGTTGACGCTCGAAACCTCAGGCAAGTTATTGCGCAAGATTCTCAAGGAATACGTGGGCAATCCGAAAACAGTTAATGACCTGGTCTTTAAAGATTTATTCCGTCATGCGGCCCGCTACAATCTGCTTACACTGCCAGAAGTCGAGCGCTGGTTTGCCTATCGTGACAGCCGCAACGACACAGCACATGACTACGGCGTTGAGTTTGCCGAAACCGTACTGAAACTGATCAAGGAGTTTTTGGTTGATGCCCGGCACCTGCACCACACACTTGATTCCCGGCAGGGTACTAATACTTGATTGATATTTCGCCGAAACATCTTGAAGAGGTGCGCAAAATACTCCGTCAGCAGCTTCCGCATGCGCGGGTTTGGGCATTTGGCAGCAGGGTTACAGCAAAGGCCTCTGAAGGTAGCGACCTCGACCTTGTTGTTCACTCACCAGACGATGAGGCGCTTCCCTTGGGAAGAGCGCGAGAGGCCTTCCGTGACAGCAACCTGCCTTTTACCGTAGAGTTGCTTGACTGGGCAACCATTCCGGAACATTTCCGGCATGAGATTCTCAAGAACTATGTGGTAATATTCCCCTCAGAGATTCCCGAGAATTTAGCAGGATAGCAAGGCTACGGCTGGCAGATCGGGAACAGGACTAGATAAGTTAAGTGGCAAAGATTCACAGCAGTTGCAGTAGGTTCAAAGAATGTTTAGAAGTTAATCCTGACCCCGAAGGTGTTTCTTGAATTTCAGCGGGTGAGTTTGGAAGCGTTGTGGGGCAAGATCGGGTAAGATAAGGGCGAATAGGTGGTTTGAGGAAGTTAGTCGACTAATCAATGCCCCCTGAAGCCACTCTGAAGCTGTAGTAGTCGGTAGGGAAGAACGGCTGTGAAGCGGTACTTTCTTGATACTTCGGCATTAGTGAAAATATTGACCCCAAAGGTTTCCCGGCTTGTGTTGGGTCTGTGAGTTCCAGAGTGGAGTCTGTAAGCGCATGACGGAGGAGATGAGTCTTTGACATTAAAAGATGCCGGTGGACTGTAAAATAAATCTGTCCCATTTTCTTCGCGGTTTTTTATAAGCAGGCTCGAGGTACTCGGCAAAAAGGTACGAGGATTAAACCTCTAAGCCGAACCTTTCTAACTTCGAGCCTAGCTAAACCTGATTTTTAACGGAGCAATTAATGTCGCACCCTGAAAATAGAGACCTCGATCAACGAGCCTCGAACCGCGATCCTGAATTTCAACCTCTAACATCTACCCTCGAACCTGGTCCTTCTGACGAAATAAACCTTCTTGACCTTCTCCTCGTCCTTGCCAAGAACTGGAAGATGATCATCTTGACACCCTTAGTTGTAGCTGTTATCACCGCCCTCTACACCCTGACGCTCCCAAACATCTATACCGCCAAAACCATGATCCTGCCGAAGGATGACGACAGCGGCGGAATGATGAGTGCCATGATGGCCCAGATGGGTGGTTTGGCCGGGATCGTCGGCGGAGGGATTGGAGGAACTTCCAAGGCAGATCTGTATGTGACCATGCTGAAAAGTGAAGCGCTCAAAGACCCGCTCATCGATCGTTTTAAGCTTATGGAACTATATAAAGCTAAATTCCGCGCCGCTGCCTATGAGGCTCTAGACGAAAGTGCGGCCATCAGTACCGGAAAAAAAGACGGGGTTATCACCATTGCGATGTCTGACATGGATCCCAAGCTAGCGGCTGCCATTGCCAATGCTTATGTAGAGGAATTGGGGAAACTTGCGGCAAAGCTGAGCATGACTGGTGCCGGGAATAGCAGGGTATTTCTGGAAGAGCGTCTCACTAAGACCAAGGTTGATCTAGCGACGGCGGAGGATGCACTAAAATCCTTTCAGACCAGAAATAAGGCCGTGGCAGTCACTGACCAGGCCAAGGCAACCCTGGAAGGGGTGGCGATGCTGCGAGCCCAATTGGTTGCCAAAGAGGTAGAGTTGGCAACCCTGCGGCAGATGTTAACCGACAACAGTCAGGAGGTCAAATCGACCAAGGCAACCATTGCCAACCTGCGTGGCCAGATCGCCAAACTCGAAGGGAGCAGTTCAAAAGGTTCCATGCCCGGCATAGGGGCAATGCCGCAGTTGGGCCAGGAATACATGCGGCTGATGCGGGAGTTCAAGATCCAGGAAACTCTGGTGGAGTTGTTGACCAAGCAATATGAGATGACCAAACTGAATGAGGCCAAAGATGTGGTGCCGTTTCAGGTGTTACAGCAAGCCAAAGTGCCGGAACTGAAAAGCAAGCCGAAACGGAGTATGATAGTAATTATGTCCGCCTTTGCCATCGGTTTTCTGATGGTGCTGGTGGCTTATGGTCGTGAATTCGGCGCGAAGATGAACGATGAAGATCGTAAGCGGTGGCAAGAGATGAAAAGTCTGCTGCCGTTGCCGCGTCGTTTAAGGAGACCGGAGCAAGAATGAAAGTGAGTTCAAAATCCCTGGTTAAATCTGCCTTACTTAGGCATCCGCTGTCTCGTGCTTGCAGCAATAATATGCTGCCGGAGCGTTTGCTCCCTTTGTCGGCGTTTGAAAGGCAGATTGAGCAATGTTAAAAGTGCTTTCTGTTTTTGGGACCCGTCCCGAGGCGATCAAGATGGCTCCTGTCATCAAGGAACTAGAGAAGCACCCCGATGTATTCAAGAGTCTCGTCTGCGTCACCGCGCAGCATCGCCAGATGCTTGATCAGGTGCTTAATCTTTTCGACATCATCCCAGATTACGATCTGAATATAATGAAGCCAGGTCAGGATCTCACTGATATTACCTGCAACGTCCTGCAAGGACTGAAACCGGTCCTCGATAAGGAGCGCCCCGATATCGTTCTGGTACACGGCGATACCTCAACTACAATGGCAGCCTCGATAGCCGCATATTACGCACATGTAAAGGTTGGGCATATAGAAGCAGGACTTCGAACCGGCGATAAATTTGCTCCGTTTCCCGAAGAGATGAATCGACGGATAACAGGCACCCTGACTGATATCCATTTTGCGCCGACAGAGGCAGCGCAACAGAATCTCCTCAGGGAAGGGGTTGCCGACGATAGTATTTTTGTCACTGGGAACACGGTGGTTGACGCATTATTATCAGTTTCCGAAATGATTGCGGGGGATCCGGAACTTAACTGCAGATTTACCGAAGAATTTTCTTTCCTGGATCCTGGCAAAAGACTCCTTCTTGTTACCGGTCACCGTAGAGAGAACTTCGGGGCAGGTTTTGAAAACATCTGTGACGCTCTGGCCGACATCGCCAGCAGGAATTCGGACGTAGAGATTCTCTATCCGGTCCATTTGAATCCCAATGTGCAGGAACCCGTGAAACGCATCCTCGGTAACGGGAATAATAAAAATGTGCATCTCCTCGAGCCCGTCGACTATCTACCGTTTGTATATCTGATGAACCGCTCCTATCTCATCATCACGGACTCCGGCGGCATACAGGAGGAGGCGCCGTCTCTTGGCAAGCCTGTTCTAGTCCTTCGCGACACGACGGAGCGGCCTGAAGCAGTACTGGCTGGCACCGTCAAACTGGTCGGGACTGACAGATGTGCAATAGCGAAAGAGGCTAATACTCTTCTGGATGATGGCGCAGCTTATATGATGATGTCAATGGCGCACAATCCTTATGGAGACGGTAAAGCGGCGCAGAGGATCAGTGAGTCGCTAAAAAGTCTGATAGAGAAGCATTCTTAATTTTGGGGCAGGGAGTCTGGGTAATATGAACAAAAATATTCAAAAAATTGTTGTTGTTGGATTAGGATACATAGGGCTGCCGACCGCATCTATGCTCGCTACCAAGGGGCATCAAGTAGTTGGTGTTGACATCAATGAGGTCGCGGTCAACACCATAAATTCTGGTAAAATACACATAGTTGAACCAGATCTGGATATTCTGGTGCGTTCGGCAGTAAACAGCGGTAATTTGCGGGCCTCGCTCGTTCCTGAAACGGCTGATACCTTCATTCTGGCGGTCCCGACACCGTTCAAAACGGACAAAGATGGATCAGATAAAAGACCGGATATAAGTTACATTGAAACCGCTACCAGGGCCATTGCGCCGTATCTTGTCGCGGGGAACCTCGTAATCCTCGAATCAACCTCACCTGTGGGTACAACAGAACTGATCCGAGACATAATTGCAGAACTCCGCCCAGATCTTTTCAACCACGAACCACGAACCTCGAACCTCGAACATCTCTTTATTGCCCATTGTCCTGAGCGCGTGCTTCCAGGGCATATCATCCGTGAGCTTGTTGACAACGACCGGATCATCGGCGGGGTGAACAAGGCGTCTTCTGAAAAGGCAAGGGATCTTTATAAAACCTTCTGTAACGGAGGCATATTTCTTACCGATAGTAAGACAGCTGAAATGGCAAAGCTGGTGGAAAATTCATCCCGCGATGTAAGCATTGCCTTTGCCAACGAGCTTTCCATGATTTGCGACAAGCTCGGTATCAATGTCTGGGAACTGATCGAGCTTGCCAACAAGCATCCACGAGTCAACATCCTCCAACCGGGGCCGGGAGTCGGTGGTCACTGCATTGCCGTAGACCCGTGGTTTATCGTTGCTGCGGCACCTGACGAGGCGCGTCTGATTCGCACGGCACGTGAAGTGAATGATGCCAAACCGCACTGGGTGCTGGAAAAAGTGATTGCCAAATCTGAGCGATTCAAAAATCCGGTTATTGGCTGTCTTGGCTTGGCCTTCAAGGCCAACATAGACGACCTTCGCGAGTCACCGGCCATGGAGATTACGCGAGACTTGATTAAATCCGGTATTGGTCGAGTAATGGCGTGCGAGCCCAATGTACATGACAAATTTGATGAGTTTCCACTTTACGAGCTGAGTACCGTTCTGAAGGAAGCTGACATCCTGCTGTTGTTGGTGGACCACGAAGAGTTCAAGAACATTGACAGAGAACTTCTCAAGGGAAAAGTGTTAATTGATACCAGGGGGATCTGGTGGTAATGTAAAATTTTATACTTAAAGTTATTGGCCGAAATACTTGCTCTGGAGAGTTCTTTTGAATCTAACAAACAAGAAAATAATGATTACAGGTGCCGATGGCTTCATTGGTTCTCATCTAACCGAAGAGCTGGTAAAGCGTGGTCACGATGTGCGCGCCTTTGTTCTTTATAACTCGTTCAATTCCTGGGGATGGCTCGACCAGTCTGCATCGGAGATCAAGAAGTCACTTGATGTTTTCGCCGGGGATATCCGTGATCCCCATGGTGTGAGAACTGCTATGCAGGGGTGCGACATAGTTTTTCATCTGGCAGCCTTGATCGCAATCCCTTATTCTTACCACTCTCCGGACACGTATGTAGACACCAATGTCAAGGGGACTCTAAATATCGTCCAGGCTGCCCGTGAACTTGGAGTCGCAAAGGTCGTGCACACCTCAACCAGCGAGGTATACGGAACCGCCCGATTCGTTCCGATCACTGAAGAACATCCACTGCAGGGTCAGTCCCCCTATTCGGCTTCCAAGATTGGCGCTGACCAGATCGCTATGTCTTTTTATTCTTCCTTTGGTACTCCGGTGTCAATAATTCGGCCGTTCAACACCTATGGTCCGCGCCAGTCCGCCCGTGCCGTTATCCCCACCATCATCACCCAAATTGCCAACGGCGCCCGCAAGATCAAACTTGGCTCACTGCATCCAACCAGGGATTTCAACTATGTGGCTGACACGGTGGCCGGCTTCATAGCTATAGCTGAATCCGACCGTTCGGTTGGTGAGGTCATTAACATCGGCAGCAACTATGAAATTTCCATAGGAGAAACCGTTGCGCTGATTGCCGATATTATGGGAGTGGATGTAGAGATCGAAACCGATGATATTCGCTTACGTCCTGACAAAAGTGAGGTAGAGCGCCTCTGGGCCGACAACCAAAAGGCAAACAAGATTGCAGGATGGCAACCAAAGTATTCCGGCAAGGATGGTCTGCGACGCGGCCTGGCCGAAACAATTGAATGGTTTGCAAAACCCGCAAACCTGGCCTGCTACAAGGCAGATCGTTACAATATATGAACATAAACTTCAGTACACAGACTGTACTCAGTGCCCTCCAATCGGTTTTGCCTTCAGGAAACACCTTCCTGCCACTCCACGAACCGAATTTTGGCGGCAACGAGTGGACCTATGTCAAGGAGTGTCTTGATACCGGCTGGGTCTCATCAGTCGGCAAATTTGTTGACCGTTTCGAAGAAGATCTGGCTTCATATACCGGTGTCAAGCGTGCCGTTGCCGTTGTTAATGGTACTGCGGCGTTGCACATTTGTCTGCTGCTTGCTGGTGTGAAGGCTCATGATGAAGTGCTCATGCCGGTCTTGACCTTTATCGCCACGGGCAATGCGGTCTCCTATTGCGGCGCAGTGCCACATTTCATAGATAGTGAGGAAGCGACTCTTGGCGTTGATTCTCTGAAACTTGCCGAATATCTGGACACGGTTACGGAGAAGCGCGCTGATGGCTGTTACAATCGCCTGACCGGCCGCCGGATCAAGGCAATTGTGCCGATGCACACCTTTGGACATCCGGTTGATCTTGATCCGCTTCTGGAAGTCTGTCAGAGCTTCAATATCACCTTGATTGAAGATGCTGCAGAATCACTCGGCTCGTCTTACAAGGGTCGTCATACGGGACAATGGGGACTGCTTTCCGCTCTCAGCTTCAATGGCAACAAGACCATTACTACAGGCGGCGGCGGAGCAATCCTTACCAATGATGATGAGCTGGGGCGTCTGGCCAAGCATATAACGACGACTGCAAAAGTACCGCACCGATGGGAATTCAATCACGACATGATCGGCTATAACTATCGCATGCCCAATATCAATGCGGCTCTCGGCTGTGCCCAGCTGGAGCAGCTCCCCGGCTTTCTGAAGGCAAAGCGTGCCCTGGCAGAACGCTATCGTCAAGCCTTTACCGATATCCCCGGTATCCGCTTTTACTCGGAACCTGCCAACAGCCAGAGCAACTATTGGCTCAATACCCTGCTGCTTGATGAGGAGTGTGCCGTACAACGGGATGCCCTGCTGGCAGCCACTAATGATGTCGGCATCATGACTCGCCCTACCTGGACGCTTATGCATAAGTTGCCGATGTTTAGCTGTTGCCCTAGAATGGATTTGTGTGTAGCTGAATCGCTGGAACGACGATTGCTAAATATCCCCAGTAGCGCCATGTTAGGTACAGGATTGCCAAATGCGTAAAATCTGCGTCGTCACCGGCACCAGAGCCGAATATGGGTTGCTTTACTGGCTGATGAAGGAAATTCAGACTGATGCCGATCTTGAACTTCAAATCATCGTCACTGGCATGCATCTGTCGCCGGAGTTCGGCCTTACCTATAGGACGATTGAGGAAGATGGTTTTACCATCGACGCCAAAGTAGAGATGTTGCTTTCCAGCGATACGCCGGTTGGGGTTGCCAAGTCCATCGGCCTCGGGGTCATAGGCTTTGCCGAAGCACTGGATCGCCTGCAGCCCGACATCATGGTTGTTCTGGGAGACCGTTACGAGATTTTGGCAGCTGTCCAGGCTGCGCTGGTTGCCAGGATTCCAGTGGCCCATATCCACGGCGGAGAGACAACTGAAGGTGCAATAGACGAAAGCATCCGCCACGCCATTACAAAAATGTCGCATCTGCATTTTGTGGCTGCCGAACCGTATCGTAAAAGGGTGATGCAACTAGGTGAGCATCCTGACACAATTTTAAACGTTGGAGCGCTTGGAATTGAAAATATCACGAGATTACAGTTGCTGGATAAAACAGCACTTGAACAGAGTATAAGCTTTGAACTGGGTACTATCTGTTTTCTGGTTACCTACCACCCCGCCACCCTCGGCGCAATAACTCCTCAAGCTGCCATGCAGGCACTTCTCGATACACTGGACATGTTCCCGGAAGCCAGAATCATTTTCACCAAACCCAACTCCGACACCGATGGCAGAATATTGGGCCGGATGATTGATGAATATGCACAACAGCATCAAGAGCGAGTAGCAGTATTTACCTCCATGGGGCAGGTGCGTTATCTGAGTGCGCTGAAACTGGCAAATGCCGTAATAGGTAACTCGTCAAGCGGCATTATTGAGGCTCCTGCCTGCAATATTCCGACTGTCAACATAGGTGACCGTCAGAGCGGGCGACTCAAAGCCGCCTCGATTATCGACTGCCTGGAAACTACTCAATCCATAGCCTCAGCGATCAACAAAGCTCTTTCACCCCAGTTTCGGGATAAAATCAAGCATGGTGTTTCACCCTATGGCTATGGAGAAACTGCTTCACAGATCAGGGACTGCCTGAAGCAAGCCACTCTGAGCTGCACAAAACCTTTTTACGACCTTTGAGAGGCATGATGAAAGCTCACCACACCTACATAATTGCCGAGGCTGGCGTAAATCACAACGGCTCATTGGAGATGGCAAGAAAGTTGGTAGAAGTTGCCGCCGATGCCGGTGCCGATGCCGTCAAATTTCAGACCTTCAGGGCGGATAAGCTGGTGAGCCGCTTGGCGCCTAAAGCAGAGTATCAGATCAAGACAACCGATGCCGACGAATCACAGCATGAAATGATCCGTAAGCTGGAGTTGGACGAACATGCCCATGAAACCTTGATTGAACATTGCAAGATTTGTGGCATCCAGTTTCTTTCAACACCATTTGATCTTGAAAGCGTGGATCTTCTAGCGGTGCGATTCGATCTGCCCTGTATAAAAATTCCTTCCGGTGAAATCACCAACGCCCCTTTACTGCTCAAAATTGCCCAAACCGGAAAAACGGTGATTCTTTCAACCGGCATGTCTACCCTGGGTGAAGTTGAAGACGCACTTGGTGTTCTGGCCTTTGGCTATCTTGGCAATAGCGGGCCTTCAATAGCTGCCTTTCGTGCTGCTAACTGTTCTGCTCAGGGACAAGCGGTCCTGCTCAATAAGGTGACACTTCTGCACTGCACCACCGAATATCCGGCCCCGTTCGAAGATGTGAATTTGAAGGTGATGGATACCTTGAAAAGCGCTTTTGGCCTGCCGGTAGGCTATTCTGATCATACCGAAGGAATTGCCGTGCCGATTGCCGCCGTTGCCCGTGGCGCTGTTGTCATTGAAAAGCATTTCACTCTTGACCGTACCTTGCCGGGGCCGGATCACAAGGCGTCGCTTGAACCGGCTGAACTGAGGCGGATGGTGCGCTCGATCCGGGAAGTTGAGCAAGCGCTTGGCTCCGGCAGAAAGCACCCGACTCCAAGTGAAATAAAGAACATGTGTATTGCCAGGAAAAGCCTGGTGGCTGCATGTACAATCAGGTCCGGCGAGCTCTTCACAGCGGAAAACCTGGCAGTAAAAAGGCCGGGCAATGGTTTGTCGCCGATGAAGTACTGGGAACTGCTGAACAGGAGAAGTGGTAAAGATTTTATAGGTGATGAAATTATAGAACTATAATAATCGATTGGAACCGCCGATGCACGCCGATGAACGCAGAGAAAATCTGGATAAAATTACTGAAACCATCATAGGGTGCGCCTACACAGTAATGTCAGCACTCGGTAGTGGTTTTCTCGAAAAAGTTTATGAAAACGCACTTGTCCATGAACTCAGAAAAAACGGTCAAGCGGTTCTTCAGCAACATAGTATAAAAGTACATTATGATGATATCGAAGTTGGAGATTATGTCGCAGATTTACTTGTAGAAAATCATGTGCTGGTAGAGCTAAAAGCAGTTAAGGTGCTTGATGATGTTCATAGGGCACAATGTATGAACTATCTCAAGGCTACAGGTTATACAGTATGTCTCTTGATAAATTTCGGGTCACCAAAACTCGAAGTGAAACGTATAGTGAATAACTTCTGATCGGAATCGCCGAGGAGACAACCGCAACAAAGTATTAAGTTTTGGTTTACCCAGAAGCAGTTTTACCTTACCGTTTTTCTCTGCCTTTATCGGCGTGTTCAGCGGTTAAACAGAATTGAATGTCTTTGACTGGAACCACCGATGTACGTCGAGGGCCGCCGATAAAACCAAACAAGAAACTGTTCTTGGGTTTTAAACGCATAAAGACGTACCCCAAAAGATTACAAGGTTTTGCCTGGTTTCTCCGCCTTTCTCCGCTTTTATCGGCGTGTTCGGCGGTTAATACAGAATTTGGTGTTTTTGAATGAAACCACCGATGTACGTAGAGTTAAACCAAACCAGTATTTCAAGGATGGATATTTCCAGATGAAGAAAATAACACGTGTACGCAGTTTTGAATTTAAAGGGGTCGAATTCGACGCATTTAAAATTCTAGTTCAAAATCGCTCGACAAAGAAACGCAAGTGAGAGGGGAAGCTGCCATAATTATTCTTGGTGCGGGTGGTCATGCGAAGGTGTTGATCGAGGCGTTGCTGGCATCGTCAGCTGTTATCAAGGGGATTGTTGATTCAAACCCGACGCTGGCCGGTAGCCGTATTCTTGGGGTTCCTGTGCTAGGCGGAGACGATGTTGTCGATGAATTCACCCCGTCACAAATCCGGCTGGTAAACGGTGTCGGCTCGATTGGCCTTCCGATCCTGCGTCAACGACTGTATGAAAGGTTCAAAGTTTCGGGTTATGACTTTGCCACGGTTATCCATCCGTCGGCGGTTGTCGCTTCCGACGTTATTCTCGGTGAAGGCGCTCAAATTATGGCCGGTGCGGTAATTCAACCTGGTTGTCATATCGGAATCAACAGCATCATCAACACCCGCGCTTCCGTAGATCACGATAGCATCGTCGGCGAACATGTTCATGTTGCACCCGGAGTAACAATGTCTGGATGTGTTAAAATCGGAATGGGTAGCCATATCGGCACAGGTGCTACGCTGATTCAGGGGAAGTCAATCGGCAGAGGGTGCCTGGTTGCGGCCGGTGCCGTTGTAACTAAAGATATTGCTGATGGTGCAATGGTACGCGGTGTACCCGCACGGGAGTTTGCATGAATCGTTGGAAAGAAGTGCTGATAAGCCCGGATACAACTATTATGAGAGCGATCAAGATCATTGATCAGGGCTCTCTCCAGATTGCTCTTGTGGTCGATGCATCAAATAAACTTGTCGGAACTGTCAGCGACGGCGACATCCGGCGTGCCATTTTGAAGGGGATTCTGTTTGACAGACCTGTAAGCGAAATTATGTTTTCCGAGCCGACCGTTGCAAGTTGTCACGAAAGCCGTGAAGCTATCCTGGCGATAATGAAAGCAAAGAAGCTGAGGCAGATCCCCCTTGTTGATTTGACCGGAAGTGTAGTCGGCCTGGATAGCTGGGATGATTTACTTAGCATTCAGGAACGGAACAACATTGTTGTGCTAATGGCGGGGGGACTTGGAACACGCCTTGGCGAACTTACAAAGGACTGCCCCAAGCCGCTGCTTCGCGTCGGTAACAAGCCGGTTCTGGAAACAATTCTTGAAAACTGCAAGGAGTACGCGTTCAAACGTTTCTATATTTCAATAAACTATAAAGCCGACATGCTTAAGGAATATTTTGGGGATGGGTCGCGCTGGGGCGTGGAAATCAATTATCTTGAGGAAAAGAACAGGCTTGGCACGGCAGGAGCCCTCGGTCTGCTTCCTGAAACCCCGACAATGCCTGTGCTGGTAATGAACGCAGATGTCCTCACAAAAATCAATTTCAAGCATCTGATGGAGTTTCACGATGAGCACAAATCAGTTGCCACCATGTGTGTCCGTGAGTATGAATTCCAGGTGCCATTCGGCGTCGTACAGCTTGATAACCATCGGCTGAAAAACATTCTGGAAAAGCCGATCCATCAATTTTTTGTGAATGCCGGCATTTACGTTCTCAATCCGGAAGCAGTTTCAATGGTTCCTGATAATGAATATTTCGACATGCCTGCTCTTTTTGACAAGTTACTCACAAACAACTCGGAAACAGCTGCATTTCCTATACGGGAATACTGGCTGGATATAGGAAGAAAGGCCGATTTCGACCAGGCAAATGGTGATTATGATGAGATCTTCTCGTGATTGAGAACAAAACTGTTCTGGCCATAATTCCGGCGCGTGGCGGTTCCAAGGGAGTGCCACGCAAGAATATTCGCGAAATTGCCGGTAAACCGCTTATAGCATGGACTATAGAAGAAGCAAAAAAATCCGAATACATCGACCGGCTTGTTGTTTCGACAGATAATCAGGAAATTGCTGATATAGCAGTGCAGTGGGGGGGGGATGTACCTTTTATGCGACCAGCTGAGCTGGCACTGGACGATACCCCGGGAATTTCGCCTGTAATTCACATGCTGACCACTGTTCAACCAGAGTATGATCTCGTAGTTCTGTTGCAGCCGACTTCGCCGTTGCGAACGGTTGAGGACATTGACGGGGCTATCACTCTTATGGTTGACCGAAACGCCAAAGCGTGTGTCTCGGTTGTGGAGCCGGATAAAAGTCCCTACTGGATGTATTCTTTGAACAACTCAGGGAAATTAATACCGCTTCTAAGTGGAGATTATGCATGCCGACAGGACATTCCCGTTGCGTATGCACTAAATGGTGCTGTGTATGTTGCAGAAAGTAATTGGCTGGTAAGGATGCAAACTTTTGTGACTGATGAGACTGTAGCCTTTATTATGCCAAAAGAACGTTCCATTGATATTGATACCAACATTGATCTAATGCTGGCAAACGAATTACTTGCCAACCAAATTAATAACAGAACTACATAAGGAGAATGACTATGGATAAGAAGAACGTCCAGGAAATGTATAAACTGCCGGAAAAAGTTGTTTACTGTAAAAAATGTACCATTTCCAATCAGCGCCCTCGTATTACTTTTGATGAAAAGGGAGTATGTAGCGCCTGTAATTATGCTGAATTTAAAAAGAGCCTTAACTGGGAAGAGAGAGAAAAAGAACTCCTTGATCTATGTGATCGTCATCGAAAAAAAGATGGTTCCTATGACGTAATTGTCCCATGCAGTGGCGGTAAAGATGGTGGCTTCGTTGCCCATCAGTTAAAGTATAAGTATGGAATGAACCCTCTCACTGTGACATGGGCACCGCTTCTTCCTACAAATATTGGCAGGCTGAATCTGGATAATTTTATTTCTGTCGGTGGATTTGATCATGTGTTGGGAACTCCAAACGGTAAGGTTACCAGATTAATGACGAATCTGGCATTTTCTCATCTAGGTGATCCCTTTCAGCCGTTTATCTATGGACAGACGAATTTCCCTTTAAAGATGGCGGTTCAACACAATGTTTCGCTAATAATGTACGGAGAGAATGGTGAGGTTGAATATGGCGGTGATATGAAGAACGCCTTTAGACCGGACCGTGATATTCAGGATCACGACAAGCATTACTTTTCCGGACTTCCCCCAGAGTTTTGGGTGGAACACGGTATATCAGAAGCCGACCTTGCCCCTTTTTGTGCGCCGAAATACGACGATATTGTCAAGAACAAGACCACTATTCATTTTTTTGGATATTACAAATGTTGGGATCCGCAAGAAAACTTTTATTATTGTCGAGAACACACAGGTTTTTCTCCTAATACGGAGCGTTCAGAAGGCACGTTTTCAAAATATGCCAGCCTTGATGATCGAATTGATGGATATCATTACTATCTGGGTTTTATAAAGTTCGGAATCGGTCGTACGACTTCGGATACAGCACATGAAATTCGGGATGGAAAAATTAATCGTGAAGAAGGTATTGCTTTAGTAAAAAAATACGATGGGGAATTTCCTAAAAAACACTTTAATGACTTTTTGACATATACCAACATAACCGAGGAGCAATTTTGGGAAGTGGTAGACAGCTGGCGTTCAGATCATATTTGGAAGAAAGAAAGTGGTGTATGGAGACTCAAATATCCGATATATGGGCAAGACTGAAACATGAGCACTATTAGACTGATAGCAAGATTGGATATAAAAGGTCCCAACTTGATTAAAGGTGTTCAGCTTGAAGGCCTGAGGGTTATGGGTGACCCCGAGGAATTCGCAACTCGGTATTACCATCAGGGCGCCGACGAACTGATATATATGGATATTGTCGCAAGTTTATATGGTCGTAATAATTTGACAGAGATTGTCAGTCATTCAGCAAAGAATATTTTTGTTCCTCTTACCGTTGGCGGGGGGGTCAGGTCCCCCGATGATGTAAATATGCTGTTGAGGGCTGGCGCCGACAAAGTGGCTATTAATACCGCTGCCGTAAAACGTCCTGAGTTGATTCAGGAGGTATCGCGCCGTTTTGGCTCTCAATGCATGGTTCTTTCAATTGAAGCTAAAAGAATAGGGGAAGGACGATGGGAGGCGTATACAGATAACGGACGAGAGCCGACCGGTCTTGATGTCGTGCAGTGGGCTGTTCGGGGTGCCGAGTTAGGCGCAGGTGAGATCATGTTGACTTCAGTTGACCAGGAAGGGACAAGAAAAGGTTTTGACTGCGAACTTGTCAATGCGGTTTCTACAGCCGTCTCAATACCGGTGATTGCCAGTGGCGGTATGGGAACGCCTGATCATATGATCGATGTGGTAAAGGTTGGTCATGCTGATGCCGTGGCAATGGCAGATATTCTTCACTATGACAGGATGCAATTGCCTCAGATCAGGGCTGCCGCTTTGAATGCAGGGTTGACGGTGAGAACACTATGAAGCACAAAGTAACAATCATAGATTATGGTGTCGGGAATATTTTCAGTGTATGTCGCGCATTTGAACATTGTGGCGCGGAAGTGCATCTTACCGATTCTATCACTGATATAAATACAGCAGACCGTTTGGTTCTACCAGGCGTTGGAGCGTTTGTTGACGGTATGGAAGGCCTGAGGTCACGAAATCTTATTGAACCGATAAAAGAGTTTGCCGCAGCGAGGCGCCCCTTTCTTGGGATATGTCTTGGAATGCAAATGCTGTTGGACAGCAGTGAGGAGTTCGGCCAGCAAGAAGGACTGGGTCTGATACCTGGTAAGGTTGTGGCGATCCCACCCACAGGGCTGGATGGCAAACTCCATAAAATACCTCATATCGGGTGGAATGAACTGCTTGTGTCGGAAGATGCCAAATGGGATAGCACCATCTTCGAGAATATCAGACCTGGAAGTTCGGTCTATTTTGTACATTCTTTTGCTGTTGTTCCTCAGCTTCAAGTAAACAGGCTGGCAGACTGCAACTATAATGGCAGGGTCATCTGTGCGGCTGTGAGGTCCGGTTCTGTCTTTGGTTGTCAGTTTCATCCGGAAAAGAGCGGAGTAGTAGGTTTAGAGATAATTACAAGTTTTTTGAACCTTTAAAAAGGAGAAGTAAAGCGAATGCCTACTATAGCTATTATTGGTTCAGGCCAGATCGGGAGCCGGCATCTGCAAGCCATCTCTTTGATAGATCGCCCTGTTTCTGTGCAGGTTGTGGACCCCGATGCCGAATCACTGAAGGTTGCCAAGGAACGATTCAATCAGTGTGGCAAATCGGATAATGTGCTCAATGTGGACTTTCTGGGCTCGATCCCGGATTTGTCTGACAACCTGGATCTTGTTATTGTGGCGACAGGCGCCAAAGTCCGCCGTCCTTTAGTAGAAGCATTGATTGCACAAAAAAAAGTGCGCTATCTGATCCTAGAGAAGTTCCTGTTTCAGAAAACAGAAGACCTGCAATTTATTAAAGAGCTGCTTGCGAACGCGGGAGTAAAGACCTGGGTCAATTGTCCTTATCGGATGGTCCCTTTTTATAAAGAGCTTAAAAGCAAATTTTCCAAGACAACGAAACTTGATTATAGCGTATCAGGTTCACTGATAGGAATAGGCTGCAATGCAATCCATTATCTTGATATGCTAGCCTATTTTTCCGGGCAATCGGATTTCGTGCTTTTTAATGATTTGCTTGATAAAACCATTATCCCTAGCAAGCGGCCCGGCTTCATCGAATTTACCGGAACACTGCACGGCAAATCCTCCGCAGGAAGTCGTTTTGCCTTGACCTCTTTTACTCACGGAGAAGCGCCAGTCGTTATATCCATTGTTACTGATGCACTGCGGTGCACTATTCGTGAAAATGAAGCAAAATGCTGGATTTCAGAAGCAATAACGAACTGGGTATGGCAGGAAATCGACTTTGTAATACCATATCAAAGTCAGCTTACTCACTTGGCCATTCAAAAAATCCTCGATACAGATAGCTGTGATCTTACCACTTACGAGGAATCGAGCAGATTGCACGCCCAACTGCTCGAAACGTTTTCCAAACATCTGTACGAAAATTCAGTTCTGGAGGATGGCGTATGTCCAATAACATAAAGAGCGTATTGTTGGTTGGGGCTGGGATCATGGCCCAGGATTATGCCAAGGTTCTGAACTCCCAGGATATCAAGTTTACCGTAATAGGCCGCGGCATTTCATCTGCAGCAGTTTTCAAGGAAAAAACTGGAGTTGATGTTGTGACGGGAGGTCTGAAGTCTTATTTGAATAGTAACTCAGCATTGCCTGATGCTGCCATTATTGCAGTCGGTGTTGAACAATTGGCTGAGACTACCCTGATGCTGCTTGAAAGAGGAGTGAAGCGGGTACTGGTGGAAAAACCGGCAGGCATCAATACTGAACAGATTGCCCGGATTGTCGGCTCTGCAAAACAACAGAATGCCCAGGTCTTTGTTGCCTACAATAGGCGTTTTTACGCTGCCACTATAAAAGCAAGAGAGATAATCGCCGCTGATGGCGGCGTGACCTCGTTCAATTTTGAGTTTACCGAGTGGAGCCATGTCATTGAACCGCTTCAGGCCGATCCAGTTGTTAAACAGCACTGGTTCCTCGCCAACTCGACTCATGTTGTTGATCTCGCATTTTTCCTGGGTGGCGATCCTGGAGAGATAAGTAGCTACACAACAGGGAGCCTTTCCTGGCACCCGTCTGCAGCAGCCTTTGCAGGAGCCGGAGTAACAAAGGAGGGCGCCCTTTTTTCTTACCAGGCCAACTGGGCAGCTCCTGGACGCTGGGGCGTGGAAATGCTTACGAACCGGCACAGATTGATATTTCGGCCCATGGAACAACTGCATATTCAAGACATAGGATCCGTCGCCATCTCAAAAGTGGAACTCGACGACGAACTGGACCAGAAGTTTAAACCAGGGCTATATAGGCAGGTAGAGAGCTTCTTGTCCAGCCAAGTTCCAGACGATATGCTCAGGATCGATGACCATTTGACAAGGACCGAGCGGATCTATTGCAGGATTGCTCCTTCACAGGATTAGGGGACTGATAGGAATGGCGCTAGTTTAAGAGTTCTCTGCACGATATCTGTTCCGGTGTGGGATCTCTTTCATTTCATGTCTGGGCGCAGTCAATCGCTGATAATTTTTTGGTCTTCGT
>Ga0209212_1002610_pt1 | contig 25191 bp, 27 predicted proteins | sample RifGroC2_FD_183996 | JGI IMG/M metagenome (GOLD analysis project Ga0209212, IMG submission 183996) | Groundwater microbial communities from Rifle, Colorado, USA - Groundwater C2 (SPAdes) (version 2) | ecosystem: Environmental > Aquatic > Deep subsurface > Groundwater | place: Rifle, Colorado... | reverse complement strand
CCAGCTGATGAATATGTCCGGACGATTCTATCAAGTCTCTTAGGACGCTTTTTTTGTGGACGATTTCGGCGTAATGTTTGGCGTTGCTGGAAGTCGGCACGGAATTGACCAGCTCGGTCAAGTAAGAGCTGCCTCCGGCGGCGTCAAGCTGTTTTTTGTCTTTGAGCCGGCTGGAAAGAGAAAGAATGTCTATCGGTTCCTTGCTTTGATACAAATCAACCATCGCCTCAAAAATAATTTTGTGCTTGGTTTGGTAAAAATCATTCGGCCGCAGGATGTCTATGATGACATCAATGGATTTGGAGTCCAACATCAAAGAGCCCAAGACGGATTTCTCCGCCTCTATGTTTTGCGGCGGAATTTTCGCCATTAAGTTTTTGGGTTCGTTAGGCATATTTTATATCCACTTTTTTCTTTTGAAAAAGGAAAAGGCGGTGAAGGCGCCGGCCAGCATAAGGAACAGGACAATCCAGAAATCGCCCGGAACGCCGACAATGGGAAGCCATCTCGTGTTCATACTGAAAAGAGTGGCCAAAAACATGGCGGGGAAGGTGACAAAAGCCATTACCGTCAGGGTTTTCATCACCTCGTTGGTTTTGCTGGAAAGCAGGGAATCGTTGGTGTCTCTTAAGAGTTCTACGGTTTCTTTGGAATTATCCAGCAAATTTTCCACTCTGGCCAGCTCGGCCAGCATGCCGTTCAAATAATGAGTAAAATCTTTGCCGGTTATCTTGGTGTCCGTTTCGTAGAGCGATTTCAAAACGCTCCCGTGGGCGTGGATGGCTCTTTGGAATTCCAGCGTGTCTCTTTGAACGTAAGAAATTTCTTTGACCATTTCTTTTTCCTGGTTGGTAAACATTCTTTCTTCAATTTCCGATATTTTGGAGTGGATGTGCTCAAGTTGTCTTAGGGCGTAATCGTATAATTTTTTGGTGATTAAAAATGTCAGCCGGCCGACGCTTTTGGCGAAATGATTTTCCTTCAAAAGGATGCTCACTTCAAATATCTTGACCAGCTCGTGCAAAGGAATTATTGATTTGTAATGCGCCGTTATTATGAAATTTTTTCCCAATATAAAATCAACTTCGCAAGGCTCGCTGACCTTCCGGCTTATGCCGTAAATGTCCGCCTTCGGCCTGATCGTCGGTTTCAAAAGCTCGTCGGCCACGATAGGCGGAATGTTGTACTGTTGCATCAAAATTTTGATATCTTCCACGACCGGCGATTCCAAGTCCACCCAGGTCAAGGTTTTGTATTTATGCGTTGTAATCATAGTCCGCTTTTAATTATATAATTTTTAATGTAAAATGAAAAGCATGTTTTCAAAAAATAAATATCTGGCTGTTTTTATAAGTGTTTTGGCGGCCGCCGGCTTGTTTTACGGCGGATTGTTTTTGGGTCAAAGCCAGAAAAATCAGAATGGAAAAGAATTCAACATCATCAATCAAGAAGCCGGCAAAGAACCGGAAATTGACTTTGCTCCGTTTTGGACGGCTTGGGACGCGGTAAATTCCAAATACGTTTCCGCCAAAGACTTGGACGGGCAAAAAATGGTCTGGGGCGCCGTGGAAGGAATGGTGAAATCTTTGGGCGACCCTTACTCCGTGTTTTTCCCGCCTCAAGAAAACAAAGAATTTAAAGATACTATCAGGGGAGATTTTGGCGGAGTCGGCATGGAAATAGGAGTAAAGAGCGGAACAGTTACGGTAATTTCTCCGCTTAAAGGGACACCGGCCTATCGCGCCGGCATCAAAGCGGGCGATAAGATTTTAAAAATCGGCGATAAAACAACTATGGATATGACGGCCGAAGAAGCGGCCAGGCTGATAAGGGGAGAAAAAGGGACGGCGATAAAAATTGTCATTCTTCCAAAAGGAGAAGAAACCACCAAAGAAATAACTCTTATAAGAGACACCATTGTAATTCCGATTTTGGAAACGGAAGAAAAGCCCGGCGGGATATTTCTGATAAAATTTTACAGCTTTTCCGGAAACTCAACCAATGAGTTCAGAAACGCCTTGCGGGATTTCGTTTATTCCGGCAACAGCAAAATGATTATTGATCTAAGGGGAAACCCGGGCGGCTTTCTGGAATCGGCGGTTGACGCTTCCAGTTGGTTTTTGCCGATGGGAAAAACGGTGGTGCGGGAAAAATTCGGCAACGGAGAAGAAAATGTGTTCAGAAGCAAGGGCTACAACATTTTCAACAATCTCCCTTTGGCGATTTTGGTCAACGAAGGCAGCGCCTCCGCTTCGGAAATTATGGCCGGAGCTTTGCAGGAACATAACATTGCCAAACTGGTCGGGACGAAGACTTTCGGCAAAGGCTCGGTGCAGGAGCTCGTGGAAATTACCCCCCAGACTTCGCTGAAAATCACCATCGCCAAATGGCTGACTCCCAACGGCGTTTCCATCTCCGATCAAGGGCTGGAGCCGGACTTCAAAGTGGAGATAACCAAAAAAGACCTGGAATTGGAAAACGACCCCCAGATGGAAAAAGCGAAAGAGGCGGTCAATAATTGGAAAAAATAAGATTATTTGCTAAAATCAAACCAATGGAAGAAAAAGATCTGCAAAAAAGCCTGCACCATATCCACGACAGCGCCGTTCTTCTCGGGGCGAGAGTTGTTTTCGCTTTTTTGGCCGTGGAACTGTTGTATTATGTTTTCATTTATTTTCTTTTTTTCACCGAGATCGGCTTGGCTATTCAATATCAGAGAAACTATATAATTTTAGGCTCGTCTTTGCTTAAATTTATTCTGCAAGTTTATTACGTCGTTTATATCGTGCTGGCGTGGGTCAAAAATAATTTTTACATCACCGAAGACAAGCTAGTGCATTGCAAAGGGATATTGACCGTTGATGAAGAAATTTACGACATCAGCGGCATCAAAAGCGTAAAATCGCACCAGAGCCTTGTCGGCCGGATATTCAACTACGGCAATGTTACCGTGGAAGTTTCCGCGTCGGGCGGGTACCATAAAGATATATTGTTAAGAGGCATCGTCAATCCCAAAAAATACGAAAGAATTTTAAACGAGTATTTGGAGAAACATAAAAAGCGTTAAATAAACAAATTTATGAAAGTGATTTTATCGCAAGACATAATCGGCGTCGGCCGGAAGGGCGAGGTTAAAAATGTAAGCGACGGCTACGCCAGAAATTTTCTGTTGCCCAACAAACTGGGACAGATCGCCACGCCGACCGCGATAGCTTCCGCCGAAAAATTAAAAAAACAGGAGGAACAAGACAGGGAAGTCCAAAAAGATATTTTGGAAAAAAATATCAAAGGCCTCAAAGATTTGAAAGTTCAAATAAAAGCCAAAGCCAACGAAAAAGGGCACTTGTTTTCCATAATTCACCCCGACGAAATAAGCAAAATTCTAAAAGAACAACACCATCTGGATATTCCTTCCAAGATTATTGAGATAGAAAAACCGATAAAAGAAATCGGCGAGCATATCATAAAAGTTTACTCCGCATTTGGTATTGGCGGGGCAAAACATCAAGAATTTGTTCTTGATGTTTTGGCGCTATAGTTAAATAACACTGGCGACAGAAACCCTTTTGGTCGTCCCGTCGTATCTCGTTTTTCTCTTGTCGGTGAATTTGACCAAACCTTCTTTTACGGAGAAAAGGGTGTTGTCTTTGCCCATCCGAACATTTTCCCCGGCCCAAACCTTAACCCCTTTTTGGCGGACGATAATAGAACCCGCTTTAGCTTTCTGGCCGTCGGAAAGCTTAATACCTCTGTATTGAGGGCCGGAATCTCTTAAGTTTTTACTGGTGCCTCCAGCTTTTACATGTGCCATAATTTCTAAAAAATAAAAAAACTATATAATGTTAATTATGTTATCAGAAATCATAAAGCTTTGCAAGCGCCTCGCCGGATGGGTAAAAAACAACAATGGACTTGCCCGCCGAGGAGGTGGGGAGCTTTATTTGACGGCCGTCATCGTTTTAGTGGCCGTTATCAGCTTCGGTTTGGGCCGGCTGTCCAAAATTCGGGAAGAAAAAACGCCAATAACGATAGAAAACGTGAAAGAAAATGCGGAAACTAGCGAATCAAATTTCCCATCTTCTTCAAAAATCTTTGTCGCTTCTAGAAATGGTAAAAAATACTATTACGCCTGGTGCGAATCGGCCAATGTCATCAAAGAGCAAAACCGCGTCTGGTTTTCCACTCAAGCCGAGGCCGAAAAAGCCGGCTACCAACCGGCGGCAAATTGCAAGGGGTTGAAGTAAAACAACCTACTTGGACATTGAATGTCCAAGTAGGGGAAATTGTGGATAAGGTAGATAATTTACTTAAAAAAGCGTAAAATAGAAACATGAAAAAAGAAAAACAATTTAGTCCATTTGAAAAGTTCACTAACTTGTACAGCCTTTCAAAAACATTGAGGTTTGAATTGAGACCAACTGAAGAAACAAAAACGATGCTTGAGGAAGCTCAAGTTTTTGCAAAAGATGAAGTGATTCAAAAGAAATATGAAGCTACAAAGCCATATTTCAATCGTCTGCATCGGGAGTTTGTCGATGAAGCGTTGTTAAATGTAAAGATTAATGGACTCTCATATTATTTTCAGACATTGCAAGAATGGCAGAAAGATAAGAAAAATAAAGATTCAAAAAAAATATATGAAAAAAAGACGCAGGAGCTTAGAAAACAGATTGTGAAATTTTTTGATGATAAGGCTAACGAATGGGCATCTTATTATGACAAAAGACAAATAGAATACGCGGATAAAAAGGCAATCAAAATAAAGTTCGTTGATGATAGCGGAAAGAAAATTTCAGGAACTAAAATATTTTCTTCTAAAGGAGTGCTTGGAATTTTGTTGGATAAATTTCCAGAAGCCAAAAATGACTTATATGTTTTTTGTGATGGATTTTTTGGATATTATGACAAATTTAAAAAAACAAGAGAGAATTTTTACAAGGATGATGGCACTTCCACAGCTCTTGCCACTAGAATGATTGATCAAAATCTGAAACGGTTTTGTGATAACCTTGCTCTTTTTGAGAATATCAAAGAAAAAGTAGATTTCAGCGAAGTGGAACAAAATTTTGGCGTTGTACTTACTCAGGTTTTTTCCTTGGAATATTATAATCAGTGTTTACTCCAAAATGGGATCGACGGATACAACGATATTTTAGGCGGAAAACCGCTGAAAAACGGCAAAAAGAAAAAAGGTCTGAACGAATGTATCAATCTTTACAAGCAAAAAACAGGAGAAAAACTTTCTTTCTTTAAAACACTGGATAAACAAATTTTAAGTGAAAAAGAAAGATTTTTGGATGAGATAAAAAGCGATGAAAAGCTTTTGGAGGTTTTGAAAAATTTTGAGAAAACCGCGGAAGAAAAAATCCCTCTTCTCAAAAATCTTTTTGCCGATTTCGTGGAAAATAATGAAAACTATGACCTTTCGCAAATTTATATTGAAAAGAAGCAGTTTGATCCAAACTCTTGCAAATGGATTGATAAAAGTTCAATAGATAACTTCCAACAATCTCTCTATGAAGTTATGAAGAAAGAAAAACTCGCAAAGTATGACAAAAAAGAGGAGAGCTATAAGTTCCCTGACTTCATTGCTCTTTCATATATCAAAACAGCTTTAGAAAATGGCAAGTCTGAAGGAAATTTTTGGAAAGAGAAATACTATGAAATTTCTGGATTTTCTGAAAAAACATTTTGGGAGCAATTTTTGGCGATTTTTTCTTTTGAATTTTCTTCGCTTTTGGGGCGAGAAATAACAAACCAAGAAACGGGAGAAAAGAAAATGACTGGATATAACCCGTTTAAAAGAACGTTTGAAGCACTTTTACAAAATTTTAAAGTCGATCAAAATGCAAAAATTGTTATCAAGGATTTTGCCGATAGCGTGCTGACTGTTTATCAAATGGCGAAGTATTTTGCTGTGGAAAAGAAACGAGCGTGGCTTGCGGAATACGATTTGGATTCGTTTTATACTCACCCTGAAATGGGGCATTTGAAATTTTACGACAATGCCTACGAGGACATTGTGCAAGTATATAACGATTTGCGAAATTACCTTACCAAAAAACCATACAGCGAGGAAAAGTGGAAATTGAATTTTGAAAATCCTACACTTGCTAATGGTTGGGATAAAAATAAGGAATCGGATAATTCTGCCATTATTTTACGAAAAAATGGGGAATATTATTGGGGGCTTATGGTAAAAGGATATAATAAAATTTTTGATGATCGGTATCAAGAAAAATTTACTGACGGATTGAACGAAGGAAAATATGAAAAAATCGTGTATAAATTTTTTCCCGATCAGGCAAAAATGTTTCCGAAAGTTTGTTTCTCGGCAAAAGGATTGGAATTTTTCAAGCCTTCCGAGGAAATTTGGAATATTTACCAAAATGATGAATTTAAAAATGGCGATACCTTTTCCGTTCAAAGTATGCAGAAGTTTATTGATTTTTATAAAGACTGTCTCGCAAAATACGAAGGGTGGGAATGCTATGATTTTTGTCATCTCAAATCGACTAAATCCTACCAAGATAATATCGGAGAATTTTTTCGAGATGTTGCCGAAGACGGCTACAAAATAACTTTCCAAGATATTTCTGAAAAATACATCAATGAAAAAAATCAAAAAGGAGAACTCTATCTTTTTGAAATCCGCAACAAAGATTGGAATTTGGACAAAGCAAGAGAAGGAAAAATAAAAACAACTCAAAAAAATCTGCACACACTTTATTTTGAATCGCTTTTTTCTGCTGAAAATATTGCACGAAATTTCCCGATGAAGCTCAACGGACAAGCCGAGATTTTTTATCGCCCAAAAACAGAACAAGGAAAACTTGGAATAAAAAAAGATAAACAAGGAAAAGAAGTGACTAATCACAAACGCTACAATGAAAATAAAATCTTTTTCCATATCCCGCTTACATTCAATCGGACAAAAAATGATCCGTATCGATTCAATGCGCAAGTCAACAATTTCCTCGCTCAAAATCCTAGCATCAACATTATTGGCGTAGATCGAGGTGAAAAACATTTGGCATATTATTCAGTTATCACGCAAAATGGAGAAATTTTGGATAGTGGAAGTTTAAATTCTATTGGGGGTGTAAATTATGCAGAGAAGTTAGAAGAAAAAGCCAAAAACCAAGAACAAGCTCAAAAAGACTGGCAAGCGGTGGAAGGCATAAAAGACCTCAAAAAAGGTTATATTTCGCAGGTGGTGCGAAAGTTGGCAGATTTAGCCATAAAGCACAATGCCATTATTGTCTTTGAAGATCTCAATATGCGGTTTAAGCAGATCCGAGGTGGAATTGAAAAAAGTGTGTATCAACAGCTCGAAAAAGCGCTGATCGAAAAGTTGAGTTTCCTCGTGAACAAAGGCGAAACTAATGCCACAAAAGCAGGGCATTTGTTAAAGGCATATCAGCTTTCTGCCCCGTTTACCACTTTTCAGGATGTGGGAAAGCAAACGGGAATTATTTTCTACACTCAAGCGGCATATACTTCTCGTATTGATCCTATTAGTGGCTGGCGACCGCATTTGTATTTGAAATACTCCAGTGCCGATAAAGCGAAAGAGGATATTCTAAAATTTTCCAAAATTGAGTTTATAAATAATCGGTTTGAATTTACTTATGACATCAAAAAATTTCAGCAAGCAAAAGAGTATCCAAAAAATACGGTTTGGACAGTGTGTTCGAATATTGAGAGATTTAGATGGGATAAAAATCTAAACAATAATAAAGGCGGATATACGCATTATCCAAATATTACTGATGGAAAATCTGAAAATAGAAATCCAAAAAGCACGAAGCCAAATAATTTTAAGGAGCTTTTTGAAAAATATGTAATTGATATTGCGAGAGATATAAAAGAGCAAATTCGATTACTGGAACCGAAAGGAAATGAAAAATTCTTTGAACATTTTATTTTCTTTTTTAATCTCATTTGCCAAATCAGGAATACTGACGATTCCGAACAGGCAAAAAAGACTGGGAAAGATGATTTTATCTTTTCACCCATAGTGCCGTTTTTTGACAGCCGAAAAGAGAATGAAAAAAATCTGCCGAAAAATGGAGACGACAACGGTGCATACAACATCGCAAGGAAAGGGATTTTAATTCTCCAAAAAATTTCTGAGTTTTACAAAGAAAAAGGCGGTTGTGAAAAAATGAATTGGGGAAATCTGTATGTAAGCAATAATGATTGGGATGATTTTATAAAAATCAAACCACATAATTGACTTTTAAACAACTATATGCTATGAATAAAAAGCAAACTTGTAACAAGTTTGCTTTTTATTCTGGAACAATACATCCAAATATCAAAGATAAATGATTTTATTTTCTGCCCGAAATCCGTTTATTTGCACAGGATATACGAAAATTTTGATCAAAATACTTATCATCAAGAACCGCAAAAGGTCGGCAAGCTTAATCATGAAAATATTGATAGTGGTAAATACTCAACGGCCAAAAAATTTTTGCAGGGAATGCCGGTTTATTGCAATAAATACGAAATAGCGGGAAAAATAGATATTTATGATTTGGAAACAAAAACTTTAATTGAGAGAAAAACGAAAATCAAAAAAATTTATAACGGCTACAAATATCAGCTTTACGCCCAATATTTTTCTCTTGCGGAAATGGGTTATGATGTCCAGAAAATGTTTATACATTCGCTAAGCGACAATAAGAGATATGGAGTTCCATTACCAAACAAACAAGAAACCGAGGAGTTCGGCAATGTTATTGATTGGATTCGCCGATTTGATGTTTTGAAACACAAACCAAAAGTCGTCAAAGCGAAATGCGACAATTGCATTTACAATAATTTATGCTGAAAATTTTATGATATCGCTTCCAGATTTTAAAGAAAAACAAATCCTTTTTATAAAAGCCGATTGGGGAGAGCGGGCATCTATTCGTTTTTTAAACGACAACATCGTTTTTACGAAAGGAGGGCAAACAGTAAACAGAGCTTCTTGCCATAAAGTTTTTGCTGTTTTTATTTTAGGAGACATCGCGGTTACTACCGGACTTTTGAAAAAAGGACTGCAATATGGAGTTTCTTTTTTCTTTTTAAAAAATAATTTTGAGCTATACGCCCCGTTTCTCGCCTCCGCCGAAGGAAATTATCTTTTGAGAATGAAACAGTACTCTCTGCCCAGCAAAGAAGAATTTTCAATGGCGCAAAAATTGGTAAAAAATAAAATCATAAATCAGTTGTCGTTGCTTGAAGATGTCGGCAAATTAAAAGATGCTAAAGAGTTTGAAAGAAATATTTTAAATCAAATTGAATCCGCCGTTGATGACCAGCAATTGTTGGGGTTGGAAGGAAATGTTTCAAAACAATTTTTCTCAATGTATTTCAAAGATATTAATTGGAGAAGAAGGTCGCCTAGAACCAAACAAGACATACCAAACTTCTTAATGGATGTCGGATATACATTTTTATTTAATTTTGTTGAAGCGCTTTTGAAGCTTCACGGTTTTGACAGCTATAAAGGTTTTTACCATAAGTTGTTTTTTCAAAGAAAATCTCTTGCTTGCGATATTATGGAACCAATGAGATGTCTTATGGATAAGCAAATATTGAAGTCGTATAATCTAAAACAAATCAAAGAAAATGATTTCAAGATTGAAGGAGGAAAATATATTTTGCCTTTTGAAAACAGCTCCAAATACGCCAGTTTGTTTATGCAGGCGCTAATGGACAGAAAGGAAGATATTTTTTCTTATGTCCATGGTTTTTATAAATATATGATGTGCCCGGAGAAAAATGAATTTCCAGAATTTAAAATTAAAACTTAATTTTAAAACTATGTTTATAATTTCTTATGATTTTTCAAGCGACAAAATAAGGACTCAGTTTTCTAAATTCATTCGGAAGTTTGGCAGGAAAATCCAGTATTCTGTTTACGAAATAAGAAACAGCCAGCGGGTATTGCAAAATATTTTGAGCGAGATAGAATTGGTGTATAAGAAAAAGTTTGAAGGATCGGATAGCGTCTTGGTATTCCAGATTTGCGAAGGAGATAAGGGGAAAATAAAAAGATACGGCTACGCAGAAAATGAAGAAAAAGAAGTGATTATTTTCAGTTAGAACATTAATATAAAAAAAAAGTATAAGTTGCCGTGCAGGTATTAAAATTTAGATAAAAAACAGTGGAAAACCTAAGTCTTTATAAAAATAGAGTAGGTAAAAATGGCTTTGTTGAGCTAAAAAGTCGTAACAGCAATTTTGCGTTATTTGCATCTTTACGGCTTAACAGAGCCGCTTCCGCCGTCTAATACCTATATTCAATTTCTACTTTTGTAGATTAGAACAATTTCTTAATTCAAGGGAAACAGTAAATAAAATTAGATTAGATTTCAATGAAAAAGTCGTAATTTTTTTGGTAAAAAAGAATTTTGAAACGCATGCGGTAGAGGATGTCATTGAGATAATGCCAAACGGCAAGCAGATTGACGACTATTTGGAACAAAGATATACTAAAGAAAGTTTAGAAAAATTACTATGATTGATATAATAAAAAACATTTTTAAAAGAAAAAATAAAGGAAATAACATCGAATATGCCGGCCTTTCCGATTTTTTATTGCGCGCGTCTCCGGAAGAAAAGAAGAAAATAATTACGGAAGCGGCTAGGCGCGCAAATGAGGACCAAAGAAAATTATTTTACAAAAATACTCCTTCAAAAATTTAATCCGCTCACTAAAAAACACCATCAAAGGACATTTTTAGTTTAAGAGAGGCGTTTGACTTGTGATATAATTAAAGAAAAACACATTGAATTGATTCAATGTGTTTTATATGTTTTCAATCCGTCTCTGAAAAAGAAAATGTAAAATTTCAACTTAAATCCTCCAGGTTTTAAACTGAAATTATAGTTTGTCCTGGTTGGTCATTGTTATTATTTACCGTATTATTTGCCATTTTCCTCATCGTCGTCAAGGCTGATTTTCTTTTTCATATTTAGAGTTACGGTTTTTTTCTTTTCGGAGAAAGAGAGGATTTTTTCCTTCAGCTCGTCGGATAAAGAGGGGAGTATTTTATCCAGTTTTTTCTCGTCCGGCTCAAGAATTTCGTCCCATTTGCCGACAGGCTTCAAAATATCTTTTATTTTTTCCAAATCATAAACATTTTTTTCTTTTATCGTTCTGGTGAGATAGCCTTCATCGCCGAAGACTCTTTCCACTTTCTGCTCGTCCATAAAGCCGTAGACAAAGGTTTTAAGCTCGTCCAATCGGTCGCTGTTTTGGCTGTTCTGGTCTTTCAACCGGAAATATTCGCCGATTATCCGGTTAAGCTCTTCCTGATTTTTTATTTTATCTTTTTCGTTTTGCTTTCTGTAAAGGTGTTTCCACATCGGGCACATTTGCCTATATTCGCACCAATCGCACAAAGGCGACGGGGTAGGGGGAAAATTATTATCGGCTTTTATTTTTCCGTTTATGTCTCTGATGGTTTCCAGGATAAAATTTCTAGTTTCTTCAACTTGCTCTTTCGTCCGAACGGTGGAAATTTTTTCTCCGTGCTTTAAGAAATAAAAGCTTAATTTTATCTTGTTCGCGTCTATGTGCGGCCACTTTTTCACCAAGCCAAGCTGGTAGATGGACATCTGCAAGTCGTTGTCTATCTCTTTCTGGCCGGGCATTTTCCGTTTCGTCTTATAATCTATAATCTCAAAACCGCCGTCGGCGTTTTTGTCTATCCGGTCCATTATTCCGGACAATGTGTGCTTTTCGCCAGTCTTAGGGTCGTCAATTTCAAATTCAAACCGAGATTCCATATCCACCACATTGTAATTCCAAGGGGGATTGTTCTTATAAAATTTTTCCAAAAGAGAAATGCCTTCTTTGTAGTAAACGGTTTCCGCCGATGAGTCCAGAGCTTCGGCGTCCATCGGCAGTTTTTTCTGTTCCCAAACGGTTCGGAAAAAGTCTATAATCTGATCCATGGTAGGGTATAGCGGCCCTCTTTGGAACATAAACTTCAACGAGTTATGTATGGACGAACCAAACAAGGCGTCTATGTTTTTGGGCGCTTTGATTTTATCTATATTTTGATACTTATACTTCAGCGGGCAGTTTCTGAAGCATTCTATGCTGGAATAAGATGTTCGCATTTGTTTAATTTAATGATATGTGATAATGCCAATAATGGCAATTGCACTTTATATCTAAGGTTTTTTTAATGGCACGGGAGGATGCCTGATGTTGTAGCTTTTTTCTTTTTTATTTATTTTTTAAAAATAGATAGGAGAGTTTATGTCACAGCAAATGACACACGCCCAAAAAAGAGGAGAGAGACAAAAAGCAAAAAGAATAAAAGCGCACACCCGACAACAAAGGAAACAGTAACAGTGTGGTAAACAGGGGGCTTCTAGTAGTTATAAGAAGCCCCCACAATTTTATATCCATCGTGTCGCACAATATACCTTTTGCGACAATGAGTGCCCTTGTGGCACGACGACCACTGCCCTGCTGTTAATTAAAATTACAAAAGGCCTTTAACAAACTTAACAGCCGTCATTATAAACCCCCATATATAAGAAATATTTTCTTTGAAGACCGCGCTTTTGAAAATCGATTCCACTTTTATGTTGAAAGAACTCAAGATAAACAGCGCAATTATTATTATGATTATTATCTTGATAAAACCTTTGTTTGTTTTCATTTTTTATTTACAAATATTTATAAATACGATAATGGGTTCAAATAAGCGTTATTTTTTGTTTTAACGGGCAGAATCATATTGGTGCCGCAAATTTTGCTTTTGTAAGACTTAATCTCTATCCCCTCGCTGGCAAAAACTCCGAAATGCAGATGAGGGCCAGAAATAGTGCATGCTGTGTTCCCACAAGTGTATCCAGTGTCTCCACTATAACCGACAAGCTGGCCTGTTTCAACCTGCTGGCCGCCAGACACTTTGATAATGGACAGATGAGCATATAAAGTGGATAAATTATTAGGGTGCTTTATAAGCACCCATTTGCCGTAGGAAACCCCGTTGCAAGATTGGTCGGTATTGCCCACGCCAGCCACCACACCCTCTTTGGAGGCCGTTATGGGCGTTCCTATGGCCACCCTGAAATCAATGCCATTATGCCCGCCTCCGTTGTAAACAATCGGATTAGCCGTGGCGAATTTCGTATTGCCAAAATATTGGGTTATTTTCACGCTGGCAAGCGGCCACTTCAACACGCCAGAACCTGATTTGGGCAAAGCGCCGGGGTCTATTTCCAGCCGGATTTGGTCTTCAAACTCTCTTATTTCATCCTCAAACGCTTTCTGTTTGGCGATCCTGTCCGCCAAAATATTTTTATAAACCGCCTCTTTATTTTTAGTTTCGCCAAGAACTTTGTTTGTCTTGGTTTTGTTTATATCAACCAATTCTTTTTGATCCACATATTGGCCGTTTAATTTTTCCGTATTTTTTTTGTAGACTTCCCTCTCTTTCTTTTTTTCTTCCAAGTCAGCTTTGTCTTCCTTCAAGCCGATCAGATTTGACTTTATTTCTTTTTGGAAATTATCCATTGCGTCTATATTGGAAAAAAAATCGGAAAAAACATCTTCGGAAAGAATCACTTCCAAGACATTGGCCGATTCGGCTTCATTTATGGCCCGGACGAACTCCCCCAAAGAATTTTTTTTCTCGGTTATGCCTTCAGCTTTCTGATCTATTTGAAGATTTAATTTTTCTATGTTAAGTTTGGCCGATTGGATTTGATTTTGAGTAAGTTTTATGTCCGCCGCCAATTTTTTGCCGGTAGCTTCAAGATTTTTTATCTTACTTTTCAGAGTCGCGGTTTCTTTGCCTGTGTTTTCTATTTCTTTTTGGTATTTTTCTATCTCTTCCTGATTCTGCTTCATCAGGTTTTTTGTTTTTTCTATGTTTTTATTTAAATCGTCTATAGTTGAAGCCAAAGCGAAATTAGCAAATAGCCAAAAGCAAATAGCCCAAATGGCCAAAAGCGCAAGTTTGGCGGTTAATCCGCCACTTGGCGGTTTAACCGCCAAGTGGCGGATTTTAAATTTTCTCAATGGCATATTTTAACCTTTTAATTGTTTTTTCTTTGCCTAGAACTTCCGCCACGGCAAACGGGTCCGGCGACTTTTCCAGGCCAGTCAAAGCGGCGCGCATGGGCCAAAGGACATTTCCCCTGCCCTCTTTCTCGGCGTAATTCCATATTACTTCCTTGATTTTATCGGAAACAAATTCGTTCTCGTTCAATCCGTTCAAAAACTTGACAACTTCTTCTAAATGTTTCTTTGTCTTTTCTATATCCGGTTCTTTCCTCCACAAAAGCATTTCTTTGGCATATTCCGGATCGTTGAAGAAAAAAGACAATTCTCCGCTTTTAAGCTCTCTAATATCCGATATTTTATTTATGCGGTCAGCTATAATTGGCGTTATTTTTTTTACAAAAGCTTCATCTTCCGTTTTTAATTCCTCGGCAACATGAATTTCCAAATCTTTCATCGGCAATTTTTTCAGGTATTCCCTATTATACCAGTCCAATCTTTCCAGGTTGAAGATACCGGCGCTCTTTTGGATTCTTTCCAGCGAAAATTCTTTTACCAGCTCGTTTTTGGAAAAAATTTCTCTCTCATCGCCCGGATTCCAGCCGATAAAAGCGATGAAGTTTATTATCGCCTCCGGCAAATAACCCATTTTCTTGTATTCATTCAAAGATGCCGCCCCGTGCCTTTTGGAAAGCTTGGAACGGTCGGCTCCCAGTATCAGAGGCAAGTGGGCGTAATTCGGGACATCAAATCCCAACGCTTCTTGCAAAAGAATATGGCGAGGGGTGTTGGGGATATGGTCTTCTCCTCTTATTATATCCGTAACGCTCATTTCGTGATCATCCACGACGACGGTAAAATGAAATAATGGCGCATCCAAATCTTTAGCGATGACAAAGTCGCCCACATCGTCGGTTTGAGTGGAAATTTCGCCGCGGATAAGATCATTGAAAACGACTTTTTTGTTTGGGTTTTTAAACCTTATCGCCTTGCCGTCCAAATACGCTTTGCCATCGTCCAAAAGTTTTTGCAGATATTTTTTATAAACTTCCGTTCTTTCGCTTTGCCGATGGAATTCGTCCCACTCCAAGCCAAGCCACTTCAAGCCGCTAATTATGTCGTCCTCGTATTGCTTCTCGGAACGGGTTTTATCCGTATCTTCCACCCGTAAAATAAACTTGCCGTTATGTTTTCTGGCGTATAAATAATTAAACAAGGCCGTCCTGGCCGAGCCGATATGGAACAAACCCGTCGGCGACGGCGCGAAGCGAGTAACGACTTGTCTTTTAGCTTCATCCATATATCTTTTCTATTCTAACACATTTTCTCTGGATTTTTAAAATCAATTGTGCTAAAACAATATCAGGGCTATTTAAAAATTTTATATCTTAAACTTTTTTCAAAGGAAAAGGAGATGAGATGGGGTCTAAAAAATTTTGGAGAATACATAAAATACCCGAAACACCAAAATTGAATTTTCGTGTGCTGTCAATAATGAGGAAGATAGAAAAAAATAGAGGGTTTCAAACTGAAGAAAAATTCATCAGAGCTATAGAAAACGGCAATGGCGATAATCCGTCTTGGTATAAAGGAATTTCTTGGGCGACAAAAAAGGAGGATCAGAAAGGAATAGATTTTATTATTCACACCGCCCTTGGAGATGTTTTTGTTCAAATTAAAAGTTCTGAAACGGGAGCAAAAAAATTTTTAAAAAAAAGAAAAAATCAACATCGTAATATAGTTCTTCTAGTGATTAAAGGAGATTACAACGAAGAAATAATAAGGTATATCTCTTTCCTCGCTATTGAGGAGAAAATTGATTCATTTAAAAAGCCCTCTTGCTGACAAGCAAGAGGGCTTAAAAATTTTAATTATAAACATCCGTGTTTTTGTTTTGCCCGGTTTTGTTTTCCGGCTCCGGATGGCAGGCGCCGCCGGAGAGAGATTCTTTTATTTTTTCTATATTTTCTTCTATTTTTTCCATCTTTTCTTCCATTTTGTTCACCACATTCATTTCCGCGTCCAGCTCCTCTTTGGTCTTTTCTTCCATTTTCTTTTCTTTTTTCAATCCTGAAAGAATAATCCTGTCCCCTATGAAAAAAGAAACGAATAATCCGGATACCAAAAGTATCACCACGCTGGTGCCTATGGAGATAGCTCCGTCAATAAAAGCCGTTTTGTCAAACGGATTATTGTCAAAAACGGAAAGCGAGTCCGCCACCATCCAAACTCCCCGCCACAAAAGCACCAATCCCACCGCGCCGACGGTGGCGTAAAGCACCGGATATTTGCTTAGTTTTGACCTTGTTTTATCTTCCGTCCTGTCAAAAAATTTGAATATCTTTTTAAATATTTTCATATCATCCGTAATTATATCATAAAACTATATTATACCGCCAACATTTTTAAAAAAACAGAAAGATTGACAGTTGGACTGAAATATGCTTGACTATAAGAAATAAATTGTTTTTTGAAAAAATGGTCAGGTCTAGTGTTAGACAGCCAAAATAATGGAATATCCGCAAAAAAAGAAAGAGAGGGCTTAAATGAAGCTTAAAAACAAAAAGAGGTTTGTTGTAAGCGTTGCAATTTGCCTGATGGTATTGTCGTTCGTTTTTTTGTTAGGGCAAAATAATACAGATTCATTATGTGCATTGTTTCTTCTTGTATTTATATTTTCGGCAATTTGTTTTATTGCCGCCATATGACCTTACCACCGCTCAAACATTCATCGTAATAAGATGTTTGAGCGGTTTTTTTTATTTATGCTCAATAGCCAATCTGATAATCTCTCGGGCGATTTTTTCGGCCGCATTCGGCTTGGCGAACTGCTTGGCCGACTCGGACATATTTGCCATTTCTTCTTTGCCGGCAAAAAGTCGGTCAATTTCCGACTTCAAAATATGGGGCTTGAGATTGCGTTCTTCTATCACCGCGGCCGCTCCGCTTTTGGCGTAAGCGTAAGCGTTTTCTCGCTGGTGTTCTTGGGCCGAGCCATCCAGAGGAATGATTACGCTCGGCAATCCGGAAGCGGCTATTTCAAAAATTGACCCGCTGCCGGCTCTGGAAACGACCAAATCCGCCGCTCCATAAGCCATTCTCATCGCGCCGGATTCCAAATATGGAAAAAGTTTGTACCGGCTTTTAAACGGCGATGTTTCTAGAATCAAATCCGCCCGGCCTTTGCATTCTTGATAATTATTTTCCCCGCACTGCTGGATTATCTGATAATCCAGCAAAAGTTCCGGCAAAATATCCAAAACATTGTCGTTTATATTTTTGGCGCCTTGCGAACCGCCGAAAATAAAAATTGTCGGCGTTCCGCTTTCCAGTTTGAAATATTCCTTCGCCCCCAAGACCTCTCTTATGAAAAATTCTTTTCTAATCGGATTGCCGGCGACGGCCACATTGCCCTTTGGAAAATATTCGGCCGAACCGGCAAAAGAAACGGCGATTCTTTTGGCGAACTTGCCCGCCCATGCGTTGGCCTTGCCGGGTATGGCATCTGACTCGTGGATTATTACGGGAATACCCAGCATCCTGGCGGCTAAAACCGGCGGAAAACTTTCATATCCGCCCTTGCTGAAGACGGCATCGGGAAAGTCAAAATACATTCCCAATACTGATTTTATAATTCCCGGGACAAGTTTGGCCGCATCAATAATATTAAGAAAAGAAAAGTATCTTCTTATTTTGCCTGAATAAATTTTTTTGAACTTGATGCCGTTTTGCAGAAGAATGTTTCTGTCGTAAGGATGTTCCGCCATATAAACAAGCTCCAGATTGGCGATTTTTTCCTGGTCGGCCACGGCGTTAAGAGCCTTAGCCACGGCTATAAGCGGATAAAAATGCCCCCCTGTTCCTCCTCCCGTCAATAATATTTTCATAAATTAAATTCTTCTGTATTTTGAAATATTCAATAATATGCCAGCTTCAATCAACGTCGCTATCAGAGAAGAACCTCCCTTGCTTACGAAAATCAAAGGGATTCCGGTAAGCGGGAAAATTCCCGTCATTGCGGCCACATTGATAAGCGACTGGACGACTATCATTATAACAATTCCCGCCCCCAAAAGTCTACCGAAGTCGTCCGGCGCCCTGATGGATATGGAAAATCCTTTGTATAAGAAAAATAAAAACAAACAAAGCAAAAACAAACCGCCGGCGAATCCGAACTCCTCGGCAAATACGGCGAAAATTGAGTCGCTGACCGGTTCGGGCAGATAAGTGAATTTTTGCGCGCTCATACCGAAACCTTTTCCCGTTGCGCCTCCCGCGCCTATAGCGATAAGCGATTGCCTTAATTGATATCCGGCGCCCTGCGGGTCGTAAGAAGGATTGAAAAAAACCGTTATGCGCTTCATCCGGTACGGTTCAAAGTAAACCAGAGAAGCAAAAACGACTCCGATGATCGCCATACCGGCCAGCAAATGCTTGAGTTTTCCGCCTCCCAGAAAAAACAAAGCCACACAGGTTATTATAATAACTCCCAAAGTGCCCATATCTCTCTGCAAAACCAGAAGAAATCCGGCCGCCGCCAAAATTCCGGCAAAAGGCAGAAAGCCGGTTTTAAAATCGGCGATATTTCTTTTTTTGGAAGAAAGCCAGGCTGCGGCGTAGACGATGAGCCCTAGTTTCAAAAATTCCGACGGTTGAAAAAAAAACGGCCCAACACTTATCCATCGGCTGGCTCCGCCGTGGCTGAAACCAAGTTTGGGCAAAAAAACCAAAGAGGCGATGATGAGACCGAAAATAAGCAAAGGAAAAGCGAATCTTCGCAATATCTTGTAGTCAAACTTAAAAGCGAAAAAATAAAGACCGATACAGCCGACAAGGCCATAAATAATCTGCTGGAAGATTATGGAAGAAAAATCCGCTCCCGCCGTTCTGGCCAAAAGCCCCATTGAAGCCGAAGCGAGAATAAAAAAACCGATCAGCAGAAAAACAAAAACAGTCCAAAGAAAAACATTGTCCACGCCGTGTCGCTTTCTCATTGTTTTCTTAACGCTTTGCCCGGCAACGATCCTGTAATTTTGCCGGAGCTTACAACCGCCTGGCCGTTCACGAAAACATATTGGATGCCGGAAGCGGGCGCGAAAGGGCTTTCGTAGGTGGCGGTGTCCGCGATTGTTTCCGGGTCAAACACGACCAAATCGGCCTTCTTCCCTTTTTCTATCATTCCCCTGTCTTTTATCCCCAAAATATAAGCGGGAAGACCGGTCATTTTGGAAATCATCGTTTCCAAAGGCGCTATGTTTTTCTTTTTGACCAATTGATTGATGGCGCGCGGAAACGCCCCAAACGATCTCGGGTGGGGCAAATCGTTTGTTTTTTTTGCGGTAAAATCGTAACCGACACCGTCGGAAGAAACGACGGAAAATCTGTCTTTGGCGATAAGTTCAAGATTGAATTCCGATATCACTTCGTTGAAGATGGAGACTCTCAGGTCATTGGCTTCCAGAAGATTTAAAATCACCTCTTCTCCGTCCCGTCCCGATTCGGCGGCGATTTGACCTATCGTTTTTCCCGGCATTCCCAAGCCGGAAGCGGCGGAAGCGATTATTATTTTGTCGTAATGCAAAGTCATTTTCTTAAGATAATCTTTCAGATCCTGCCGTCTTTTGTCATCGGAAGAGGACAAAATGAGCAGGGCTTCTTCCGGAGAGTATTTCCTGAACCACGGCGGAAGCGCCGCAAAAAGGCTTGATCCGGTTTTGGTGTAAGGGAAAAAATCGCAAGTTATCTTAACGCCTTCTTTTCTGGCTCTTTCCGCCATTTCCAGAGCTTGGGAAAAATAATTCCAGGAGCTTCGCCCCAAAGACTTAAAATGGGAAATGTGCATTCTTGTCTTGGAACTTCTGGCCGCTCCGATCAACTTGGAAACGGCCGGCAAAATATTCTGCCCTTCGTCTTCCAAATGGTGTTTGGCGACGGCGTCATAGGATTGAAGAACTTTAAAAATATCCGCCATTTCTTCGTCGGAAAAAAAGTCGAGATCGTTAAGTCCGAAATTGGTGGAAAGTCCGAACGCCCCTTGATCCAAAGACGATTTGAGCAACATTTTAATCTTGGCTGTTTTTTGCTTGTCGGCGATAATTGACCGCCTTATGGTGTTTAATCCGACCAATGTTCCGAAGTTCAGTCCCAGCTTATGCCTGTCCATTTCCATCAAAAATTCTTCCATCGTCTGCCAGTTGATATTGATTTTTGAAGTGTCCGTCCATCGGCCTATTTCTTTAGCCGAGGATTCGCCCAGAAACGGCGCCAGAGAAGAGCCGCAATTTCCGCCGATAATCGTGGTAATTCCCTGACTAACCAAACTTTCCTGGCGCGGAAAGGAAAAAATCGTCCAATGGGTGTCGGAATGATTGGTTATGTCTATAAAGCCGGGGGCCACGCACTTGCCGGTCGCGTCAACAATGTTGTAAGCGGCTTCCGTTTGCAAGTCGCCTATATCTTTTATCTCATCGTCCTTTATGCCGATGTCGGCTTTTATCGGCTTGTTGCCTTTGCCGTCAAAAACCAGTCCGTTTTTAATTATTGTGGAATAATGAGACATGGCTCTAAAAATTTCTAATTTCTAATTTCTAAAAAAAATTCAAAACAAAATTCTATAGTATCGGCGACTTCCCTCCAAGAGCTACCACCATGCCAATCATGGCTAAAACGACGCTGATAACCCAAAAACGCATCACCACCTTGCAGTCCGGCCAGCCCAAAGCCTGAAAATGATGATGGACGGGAGCCGCTCTGAAAATTTTCCGGCCTAGATATTTTTTGGAAAATATTTGTAAAACGGAAGAGCCGGAAGCGGCAAAAAGCGGAAAGGCGATAATCGGCAAAACCGCCACAGTGTCGGTAAGAAACGCCACGGCCGTCAAAGCCGTCGTTAAGCCCAAAATTCCAGTTTCGCCCATATAAAATCTGGCCGGCGGAATGTTGAACCACAAGAAAGCCAATGTTCCTCCCATCATTATCCCGCAAAAAGCCGCCAAGTCTATCTGGTTTTGGAAATAAGCTATCCCGCCGTAAGCGGCGAAAATGGCGGCGAAAATCCCGCCGGAAAGACCGTCCAACCCGTCTATCACCCCGCCGGTAAAAATCGCCGTCATCACGAACACAAAAAATGGGATGAAAAATATTCCCAAAACGATCTCCCCGAAAAATGGGATATAAACGCCGTCCATTCCCAATTTATAATAAAACCAAAACGCGCCGGCCAAGCCCATCAAAACGACCAACCCCATTCTTTTGGCGAAACTTATGCCTCCACCATTATATTTCCCCCCCCCAAACACGACAAACAAATCATCGGCCAAACCGATAAGAGATCCTGTAATCAGGCCGAAAATTGGCACCCATGTCTGATTTCGGCTTAAAAAATTAAGTTTTTGATTCAAGTCGGAAGGAAAAAATTTTGACAAGCCATAAAAAATGAGGGTGATTATAAGGACGCTTCCCCATATCAACATTCCCCCCATTCTCGGCGTGCCGATGTCTTTGTCTTTATACAACTCGGAAGTGATGGGCGCTTCGTCGCCGGAGAAAGTTTTCACCCGGACGCTTTTCTTCCACATTTTGTATTTGTAAAGATAGCGGGTCAAAAGAGGGGTCAAAACAACTCCGATGAAAAAGGCGAAAGCGGACAGACCGAAAATTTTAACGACATTGATGGACATTTGCATATATGATACCACTTTTTCCGCGCTTGCAAAAATTTATTAAAATGATAGATTTATTACAGTCCTTTAATCTAGCTCTTAAACATTTTTAATAAGGAGAGGAAGATGAGCAATGTCGTTCTTTCCGGAAAAGAGGAGTATAGAAATGGAGTAAAAAGTTATCTTGAAAAGTTATGTTTAAGTAACATGTGCGTAATTGAAGCCAATCATGCGATTGGCAATCCGGGAATTATAGAAAGACTGGAAGAGGAACACCGACAAAATAAAAATATAATCATAGTGGGCGGTTATCGCAGAGAAAGAGATTTCCTGGAAATAACATCTTTAGCATTGGATTTCTTTCGTAAGGAGAGAGTTTTTTGGGTAGAAAGTCTTGTGTGTATAAAAAACTTAAAATTTTTAAATGTTTAAAAATAGGGGTAGTGTTTAAATCTTGAACACTACCCGCTTTTTTTATCCGCATTTAGAAAATCTTTCAATTTTGCCGAGACAGAAGCGTAATCAGGCAATTCTTCCAAGGACTTAACGCCAAGGTGTTCCAGCAAGCTCAATGACGGCTTGTAAATATAACTTCTGTCTTCACCTTTCTTGACTTCCCTTTCTATCAACCCCTTGACTAAAAGATTTCTCAAAATAAAAGATGAATTAACACCTCGGATATAATCTATCTCTGCGCGGCTGGCCGTATTTTTGTAAAGAATTATGGACAATGTTTCCAAAGACGCTTTGCTTAAATCCGAATCAAATTCCGATTTTACGATGCTTTTCAAAATTTCGGCCGATTCGGGGGCGGTGGCTAAAACGACTTCGTCGCCGTTTCTAACCAGCCTCACTCCCCTATTTTCCAATTGTTTGGACAATTGTTCCAACGAAATATTTATTTCTTCGTCTTTTTTATCAAGAGTTTTGGCCAGCCAACTCACGCTCACCGGCTCGCCTTTTAGAAACAAAATTGATTCCAGTTGAATGATAAGTTTATCCATATTTTTTTACATTTATATTTCCGAAGACATTTTCTTGATCGGCCATCGCAATCCCCTGCTTTACCAATTCCAACAAAGCCAAGAAACTTACGATTATTTCCGTTTTCATCTCGCTTAATTCCTCCCGGCTTAATTTTATCCCGCATTTATTTTGACCTGCCTGCCGGTAGGCAAGGCCGGAAAAATCAGAAAAACAAGTCTGGATATTATCTTGTATTCTTTTGGCCAGTTCGGAAATTTTTTCTTCCAGCTTTATTATCCGGCCGATTTTGACTTGAGGCAAGCTTTCTTCTTTAGGTAAAAAACTTATCACTCTTCTTGCCGCCTCAAGAATATTTTCCAAAGACAAATTCGCCGGCTTAACGGTTAAAATGATATCAAGATTGGCAAACGACTCTCTGGTAAACATCGGATTTTTGCCGTAAATATTTTTTATCGCTCCCGAAACATCGCGGATGAATTTGTAAATATCTAAACGTTTTTCCAATTCTTCAATGCTTTGCCGCTCTTCTTCGCTTATCTCCATTTGAGGCAGAAGCGAACGAGATTTTATGAGCATTAAAATAGAGGCCGTTTCTATGAAAGAAGCGGTGTCCGCGTAAGGCAAATTTTCAAAAGTTTTAAGATAATCAAGAAATTGCCCGGAAATTGCCGCCAAAGACACCTCGCTTATCGGCATTTTCTTCCTCTCTATCAAATCCAAAAGCAACCCGACCGGCCCCTCAAAATTTTCCGTTTTCAAATACATAAAATTAACGCTTTCAGTATATCTTTATTTATTTTTTGGAACAATCTAAATTATTTTTTTCACAAATTACATCTTACCAGCGATAGCAAATATACCTTAATTTCATTCAGATTAAAAATAGGTGGCATTGCAAGTTCGCAATGCCACCTATGAGCTTATAGCTCTTGACCATATGTTCCCTCTCTGTTTGAAATTAAAACATTAGAAGGAAAATGTTTAAAAAAATACTCATTGTAACAGTCCGCCATGTTGCGATTTCCCAACTCGCCGGTTATATGCCTCAAATCATCTCTTCCGTGTAAAGAAAACGCCGAAAGCATAGCACTAAAATCTTCTTCTTTACAATTATGGAAAATCTTCAAATAATTAATATAGCAAGGATTATTTATCAGTTCTTTCAGTTTTTCAATCGGAGTTAGTTCGTTATTAAGAAATTGACGACTAAGATCATGAATATTTACGACTATAATTTTTCTCTCTTTCAACTTGCCTAATTTTGTTTTTATTTCTTCCACTTTTTTCCAATTAGGCTCAATGATTATTGCCGTGTGTGAAGTATGCACAATATTCATAATTTCACATCCTTTTTTAAAAGGTCTAAAGAAATAAAATTCTGCTTTAAAGATGGCATAAAATTTGTGAGATGTCAAATTTTTTGCTTGCACCGCGAAGCTCTTATTTTTTAAGAGCGAAGTGGTGACCCTACGGAGAATCGAACTCCGCTTCCCACCTTGAGAAGGCGGTGTCCTAACCGATAGACGATAGGGCCGTTATTCAAATTCAATTACAAGATAGCAAATTTATGGCAAAAAAACAAAGCCACCTTGGACAGTTTCAAGCTTATAGCTTCAAACCGCCAAAGTGGCATAAATAAAAATCTAACCCTATTACCCTTTGTGGTACAAGAGTAGTCTAAGACCTTTCCCTAATAGTGACAAAAACCGCCATGGCAACAAACTAATTTCAATAATAGCAATAAAAAATAAAAACGAAATCCCGACAAATAAAAAACAGGATTTTTTATTCATTTTCTCTTCACCTCCATTTAAAAAAGTTATTAAAGACCAAAACACTAAAATTTGCCCTTATATTAGCACTAATTAAGCCTAATTGTCAATACCAATAAATCTCTATCTGTTTTTCCACTCTTCTTCCTGCCTGACCAGCAATTTATCTTTGTCTTCCGGATGAGCTATTATTTTCTCCACCACTTTTTCCATTCTGGCCGATTGGGAACCTTTGACCAGAATCAAATCCCCTTCTTGGATTATGTTTTTTACCGCCTCTCCTGCTTCCGCCGAGCCGGAAAATTCAAAAATTTTGAAAGCGTCAAATCCGCTTCTTCTGGCTCCTTCGGCGATAAATTTCGCTTCCAGGCCGACCGTGAACAAAAGCCAGATGTCTTTCGCTCTCAACATTTCCCCTATCCGCTCGTGCTCGCTTTGGGAAAACGCGCCCAACTCTCTCATATCGCCCAAGACGGCGATTCTTCTTTTAGCCGGATATTCCGACAAGACTTCCACGGCCGCTTCAACCGCTATCGGGGAGGAATTATAAGAGTCGTCAAATATCAAGGAACTTTTTACTCCTTTCAGCAAATTCATCCTGCCCAAAAGCGGTTTCATCTCGGAAACAGCTTCAACGCTTTTGACCAAATTTATCCCGCAAGCCAAGCCAGCGCCTATAGCCGCCAAGATTATGTAGACATTGTGCCGGCCGAAAAATTTATCCAGCCTCACTGGAACGATATTG
>Ga0209212_1002609_pt1 | contig 25197 bp, 24 predicted proteins | sample RifGroC2_FD_183996 | JGI IMG/M metagenome (GOLD analysis project Ga0209212, IMG submission 183996) | Groundwater microbial communities from Rifle, Colorado, USA - Groundwater C2 (SPAdes) (version 2) | ecosystem: Environmental > Aquatic > Deep subsurface > Groundwater | place: Rifle, Colorado... | reverse complement strand
AGTTTTTAAAGGCCGCATCCACTGCCAGGGAGGTTTCGGCAGCGGCCATCGGGTTCTTCAGCCCGATAATGTAGATACCTGCTTGGTCGGCCCGACGAGGGATTGTTTTTCTCAGGGTTTCGTTCAGATAAGCCCAATGAAAGAAAAACTGGCTTTCATCGGTTGACTTCTCCGCGCCTTTGTAAATGCCGCGTAACACGAATTCCCAAGTGCCTGGGAAAATGGTTCCTTTCAAGGTGATTATATCGCCGATCTTCCAGCCGTAACGATCAGCCAGCTTACTGCCTGCAATACATGCCTTGCGATCTAACAGGAATTCCCGTTTTTGCTCGGCAGGCAAGTAAAATTCCGGGTAGAGCTCCAGATAACTCCTGGGCTCGATGGCAAAGTTTGGAAAGAAGTTTTTCTCGCTGATATATATCCCGCCAAACCAGTTGGCATAGGAAACCTCCTTGACCCCTTCGACCTGTTTCATGCGTTCCAGATAAGAAATGGGCAGGGAAAATACCAGAGATATGGCGTTGCGTGTAACCAAACGGCTTGAGGAGGAGGAATTTACCCCGGCGTACCAGGCGCTGACAACAGTCCTGAGCAGACCAAAAGCCAGGATGGCAATGGTAATACCCACTATTGTCAGAGCGGTGCGCAGGCGGTGGCGCAGGGCATTTCGAATGAGCAGCTTAAGGAAGTGCATTGGTCAGCACGCCCTTTTCAAGGTGTCTGATGATGCGGGCCTTGTCGGCAGCCCGTGGATCATGGGTCACCATAATGATCGTTTTGTTGAAGTCACTGTTAAGGCGTGCCATAAGCCCAAGGATTTCCTCGGCAGAGACACGGTCCAGGTCCCCTGTCGGTTCGTCAGCCACCAGGATAGTCGGGTCGCTGACTATGGCTCGGGCAATGGCCACCCGCTGCTGCTGGCCGCCTGAAAGCTGAGACGGATAGTGTTCCATGCGGTCTGTCAGTGTGACCAGTTCTAGCGCCGCCTCCACATGCTCGCGGCGCTCGCGGCGGGAAAGCGAGGTCAGGAGCAACGGCAGTTCAATATTCTCAAAGGCGGTCAAGACCGGGATCAGGTTGTAGAACTGAAAGATGAAACCGACATGCGCGGAACGCCACCCTGCCAATTCCGATTCACTCATGGATGCAATATCAACGTCATTGACAACTATCGACCCGCTATCGACAGAATCGATACCTGCAATCAGATTCAGCAATGTACTCTTGCCTGAGCCGGAAGGCCCCATCAGCGCCAGGAATTCACCGTTCTTTATATCGAAAGAGATGCCTTCCAGTACCGGGACCATCTGACTTCCCCGCTGGTATGATTTGGAGACATTCCTGACGGAAACGGCAAACTGATTTTCCAAGGTTGTAGTGGGCATCAATATAAATCCTATTTTTTATCGCTCAGCTTGACTCTGGTGCCATCCTTCAGTTTATCCAATGGCTTGAGAGCCACCTTGTCTCCCGACTTTACCCCCGAGACCTCCACCAGATCACCCAGTTTGGAACCACGGGTTATTGGGGTAAACACCAGCCGATCCTCCTTGACAAGGTAGACCCCCTCCCTGTTTCCTGATTTCACAATAGCAGCCGGAATAACAGCCGTGCGGGACTGCTGTTCATCCGTTTTTATCTCACGCTCCAGAAAAGCCACCTTGGCGCTCATCTCCGGCAGAACACGGGCATCGGTATCGATGAAACGGATCTTTACCATCACAGAGGCCTTGGCCCGGTCGGCAGTCGGAACAATGGTATATACGGCTCCGCGAAAACGTGCCTTTGGCAGCGCGTCCAGGGTAATTTCGCAAGGCTGCCCTTTGCTGACCTGACCAAGGTTTGATTCCGAAACATCCGCCTCCACCTGTAACGATCCCAGATCGGCAATGGTCACAACTGCGGCCTTGGAGTTGGCTGCGGCGCCAAAAGGGGTGATGATGTCGCCGACATCGGCGTTTTTGGTCAGGACAACAGCATCAAACGGAGCACGTATCTGGCTGTAGTCAAAGGACACCGTGGCATTCCGCAGGGTAGCCACCGAGCTGCTCACACCGGCTGCGGCACCGGACATCCCGGCCACGGCGCGTTTGTATCTATTATCAACAGAATCGAAATCAGCTTGTGAAACTATGCCCTGTTTCAAAAGATCCTTCATACGCTTGTATGATTGTTCTGAATCCATACGCTCGGCGCGGGCTTGTTCCAGAGAGGCTTTGGCAATCTGTACCGATGCCTCTGCCTGGCGAACCGATGCTGCCAGGTCAAGATTTTCCAGGCGTGCTATAACCTGTCCTGATGATACCCGGCTCCCCTCCTCCACCCCGATCCATTCGAGCCTGCCGGTAATCTTGGAGGCCACGGCAGCTTTGCGCTGGGCCACAACATAGCCGCTGGCGTTGAGCAGCGTATATGATTGACTGGGATAAACCTGGCTGACAATGGTTGTCTCTATGGAAACAGCGCGCCCCCTGGAAAACAGAACTATTGCCACTGCCAGCAACAGCAGAAAAAGAACGATGATAACGCGCGTGCGTTTTCCCTTCCGGGTTGCAGCAGGTGTCTGCCGCGATTTATCTATGGTAAGTTTGTCCAGTGAATCCTGTGCCATGCTTTTCTCCGGCGACCTGCTGCTGTCATTATTAGTCCAACATATTTCATAGCACTATTATGAGATTATGTGAAGTGTTGAGGGGTAATTGAAATACATAAACTGACAGTTAAACTGAAATTATTACAGTGTGCCTGTTATTTTAAAGATTTCTATGCTATATACAGACAGATTTGCTTCAGGGAGATGACTTCTCCACAATACTTTTTTCCATGCAAGGGGGCAGTAATGAGTGAAATTGTTGATGTCTATGCCAGAGAGATACTCGATTCCCGCGGGAATCCCACTCTTGAAGTTGAAGTGTTCCTTGAGTCCGGCGCCTTCGGACGTGCCGCCGTTCCCTCCGGCGCATCCACCGGCGAGCGTGAGGCGCTGGAACTGCGTGATGGCGACAAGGGCCGCTACCTGGGCAAGGGTGTTCTCAAGGCTGTTGACAACGTCAATAACCAGATCGCCGAGGAACTGATCGGTATGGATGCCGACGACCAGGTAGGCATTGATATGAAGATGCTGGAACTGGACGGCACCGAATACAAGAGCAATCTGGGCGCCAACGCCATTCTTGGGGTTTCTCTGGCCGTTGCCAAGGCAGCTGCCGAGGAAGCGGGCATGCCGCTCTACAAATATATCGGCGGCGCCGGCGCTCGCGAACTGCCGCTGCCCATGATGAACATCATCAACGGCGGCGCCCATGCCGACAACAACGTAGACATCCAGGAATTCATGATCATGCCGGCAGGGGCAAAATGTTTTGCCGAGGCGCTGCGCATGGGCGCTGAAATTTTCCACTCCCTCAAAACCGTGCTCAAGGGCAAGGGTTATAACACCGCTGTTGGCGATGAAGGCGGTTTCGCACCGAATCTGAAATCGAACGAAGAAGCACTGGAAGTCATCATGGAGGCCATTGTCAAGGCTGGCTACAAGCCTGGCGAGGATGTCCTGCTGGCTCTGGACGTGGCCTCATCGGAACTGTTCAAGGATGGCAAGTACACACTGGAGAACGAGACCCAGAAGGTCAAAACCCCAGCCGAGATGGTTGATTTCTATGAGAATCTGGTAAACAAGTATCCGATCATCTCCATCGAGGACGGCATGGCCGAGAACGACTGGGATGGCTGGAAGCTTATGACCGACCGCCTTGGCAAGCGGATCCAGATAGTCGGCGACGACCTGTTCGTCACCAACCCGAAGATCCTCAAGGAAGGCATCCAGAAGGGAATTGCCAACTCGATCCTGATCAAGCTCAACCAGATCGGCACCCTGACCGAAACCCTTGAGGCGATCGAGATGGCCAAACGGGCCGGTTACACCACGGTCATTTCCCACCGTTCGGGCGAGACCGAGGACACCACCCTGGCAGACCTGGCCGTGGCGGTCAATGCCGGCCAGATCAAGACCGGTTCCCTCTGCCGTACCGATCGCGTGGCAAAGTACAACCAGCTGCTGCGAATCGAGGACGAACTCGACACCTGTGCCCTGTTCAGGGGACATGATGTATTCTATAATGTGAAGAAGTAACGGCTTGTAATACGTCAGGATGAGGCGGGGGCAACCCCGCCTTTTTTATATATAATCACGCCCGGAGGTTTCCATGGATAAAACCGAATTGTGGGATCGATACAATAGATATCTGTGCAATAACGTAGAGATCGGGCTATCGCTGGATATCAGCAGGATGATGTTTCCTGACGATTTCTTCGAGCGAATGGAGCCCGCGATGCAGCGGGCCTTTTCAGCCATGAAGGAGCTTGAGGCCGGTGCCGTCGCCAACCCTGACGAAGGGCGCATGGTTGGGCATTACTGGCTCAGAAACGCCCCACTGGCTCCCGCCGATGAAATGCGTGCCGAGATCGAAGCAGCAGTAAAGCAGGTACTGACATTTGCCGGTGATATCCATACCGGCAGAATTCGGGCGGCCAACGGTGAGACCTTTACTCATCTGCTGGTGATCGGTATCGGTGGTTCCGCATTGGGACCGCAGTTCGTGGCGGACGCCCTCTCCACTCCTGACGATCGGATGAAACCTCTTTTCCTGGACAATACCGATCCGGATGGCATGGATCGCGTCTTTGCAGAACTGGGAGCCGATATTTCCCGTACGCTGACAATCGTTATCTCCAAGAGCGGTTCCACCAAGGAGACCCGCAACGGCATGCTGGAGGCGCAGGCCGCTTATCGCCGCGCCGGTCTGGATTTTGCCCGGCACACTGTTGCCGTTACCGGCGACAATAGCGAGCTGGACAAGCTGGCCAGGACAGAGGTGTGGCTGCAGCGCTTCCCAATGTGGGACTGGGTTGGCGGCCGCACCTCGGTAACCTCTAGTGTGGGGCTGCTGCCCGCTGCTCTTCAAGGCATCGACGTACTTGCGTTATTGGACGGGGCCAGAGCCTGCGACGAGATCACTCGTAGTCCTGACACCTTGCAGAATCCGGCAGCGCTGATGGCGCTCATGTGGCACCATGCCACGAACGGCCGTGGTGAAAAGGACATGGTCATGTTGCCGTACAAGGACCGCCTGCTGCTCTTCTCCCGCTACCTGCAGCAGTTGATCATGGAATCCATCGGCAAGGAACTGGACCTGGACGGCAAGGTTGTCAGTCAGGGGCTGACCGTCTACGGCAACAAGGGTTCCACCGACCAGCATGCCTACGTGCAGCAGCTGCGCGAGGGGGTGGCCAATTTCTTTGTAACCTTCATCGAGGTATTACAAGACCGTCAGGGGCCATCCATGATGGTTGAGGACGGCATCACCAGCGGTGATTTCCTGTTCGGCTTTTTCCAGGGCACGCGCACAGCCCTTTACGAAAACGGGCGTGAATCCATGACCATTACCGTGGATGTAGTGAATGCCCGGACCATCGGTACCCTGGTCGCACTGTTCGAGCGCACGGTCGGGCTTTATGCCGGTCTGGTAGGCATCAATGCATATCACCAGCCAGGCGTGGAGGCGGGTAAAAAAGCTGCCGGTGTCGTTATATCCCTGCAGAAAGAGGTAGTTGAGCTGATGAAAAAACAGCAGGATGAGATGACGGCAGAGGATGTCGCCGCCAACCTGGGGAGGCCAGTGGAGGTTGAAGCCATCTATGCGATCCTGAGGCATCTGGCTGCCAACCCAGACCGGGGGGTCGAAATTATTGGCCAGGGAGCGCCGCAAAAGATAAAGTTTCGCATCAAATAATATACTGCAACATGCTGTTTAATAGTAAAAGCCACCAAGATACCCCGTTGGGAAAGTCTTGGTGGCTTTTTAATTTTATCCTGGGAAAAGCAGTTGCCCCGCACTCATGTACCCCTGGGTTTTGCCCGCTTGGTCGGCAGAGCGCTCCAGGGATCATCCGGCCAGGGGTGCTTCGGGTAGCGCCCCTTCATTTCCTTTTTAACCTGGTGATAGGAACCATCCCAGAACCTCTTCAAATCCATGGTCACCTGCAGAGGCCGACCAGCCGGCGACAGCAGGTGCAGCAGTATCGCCACCCGGCCGCCGGCAACCGTTGGCGTCTCGGCCAAGCCGAACAGTTCCTGCAGCTTTACCGCCAGCACAGGAGAATCACCGTCACAATAATCCAGTTTGATCCGGGAACCGCTCGGCACGACCAGATGGGTCGGAGCCAGTTCGTCCAGCGCCGACCTCTGGCGATAGTCCAGCGTACTGAGAAGGGCAGCGCCGCATTTCACAGACGCCAGTTGTTGGGCGTTGCGGACCCCGACTATGGCAGGGGACAGCCAGGCATTCAGCGTATCCAGCAGGGCCGCATCCGAAAGGTCCGGCCAGCCGTCAGCAGGAAACATTCTCCGCAACAGCATCACCCTTGCCTGCAGCTGCATAAAAGGTTCATCACGGGACAGCAGGTCCAGGGATGAAGCTCTGACCGCTTCAAGGACGACCGGCAGCAGCAGGTCGGGATCCGGAACAAAGGAGGTTGAAGAAAGTCGCAGCGCACCAAGGCACTCCTCCCTTGACGCCACGACCCTCCCCTCGCGGTTGTCCCAGGCAATGCTGTCCCTGCGGATGATCCGTTGCCCCGATTCAGAACGTAACAGCTGCTCCGACAGCGGAGCAGCAAGATGGATAAGCCCTTCCCCCTGGTCGCCGCCGTTGACTGATACCGCCACCAGCAACGGGCTGGTGCTGACCGATCCTTGGCTGGCCAGGCGAGCGCCGCGGCCGTTGGCCAGGAGATAGCGCAAACCTCCGGTTTCACGCAGCTGGGCAATCCGGTCCGGATAGGCCGCTAGCAGGAGCCGGCTGACATCATCGGGGTCAATTTGGCGTGGTGCAGTTTTTTTGGCAGAGCTGGCCAGTAAACGCTGTAACTGCTGCGAAACGCGCTCCACCGACTGAAGGGCAGCCTTATCCGCGGTCTGTGCTGTTCGCCCGGTCGAGCGCCATTCCCCCAGCAGCTCCAAACGGTCACAGATGTCAACGCCATTTCCACCGCCATTGCTGCCGGGTGTGTTGCGTCTGATAATATCCCGCTCGGAAAGCAGCGCAGCAAGATCACATCCGAGAACGGGACAACCGATCTCCTGGGAGCGCAGCAGCAATCTGGCCAGGCGCGGATGCAACGGCAGGCGGGCCATGGCACTCCCCAGGGGTGTAATCCGTTCGGAACCTTCCAGTGCTGCCAGATCCTTCAGCATTTGGCGGGCCACTGACAGGGAGGCCTCCGGCGGAGGATCCAGCCAGGTCAGAGAATATGGATCTGTGACGCCCCAGGCAGTCAGCTCCAGCAGCAACGGTGAAAGATCGGTGATCAGGATCTCGGGTGGGGTGTGAGGTGTCATGGCGCTGTGGGTATGCCGGCTGAACAGGCGATAACAGGTACCTGCCGCAAGCCGCCCTCCCCTTCCCTTGCGCTGTTCAGCAGAGGCCTTTGATTCGCGCACCGTCACCAGACGGTTCATGCCGCTGGCCTGATCATGCTGAACCCGCCGCGACAGGCCGCTATCGATCACAATCCGGACCCCTTCTATGGTCAGGCTGGTCTCGGCGATACTGGTGGCCAGCACGATCTTGCGCTGCCTGCCCGGCAGAATGGCGGCCTGCTGCTGGTCAAAGGGTAGATCGCCGTAGAGCGGATGCACGGAGATGCCGCGTTCAAGCAATCCTGACTCAGTCAAACGGGCCATGCAGGAGCGGATCTCGCCGGCGCCGGGCAGAAAGGCCAGGATATCGCCTTCCGTAGCTGTCAAAGCCATGTGTATTGCGGTCGCCATGCGGGCCGGGAGCGGCGCGTGGGAATGCTCCTCCAGGTAGACCTCCTCCACCGGGTACGAACGGCCTGCGGAACTTAGCACCGGGGCATTCCCCAGCAACTGCGCCAGAGGTTCGCACTCCAGGGTCGCCGACATGACCAGCAGCTTCAGGTCAGGCCGCACCTGGCGCTGCACATCAAGGCAGAGCGCCAGCCCCAGGTCGGCATGGATGCTGCGCTCGTGGAATTCGTCGAATATCACCATCGCAACGTCTTCCAGCAGCGGATCATTCTGGATTCGGCGGGTCAGGATCCCTTCGGTTACGACCTCGATGCGCGTGTCAGCGGACACACGACTGTCAAAGCGGATCGAGTAGCCGACGGTACGCCCGACCTCCTCACCCAGGCTGTGTGCCATCCAGCGGGCAGCGGATACGGCTGCCAGACGGCGCGGCTCCAGCATGATGATGCGGCCGGCGTCAGGCGGAAGAATAGCCAGCAGCTCCAGGGGGACACGGGTGGTCTTGCCGGCACCGGGTGGAGCATGGAGGATCGTGTTGGGATTGGTATGGATGGCCCGAAGGAGTTCGGGCAGGATATGTTCTATCGGAAGAGGTTGCACTTGGAAAGGTATTCCCGTCACACATTGATTCTTGCTTTGCGTCAATTTCTTCTACGCGACTATAGCATAGTCGCCTGACGTTGTGGACTGTGCAGTGAGGAGAAAATTGAATTTATGCGCCACCGGCTTATTTGTTTGACCGGTCGTGGGGGACGACAACCGTTTGCGTCAGAGACGATCCAGCCCCGGCCTCATTCTTTACATAGACAGTAATCGAGTAATGGCGGCCGTCCTTGTCCTGGCCGTACCGCATCGCCTCAACAGGAAGTATGACAGTGAAACTGCCGCTGGCCGCAACCTGGATCTTGCCGATACCGGAAAGCAATCCATATTCGTCTTCAATTGCATAACCTGCTTCGGCCACTTCGCAGCCTTCGGGCATCTGAACCATCCCGGTCATGACTACCTGGGTCATGCTGTGGTCAGGCGGCCAGACGACTTCCGGCAGAACCGAGTCCACGGAGACAGCCGGAATACCACTGCACCTCGAAGGCACGGTCACATCAATACGGATACCATTACCGGCTTGTGCGTTGTCATGAGATCCCATTGCTCGTGAAAGCATATAAGCTGAGTAGACGCCTGGAGGCGTTCCCTCGGGTACACGAATTGTCAGCAGGGAAGAGGCCTTTGAACTGCCGAAAAGAAATGCACTGGCCGGTGAGACAGACAGCCAGTTCGAAGGAAGGTTGCCATTAACGAGTTTATCCAATAAAAACAGATAGCAGGTTGAGGAATTGCCGTTTTCGACCCCAACCTTAATAAATGTCCGCTCCTCGGCTCCGGCGGGTATGGTCAGGGATAAGTTCTCCGGCTGATACACCAGGGATGATGCAGATGCCGTTCCGGCACTCCATGCCATACACAATGAAACAAGACCGGCCAGACACCATTTCATGGGACACCCCCAAGACTATCTTTAAATATTCTTTATTATGTGCAATGATGTCATGCATCCGCAGCTGACAATGGAGATCAAATCATATGGATGATAACAGGCAATATCAAAGGATTAACTACATAGCTGGTGGAACACTACAGTACCGTGATACCACATTCGACTGCCAAATTGAAAACCTGTCAATGTCCGGGGCATTGATAACTATTAAATCGAAGCCCGTTTTCCTGCCAGGAAATATCTGCGTGCTGAAATTGTATGACGAGTTGGTGGATCGGCAGCTTATCCTGGAGACACTTATTGCCCACCAAGCATCAGATTATGCTGGCCTCGTATTTCTCAACAGCGATGCAGAAACACAAATATCGCTGGAAATGATCATAAACAGAGAAAGTAATCTTGAGGGTGCACAACAGCAACAATACCTTTCCAACTAAGACCTGTTTCATCTAAATTTCGATATAATTTATGCGGCTACCCCTTGAATCGCTTCAGGGAAATAACAGCACCGAACAGGCCAATTCCCACAAGGAGAAAGGTGGCAGGTTCGGGTACTGGTGCAGGTGCTGCGTCAGAGACAGGGCCTAAGGCTACAACAGAGACGTTGTCGAGCACCCCATCCGAACACCAACTGGTGGACTCAGGGGTTGAGTCTAAAAAAGAAAGTGTTGTTGAGTTGCCAAGAGCCATAAAGGAAAAATTGTAGAACTTGAATGGATTATTAGTGCCGGTGGCATCCGTAAGAGTCTGATCCAACAGGATTTGTCCTAAAATATCATTTTTTACTTGAACAATGAGCGATTGCGGTATTCCTGGACCCGCGTAAGCTCCATATTCAAAAGAGAGACTGTACATTTCTCCGGATACGGTGTTTATTTTCTGTGACAACACTCCAGAGGCGACATCCGGGTAACCTCCTCCAAAGACGGCGACGTTTGTTCCGGCCAACCCTATGATTTCCACAGTTCCTGTGTTTTTCCAGTCCGCACCGGTAAAGGTGTTATAGGTGTAATATTCTTCCTCATAATCGTCGTAACCAGTTGCCGATGTAAAGACGTTGAACTCCCCATTGGTGATGAGATTGGCGCTTGCAGATGATGAGATGACGAGTATAAAGCCGAATACGCAAAAGAATTTCCAAACATAATCGCTGCAATTCATCGCAACTCCCTTTTTAGAACGTAATGGATGTTTTGGAAATAAAGCCAAGAAACCCGTTCGTAATCAAGATGTTAATGCAAAATCGCGGCCAAATTCCGATACCATAATATAAATTCTAATTAACCTATAATTACAGCATGATAGCAACATTAGTGCGGGTTAAATTTGAGTCGAGATCGCCAATACTGCACTTAACAGGCCTTAGTTTTTAATGAATGCCACTGGTCAAGCGGCCGGGAACAATTTTGAATTGGTTGATTGATATCAGCATATTACGCGCCATTATGAAGCAATAAACCGCATCCATGCTGAACAGAGCATTGGCCATTGTTTACTGATCTAAACTCGTATTCTATCGATTTGCATAAAAACGTGCTGAAGCTATAACCAAGTGAAACGGCTACTATGGTACGCCAAAGCCCGTTGATTTTCATTAGATTGGCACCCAGGTGAAGAAGGTGCAATCTCTTGATTGGGGAGAGCGCAACTCAGTGCAAAGCGCGTACAGTTAACTTAATAGCCATACCGCATTAATAATAAGCCTGTCCCATTTTGATCCCCATCTCTTTTCAATCCTCCCAAAAACCTTCCATATTCCATCAAATTGCATTGACGGTCGACCATACCGGGTGATATTGTCGGCATCTGTAAATTATAATGTGTTAATTTAATGCCCGAGCTAAATCAGAAACATCAACTTACATTAAAATAAACCGCACTTTTGGCGACCTCGGAGGGACTATGATCGACAACACACGCGCTAAAACCGGCTACGATGTCGAGCTTTTGCTGGGCAACCGCTACTTTCTTACCATCATCAAAGCCGCATTTGCCTCGGGAAGAGTATTAGCAGTAAGCACTCCATCACTTTGGGGCTCATTTACATTCGAAATTCTGGATATCAACCAATGTCAGATCAATGACGAAAACAAGGAAAACATACTGGAATCGAACAGAATTCGAGATCTTTCACTGGAATTCTATATCCGGCTGACTTTTCATAAACAGCAGGACGATGGGAGCACCCAAACAACAGTTCGAGAAACCCCCATGACCATGGAAGTCGATCTGAAAATTGAGTCCGGTCAGATTGCGCTGGTTTCGTGGAACATGGCAACGGAGTCCAGAAAAATCATCAATGGCATAAGCCGGGCAGAAGTTGACTCCGATTTGGCCTTATCTATTCAATTTTTCTTCGAATCAATGCCCCCATCCTCCATGACCGGCAATATCGGACCTCAGAACATCAGACATATTGCCCTACGGAAGTTGAACGCCACCCCTGAATGTCAGACCGCCATCGGACTATATCTGAATATGGATCTGGATCTGGACGGATATTATGAGAACGCTCTGGCGCGCTATATGAAAAAACGCTTTTTCTATTTCGATCTGACCCAATGGGAAACCGGCGCGGAAGTTCTGGAATTCATAGATAAATATAATCACCCAAAGGATAACCATGGTGAACCGCTTCAGCAACTCTTTCCATTGCGACCTGAAATGGAAATGGATGTCGCCTATCATGCCGACCGTTGGCACCTGGATCACCTAAATATTTTCAAGGAACATCGCTGCGTAGATAGTGTCGGGAACATTTTGATTCCGGATGATTATGATGGATTTTTTGTCAAAGACTGGCTGCACGGTACCCTTGACCCGGTGGAAGTTCTGGTTTCGAGGGGAAACAGTATCTATGCGCATATTCTTGGTAACAGGAATTTCGGTTCACTGGAAATTGATACTGCAACCCATCATCCTGTGGTCAAGGATGTTACTGGACAAGCTTATTCACTGGAAGAAATCTATAAGTTATATTTGAAGAATCCTTTACGGGGCAATCTTGACGCAGCTGAAAATTATCTGCCCACCTATGCGGATTATATTGTTGGCATTAACCCCAGCGTGTTGGGGCGCTTCGAAAAAAACACCTGGAACCTGATGAAGGCTGCCAACCCGAAAAAAAATCCGCCGTTTTATGACGAATATGGTTTTAAAGCCGGAAAATACAACAGTTTGACTCTAAAGTGGGGAGAACAGTGTATCCGGGTTGATACGAATTTGACCTATTACATCAACAACTACCCGGACGCACAGGTGGATGTTACGGCTGTCATGACACCCGCCATTACACCGGAAAACCTTCTGGTGTGGGACTCGAAGATCACCGATCTGGATGTGGATACCGGAATTCTGACTGATATTCTTGGAGGTTTGGCATTAGGTCTTCTTGGGTCACTCGGTTTCTTTGGCGGAGCACTGTTGGGGGTGGGATTGGCTATTGGTGGAGCCGCAGCAGGTGCAGGCATTGCCGAGGCGGTCGAATCCTGCATCGCTTCTTCCGCCAAGAAACAGGCGCAACAAGCGCTTCAGTCACAGACCGGGGACCTGTTCAGCCTTCTGCCGGCAATCAACGGTATGTTCTCCAAATACCTGAACGATGAGGCATGCTATTACGAAATGTATGGGGTTTCACACTGTTTCAAGGAGTTTAACATCAGCAAGTCCGGAATGGCGCTGGGCGGATGGGCTGCAACGGGAATGTATTGCGTCCCGTTTGATGTTGAAATCGTTGGCCGTATCCGGATACCGCTTCCTGATACAGATACTGAAATACTCATTTCCCTTAGATATCGAAATGCTTACGGGACAGAATGCGATGTTCCGATCAGTGAACTTACCGAAAGGCTTGATACCGGGCGTCTCAAAAAAACCAAGTTGATACCGGAGGCGGTGCACCATGGTCGAAAACGGATAGATCAAATACGATTCACCACTGGCGTTGATCTTAAGCCATCAGAGGTGATGGACCTGATGGATATGGGCGTGATTGATGTTCAGGGGTATACCATGGTCCGCATGAAAAGCGGCACACGCTATCTGCGCAATGTCCCGGATAAGAGCAAGGATAACAATCTGTCGGAGATGGAGACCTTCTCGTCTTGAAGAACCTTTGATTCATCCGCCGACAACAAAAAAGATACAGTATGGGCAGTCGAATCTTAACCCCACCTGACCTCCCGGGAGGGATGCTACGATAAGGCTATCGATAATTCCGCTGTATCCGCAGTTATGCCTGTTGTCCCCTGCGATAGGCCCGATCAACCCAGCATTGCTCAGTGGCAAACACCCTGAGGAATTCTCCGGCAAAGAGAAACTTGGTCAACGGCATCGTGACACTGATGAACTCCTTGCCCCGCCCGACTGTCAGGGCAAATCCGCTCTTGCCGCCCCTCTCCCACTTTTCCACGGAAACGGTTGTCACGGTTTCTCCCCCTTGCTCGCCGCCCGCAAACTTATGTGGATTGAGCTTTTCCTTGCACGGCACGGAAGAACCTGCCACCTGGCCGATCATAAGCGCCAAGGCAAAGGCCTCGTCCGGTTCGCAGATAAAACGGATCTGGGTTACCTCATCCGGTCTGGTCTTCGGCGTCAGTTTGAAAAAACGCAGCTGAATGCGGCCGGCCCGCTCCACCACCCTCCCCTGCTCCTCATGGCTCTTGACGGCATCGCGGATCTCGACACCGGTTGATTGGGAGAAGATTTCGTAACAGCGGTGACGAGTGAGTTCATCGGCGTTGGGCATGGTTTCCTCCTGGCAGGTGCTAAATTTTCATATTATCTGCCCAGCCAATAAAGCGGTGTGCGATGCATATGGGCAACAGCGACGATAACAACAGTGTCATCCTCAACACCGTAAATAAGCGAATAAGGAAATTTTCTGGTCATGCAGCGCCGCAGGCCGGGAGCAATGACGGCACAACTGTCAGGAAAAATTGCTATCCGCTTCAGGGCTGAGCGAACTTCTGCCAGAAAACGTTGCCCAAGACCGCTCTGCTCCATTTCGTACCAGTCAAACGCATCATCAAGTTCGTACCGGGCAGGTTCAAGAAAACGGATATTCATGATTTGTATTTTTCGAATACCTCGGCAGCAGAAACAGAACTTACCTCTCCGGCCTTATACCCTTCCCAGCGACGAGAAGATTCATCTGCCCACAATTTTTCAATATTCGTATCGGGCATATCAAGGGATTCAAGGAGATAATCAACGAGTTGCAGTTTGTCCAGGGGAGGAAGGCTGGTAGCCTCGCGGATGAGTGGATTGTTACGGTCAATCATGATACACCTCATCTTGGTTCAAACTTGGTGTTGTATGCCAAGTATCAGTAAAAGCAGCAAAAAACCCTGTGTTGCGTTGAGTATACTTCTCAGTGCAATGAACGTCAAGGCGTCAAACGGGAGAGAATTTATCAAGAATATCAAGGTCAGACCCCCAGCAGTCCTCCCAGCTATACATAAATAAGAGTCAGTATTTGCCTTTTGCGACTTTTGCACCGCAGAAGCGACACTTGAAATCCCCATCTCTTTTCATGATGTCACCCATAGCGAGCCGCTGGCCACAACGCGCGCATAGCAACGTTGCTCTGCTGTATAGATAAGGTATTATGCACACGCATAAAACGATTATCATAAAAATTGCAGATAAACCGACTATGAAAGGAATTAAAGATGATTCAGACATGGATATTCCCTTTGTCCAGCCAAACGATAGCGTCCCAACTGCGCCTTCCTTATTTTATACATGAAAAGCAGACAAAATGGATGGCTTAATTATCATGGAATCTCCCGCTTTGTTCCGCCTGGCAGATCATTAGCGCCAAGAAAAAGGCCTCGGTTTCCAAGCAAAACGGACCGCTGTTCCCTCATCCGGTCAGGTCTTCGGTGTCAGTTTGTAAAAACGCAGCTGAATACTTCTTTATTATTTAGCAAATAAACGTCTTGACGCCATAACGTCACAGCACTACAGTACAAACAGGAGGTGCAACACCATGGGTACACTAACTAAACGGGCAACCGTCTATTTTGATCCGGCTCTTCATAAAGCACTTCAGCATAAAGCACTGGAGACATCCCGTTCTCTTTCCGACATCGTCAACGATGCGGTGCTTGGCGCGCTGAAGGAGGATGCCGAGGATCTGGCCGCATTTGAAGAGCGGGTCAACGAACCGCTGATTTCCTACGAAGCCGTGCTGAAAGAGCTCAAGGCCAATGGCCGTTTATAAGATCTATTTCAAGGATTCCGTCAGGAAGGATCTTGATGCCATCCCCAAGGGCGACCTGCAACGGATCATCGAGCGAATCGGCAATCTTGCCGCTGATCCTCGTCCGGTGGGATGTGAGAAGCTCTCCGGACAGGAAAAATACCGTGTTCGTCAGGGCAATTATCGAATTATATATTCAATTCAGGATACCGAGCTGACCATCTGGGTTGTTAAGGTCGGTCACCGTCGAGAGGTGTACCGCAACTGATATCCTCCTGCCCTTTCCGTCACAACCCGTCAGCCTTATTTAGTATGATGTAACAGACAGGATTGTTCCCTGATTGAAATCTGTGGAAGCGTGCCTTGCGGTTTCCCCCTGAGTCCTGCAAGAAGTTCTCTTGTCCAGGCATCCCTTAGCAGCCCTTTTTTGCCAGTAAAAACACACTTCTAAGGATTATAATCACGTTCTTTAGTTACGTTTGATTTGTAATTACAGCAGATTAGCTTGGTCTGAACCCAGCGACGGTTTTCAATAGGTCTCATTTTCAAGATAACTGACCCCTCTTTCTCTCCATATTCTGGGGGCTGGGGGAGAAAAACCCCCGGCTACCCGATTATGCCTGAATTAGGTTCATTCCTTGATCTTTTTTTTGCCCTTTTGCTAGCTTTACAAGCAGATACCCGCCAAAGACAAAGTATGAGCTTAGAACTATTGAAAAACCTTTGAAAATTACTTGTTCAAGTGGAATCAGAAAAACTGCCCAAATTACCGCAAATATTTGTAAAAGGAGGATGACGCCCATTATCCATAGCGCAGCCATCTTTCTTTTTAGAGCTAAATACGAAATGGTTGTGAATATGAAGATTTCGCATAGCCGGACATATGGAAGGAAAGAAGGGTTCTCGCCGGTGGAAAAAGCAAAAGCCGCCTGAACAATCTTGAAGAGAATGAACACTCCCAGGATCACTATGGGTTTCATAATTGTCTTCATTTTTCCTCTTTATGGCATAAAGGGGTCGGCGTTGACCCTAGGCCTCCCGCCCGGGGATTGACAGGCCCTGCTATCATGCAATTAGTTTACAGTTCCATGAAGTGTTGTTGTTACGCCTGGACTTGGAAAATTATATATTACTTGTGTCATTCCTAATATTGTTCCAGCAGTGTCAACTGTTATTGAGTCAACTTCACTAATTCCGTAATTACCAGTAGAAGTGATTTTTGCAGTCGCAGTGTTGTTGCCTGTGTCTATAATTTGCCATGTTTGAGATAAAGTATTGCCGTTAGAATATGACAGAGATTGGCCACCAAAACTACCGATCTGGATAGTTGTGGGCAAAGGAAATGCGTTAGTCGCAGTCGCTACAACTCCATTCGAGAAGACAATTTTATATAAGGTTCTGTCTGCGTTGTAATATGATTGAGTTGTTGAGTTAAGCAAGACGCCAACGCCGGTCTTTGTAAGCGTAATCACGCCATTTCTTTGAGTTACACTACGTCCATCAAATGTTGTGGTGCCGACAACCGAAGTCTGGCTTGAACCTGAATATGTTCCACCTGATGTATCTGTGCCTGTAATTGTGACAGTGTAGCTATCTCCCGATGTTAGTGAAGCATACTTACCTGTACTAAAAGTTTTTCCTGCTGGTGCAGGTATTGTATTGCTGGTGGAGCTATCTCCTCCTCCTCCACAACCAGCCAAGCCAAACACACCGGCAACGAGTAATCCCATCATTGAATTGATTAAATTTCGCCTCATTTTTACTGCCTCCTTTTAATTTGAGGGACCCATCTGGTGTCAGGCTTGCAGTTGTGCAATTGTCACTGTAGTTGCAAAATTGCAAACCTGGCACCATTGATGCCCCTCTCGGCGGGTCTTGCCGATTGTTGTGCACATAACATTGCAACTTTGCAAGCCTGACCCTAGGTCTCCTCCTGGGCTTGAATCTCACTCCGCTGGCGTAACAACTCTCGTACAAACAACACAAAAATAGGTAGCGCAGCAATGATTTCTTTCATTCGCTTCATGCCGATCTTGGAAATACTATGCACTGCTGCGCTCAACTGAGGGCCAAGTCCACGAGAAACTTCCTTTGTTGTCTTAAAGACACATGAGAACAAAGCGGATAAGAGACTAACGGGAATTTTCATAGGAGCTCCTTAGAATGTTGGTCGGAATGGTTGTTGTCTCGTAAATCATTAGCCTAACGTCTCAAGGCGCCAGCGGCGGAGCGTCAGCGGAGACCGCTGTCGCCGCTGGTTGATCATCGCTCTCAAATGGTCTGAGCTAATACGGCTGAGATAAGAGCTCCAGCAGCCTCACGTCAAGCCCCGGTTCCGGGAACGCATTACTCTTCCTCGCCCTGTAATGCACGTCAGATATTCGCCAGCCACTCTTTGTTTGTTGGATGTTAAATTCGATTTTCATTACGTCTTTTTCGCCGTTCTGGTCGTATGTTACGGCCACAGCATCTTTCCCGGGATTTCCAGCTATCCTGATGTTGGTGATTCCGTCAGGGTCTTGGCTTCCACATAGGAGGACAAAATCAAGATGTCCAACATCCCTGGTTTTCTTCACGTACTTCCTGTCTTTCGCTATGAGGCCAGCGAGCCTTGCTGTGAAGTAGTGCTGCAATTCTGTTACAGGCTGATCGACGAGGAGCTTCTTTGAATAGTTGCTGTTCTTGATTTCCCAGCCAAAGTCACGATAAAGCGACTTCACGACATCTTCAGGTTTTGCAGATTGAGCCGGGCAGTCAGGCGAATAGGCAGTAATGCCGATTGCTACGATAATAATGGACAGGAGAATTTTGAGGTTTTTCATTTTTATCTCATTTAATTGATCAACGGTGTAGAGGGTCTGCGGGGCTTCACCGTAGCACCCGATGGTTGGCCACACTCTAATCTTTTTTATCATGAACTACGACTGTTCCCGCGATAAAGTCGTGTAGTGCTCGTCTTTTCTTGTTGAAAAGTAGAACTAGCAACTCGCTGTAAACCCATATATTTGATACGAGGTCTGCGATTGGGGCAAATGATGGAGAGTTATTCCTTATCTGTTGGCTGCGTTGTATCCATGTCAGTTGATTATTGAAAACACTTGGTTCAGTGTGTAACACGGCTATGAGCATCCCGATCCCTGCGAAGATTCCAAACATTGCATCCACAGAATGCCGCAACAGTGCCTCACGATAGCCAATGCTGCTTCCATCTATTCGTGTAACAGCAATCTTCATGACCATTTTGCCTGGGGTCCTGCCGTATTTACCAAGAAATATAATGCAAAAGGCTGCATAAAAGAGATAATACGGAATAACTATTAACAATGTTCCTGTGCGGTTATGTGACTCTACCCAGAAGTAGAAAAACATCAGAGGAAGAAATAAAATGAAGTCGATCAGCCCTGAAGCAAGTCGTACCCAGAATCCTGCATATTTCATATTTTTCCTTTGACCAACTTTCAAGGGCTGCCACATCCAGCCAAAAAACCGTGACTTTGTACGTAATCATCGGTCTGCTCTAAATGGTAACCTCGGCGCAACTAAGGACGAATGTGTCATCAACCTCAATTAGAGTCGAGACTTCAGACACGTCACCCTCACAGAAGAATCCTTCTCCGGGCAGTTTTACTCTAAAGCGTAAGTTTTCAGCTTTCTCAACTAGAGCATCGTAACTGCGGCCACGCCCGTGCTTGAGTACATTGATGGCAAGTTGCAAATCGATAAATCGTTCCTTGAGAACAACCTCACCTTCACGCTCCAAAATGTTGTTGGCCTCGCGAAAACCGTCACTACAACTCAGACCGTCCTGTAGTGTGGCCTCAAAGAGCGAGAACATTCCAACAGCTAAAATTGCCTTCTGTAGCTGTACCATCTGAAGCGCCTTTACCAGCGTTGTTGCGGCACTCGTTTGTAGTGCATTTATTGTCCTCTTGTTCACTTCCTCAAGGGCTTCAAGAGTGAATGCCGTGCATCTGTCTATAAGGTCTGTGAAGGAATGCATAGGTAGTCCTACGTGCGACATTCTCTCTAGCGTTAGAACTACATCCGCGATATAAAAAGCTTCCTCAATTTTCTTCTGCCAACGGCTTGCGCACTTGACCCGCACCGAGGCGCTTCTCAACCCCGGTCGGCGTCCAAGGGCCTGGATAGACCTTTTTCAGTCCTTATTCGGTTCAGATGATTCACTTGTTCTTTTTTTCTTCAAATGAAAAACCGTCGCTGCTACCAAGCATGTTGGGATTGCCCACATGGCCCATGTTGCAGCCAATATTATTGTCCAACCAAGTGCTCCTTCGCCTGGAGGTGAAGGATTTACCCACTCAGGAATACACGCACCAACTACTGACATAATTCCAGGGATAATTACTGCGAGAAATACCTGAATAATAAACGGCTCTATCTTTCTGATTGCCCAAGCTACTGCAATTGAATTTGAGCCTATGAGAAGATACCAAATTGGGTCGCCCATAGTTTTCTCTTCTTTTTTAATGGTCTAACGGGGAGCCCCCATGACCCGCCCGCCCAGGTTTTTCGGGCGGTCGGCGTCCATGGGGCTAGTTGGGCCTTCATCGAAATTTCAAATTCACTGTTTTCGACTTCTCTATGTAATCGTCCCCTGCTAGGTACCTGATTAACAGCTTGTCACCTTTGAGGAACTTAACTTCCTTGATTACGTTTACGAGGACAGCCGTTGGCGCATAGTCCTTAAGTTCAATTAGTTGAATCGGTTTTTGGTCGTTTTCAAATATTTTAATTACTTTCAAGTAGTCGCCTGTTGCAGAGATAGCTATCTTCTTTTCTGCTGACCTAGCTACTACAAATTCTATGGGGCCAGATCCCTCGCGCCCTGGCGAATAAAACCTTGAGTAAGAGCATGGAGAGCCACAACTTGCATGAATTTCGAGAAGGTCATTTCCATGCCAAGTTGCTGAAAGCACCTGAACTTCTTTCCAAATCTGGATTTTCTGGTTAGGTATTATTGCTGAAACTTCACATTTCTTTTGCCACATATCCTCACATTGCCATTCAACGACGTTCTTTCCGTCTGGAGAAACTGATCTCTCAACGGGTTCTGTCGCAAAGGCAGTCATGGAAATTAACATCAACGTTACGAAAAAAAATAGGGCCTTGATTTTCAAAATTGCCTCTTCTCTTTATTATGCGACCAACTCGTTCATCTACGGTTTCCCTATATAGGTAACTTGTTACCTATATAGGACATTTGTTCCTTATATAAGACCCCGGTTGGGATGCCTAGGAACACCACTGGGATCAGTCTTGACTTTCGGATACTCGATATTAAACTACCGCCAGGAACGCCCGGAGGGACATTCTTTGCCGGAAATTCCGGAATTCCACAGTATATTCAATTCAAAGTCAAATATTATCATCAACTCCCCGCTCAAACCCAATAACCGTGTATTAAACTGATTATTCATGTTAGCCCCGCCCTCCCCGTTTTAATCTCTTCGATATCCAGAATAGGTAAAAACGGATACCGCAAGGAACAGCCCAAACCCCACGGTTAGTGAGGTCGTCAGACTTCCTGATCTGGCTATGAATAATATGAACAGGATCAAAATAATGCCCAGAGACACAAGATGAGTCCTTAGGATTTTCTTCCAGATTTTCTTTCCTGATTGATCCATAGCGAACACCAGCTTGGTAAAAAGAGAGCTAACACCACACCGCTGACAAACTCATCATGTAATACACTTTTAGTGCCAACTAATGCAGATATTCTACTGCAAAATACTGATGATGCAGCATGACCGACATTTTGCATGACATATGCTCGGCCAGATCTCTATCCGTGAAAATTGCCGCAAACCCTTGCTGAATGGGGGCGCCAGGAGATACGGCATATGCGGACCGGGTTTGAACGGGACAAGAATGCAAAGGCGAAAAAGTGAAAATTCGGGGGGCTAAGCAAGGCAGGTACAGCGTGACTCAAAATGTTCGATCGCAAATGTAACGTTTCTTTACACTATCCGGAAAACAGGACGCAAACCAGCACTGTCTGGGGGTTTGCGTATGTGTAAAGTTTTGTTACACATATTGGTAAAAGCCTGCGGATGCTTTACCATCAAGGGTTTAAGCCGTGTGTAAAGTTTCTTTACATATAGTCGCAGAAACCAACGGAATGGAGGGTCAGGAGCAGAGGTCAGGGCAGGATTTCGTCGCCAGAGAGTGTATTTCATGATTGACATCGTTCAAACTGCAGCAAGGCCCGCTCCGCCTCCACCAGCACCCGCCACAGATCTTCACTGTCACCCATACCGACCTTGATCAGGTACGAGGCGATGCTCAGATTGGTGCGGGCGCGGAAGAGCTCTACCTGACAGGTGAAGCTTGTGCTCAGTGGACCTGCCTCATCGGCATAGGCCTCAAGAAAGAGACCCTCGGGCAGCCGGTCCAGAATCTCGGGGCAGGCAAAAAACTGATTGCGAAACTGGCTCAGAAAGGTGCCCACATCAAAGGCCGGGGGCAACATCAGGGAACTCTCGAAGTCAATGGCAGCGGCAAAGAGTGTGTCGCGGTTTTCCTGGTTGTCCTGGCCGATAATGACATTTTTGGGATGAAAATCACCATGCCCTTGCACCAGCAGTGACGAATCGGTGAAGAGCCGTTGCTCTGCCGCGAGGATGGCATCCTTGATGCCATGGGCACGCTTGCCATGGCGATGGCCGATGGCATCGAAACGGGACAGATAGCGGACCAGTCGTCCCTGTTCTCGTTCCATGAACTCTGCTGCAGGTGTTACGGCCAGACGGGCTGCGTGCAGCCGCCCCAGCCAGCGTGCGGTCAGCTCCAGATAGCTGCGGCCATCCTCGGGACTGGCTGCCAGGATCTTGTCAAAAAGGGATTTGCCCCGCACCCCCTGTTCGATCAGGGTCATTCGTTCGGCATCGATTCCTATGGGGAGCGGTACGCGGAAGCGCCCGCCGGCAAACTGGTGCTCAGCAACAGCGGTCATGATCGTTTCGGCGCGTTCGGCACTATGCCATTTTTTCAAATTGGTGATGGTGCGGATGACGATCCGCTCGCGCGTTTCAACCTCCCCCTTGGTGCCGATGGTGACTTCCGTGACCAGCGAATTGGCCCCGGAATGGGGAATCTCCTTAAAGAAGGGGCGACAGCGGCCATGGCGGATCTCGTTGGCCAGTTCGTGGATATCGGCTACCGGGTGGTCGAAGATGGTTGGATAGGTGCCGGCGTACTGGGCACCGTGGGTGTCGGTACCGGCAATGGCGGTGAAACGCAGACGATGCCAGTCGAAGAGCGCGCGGCTGTTTTCAGCCACACCATGGTTGGAACTGAAGATCTCCACTCCGTCCAGATGTTCTGCCAGCAAGTGGGCATCATCCGGTTTTCGCCCTTTGCGGTAGGGGTGGGCCCAGACCAGTGCGGCCAGCGGCCAGGCAACACGGATATCGGCCAGTGGTGTGTCACGGATAATGCTGGCGTCGGCGCCGTAGACCAGGACGTCACCCACATCGGAGGTGGAGACCTCCTGGCCGGAGAAGAGCAGGAAGTGATCCGGCACACAGGCAGCGCGGCGCAATTGGTTGAGTTCGGATTCAGGCCACTGGTAGTGGTGGTCCGTAATCACTACACCCTGCAGACCACGGGCCAGCACGCGCTGTAACAGTTCGACGGCCGGAACCGAACTGCAGGCAGAGTGTTCGGCCGTATGGCAATGCATCTCGATGAGCATGGCTATAACCTGATCAGATCCTCATGTTCTTCCTCATGGGGATTAACGTGGATCATGACGTCACCCACATTCGGGAAGCCATCGAAGATAAGTTTCTTCACTTCTGTTGCCACTGCATGGGAATCTTTGAGGGTCATTTCCGGGTCCATCTCCAGTTTGAGATCAATGATCATGTACTGCCCGGAGCGGCGGCCGCGGATGTCGTGGACATGCTCCACACACTGTACGCTCTCGGCAAGGCGCGTTACCTCTTCAATAAAGTCCGGCGGCACGCTGCCGTCCATCAGATCGTGGGCAGCTTCACGAAAGGTCTGATAACCGATGTGCAGGATGAAAAACGCCGTCAACCCTGCTGCCAGGGGATCCATGAAACCAAATCCGAAGAAGGCGCCCACAACACCTGCCAGTGTCGATATGGAGGTAATCGCATCCTTGCGGTGATCCTTGGCAATGGCCAGAAGCGCCGGGCTGCCCAGATGCTTGCCGGTCTTGTCGGTAAAACGGAAGAGCCATTCCTTGATTATGATGGTTAGAAACGCCGCCGCTACGGCGACCCATCCTGGTGTCTGAAAGTCCCGGTCGATAATGGTATGGACCGAGTTAGTCAGGATCCAGACGCCGGTGGCAAAGATCACCAGCGAAACCAGTATCGCAGCCAGGCTTTCCGCCCGGCCATGGCCATAGGGATGCAGCTCGTCGAAAGGTTTGCGCCCCAGCTTGAGCGCCACCATGGTGGAAAAGATGGCCACAAAGTCGCAGGCGCTTTCAATACCATCGGCAAATACGGCATCCGAATGCCCCCAATAGCCGGCGGCCATCTTGCCGATCATCAGCACTGCATTGACCCAGAAGCCGATCTTGATGATCCTGTCGGCACTATCAAAACGTTCGCTGCGCTGCATCATTACTCCGCTGGTCGCATATCCTTGATCCGTAACTGCAAAGTGGAACTGTTGTTCCATTCATTCATCTCAGGGAAAAAGGCGATATCCATCAACCCTGCTGTATCTTGCTTTGCCATGCGAAAGGCAATGGCGCTGAACGATCGGCCATCTCTGGTCAGGCGCAGTTTCAAGTGCCCGTCACCCACCACCCGTTGCTCCGTTACCGTCATACCCCGCAGCATCAACACCGGTTCGGGATTGCCGGCGCCAAACGGTTCCAGTCGCTTCAGTTCCTGCGCCAACTCCTTGGTGATCTCCTCCGGCCGTGCTTCAGCATCAATATTCAAGCGCGGCACCAGGTCATCATCCGTCAATATGCGGCCCGCTTCTGCCTCGAATGCTTCGGCAAAGCCGGCGATGCAGTCTGCCTTCAGGCCGACTCCGGCTGCGTAACAATGTCCGCCAAAGCGTTCAAGGTGCTGTGCGCAGGGACCAATGGCATCCAGCAGGTGAAAGCCGGGAATACTGCGTCCTGATCCCTTGGCCAAGCCATCTTCCGTCAGTGCGATCAGGATTGTCGGGCGGTAATAGCGTTCAACCAGGCGTGAGGCCACGATCCCGACAACACCCTGATGCCACCCATCGGATGCCAGCACGATGCTGCGTCTGGCCGGGTAATCACCGGCGGTCTCCACCATCTCGATTGCCTCGTCGAACATGCGCCGCTCAATGGCCTGGCGTTCGGCATTGGCAGCATCCAGGTCAGTGGCTATACTAACCGTTTCACTGGGATTCATACTCAGCAACAGATCAACCCCCGGAACAGCGCTTTCCATGCGACCGGCGGCATTCAGACGCGGCGCCAGCCTGAAACCGACCTGACCACAGCTCACATCACCCTTGACCCCCGCTACCTGTTTCAGTGACTGGATGCCGGGCCTGGCAGAGTTTGAAAGTTGCTTCAGTCCGAAGTGTGCATACATACGGTTCTGGCTGACCAGCGGCATCACATCGGCAATCGTGCCCAAGGCCACCAGATCGAGCCATTCCCGCAGGTCAGGTTCC
>Ga0209212_1002607_pt1 | contig 25219 bp, 21 predicted proteins | sample RifGroC2_FD_183996 | JGI IMG/M metagenome (GOLD analysis project Ga0209212, IMG submission 183996) | Groundwater microbial communities from Rifle, Colorado, USA - Groundwater C2 (SPAdes) (version 2) | ecosystem: Environmental > Aquatic > Deep subsurface > Groundwater | place: Rifle, Colorado... | reverse complement strand
CAAAGCGCTGCCGGTGCAGCCGCTGTGCCTCAATTGCCACGGCTCCGCAGATCAGATCAGCCCCGCCGTCAAGGCCGTTCTCGGTGAGCATTATCCCAACGATCGCGCCACCGGTTACGCAGTAGGCCAGATTCGCGGCGTAATCAGCGTACGCAAGCCGCTTTAGCGTTATACCGTCGGGCGGATAGGCCACAAGCCGTTCCAATGACTTAGCGAGCGTTGTTTGACGCTTAAGTCAGATAGCGATGCAAAGCTATCCGCCGGATGGCATTTGAATGATGAAACTAGCCACATGGAATGTCAATTCGTTGAAGGTGCGCCTGCCGCAGGTATTGGACTGGCTCGCCGCCAATCCGGTCGAGGTGTTGTGCCTGCAGGAAACCAAGCAGCAGGACGGCGATTTTCCGCAGGACGAGTTGCGGGTTGCGGGTTATCACAGCGTCTTCAGCGGGCAGAAGACTTATAACGGCGTGGCGATTCTGAGCCGCGCGCCGGCAGGCGAGGTGCAGGTCGGCCTGCCGGATTTTTCCGACGAACAGAAGCGCGTGATCGCCGCGACGATCGATGATGTCCGCGTGGTGTGCGTGTATGTGCCGAACGGGCAGAGCGTCGATTCCGACAAATTTCAATACAAACTGGCCTGGCTCGCCGCGCTGCGCGGCTGGCTGGAACAGGAGTTGGCGCGCTATCCGAAGCTGGCGCTGCTGGGCGATTACAACATCGCGCCGGAAGACCGCGATGTCTACGACCCTGCGGCCTGGCAAGGCAATGTGCTGGTCAGCGAGCCGGAGCGTCAGGAGTTCCGCAACCTGTTGCAGCTCGGCCTGCGCGACTGCTTCCGCCTGTTCGAGCAGGCGGAAAAATCCTATTCCTGGTGGGATTACCGCATGATGGCGTTCCGCCGCAACATGGGGCTGCGCATCGATCACATTCTGGTCAGCGAGCCGCTCGCAGCGCAATGCAGGAGTTGCGTGATCGACAAGACTCCGCGCAAACTGGAGCGCCCATCGGATCATACGCCGGTAGTAGTAGAGCTTTAGTAGCGCAGGGCGGATGAGTCGAAGGCGTTAACCAATGACTAGCGATCGTTTCTTGATCGCTTAGTCAGATGGCTATGCAAAGCTATCCGCCCTTGCGGCTTGCGGCTTGCCTTTTGGGCGAGCCGTTTATTTTGAATCGGCTTCCCACACGTTGCCGTAGACTTTTCCGCTGCGCGACATGATCGTCATCTGGTACATGCTGACAAACCACATGATCGTGGAGGCGACGCTGTAGCCAAAACCGCCAATGATGGTAAGCCATGCAAAACCGGGACTCCATTTGGTAGCCCACCAGGAGATTATGTCCAGGATCAGAAAAGCAAAGGGAAACGCGATTACCGAGATCTTCAACCATTTCGGTATGCCGACCGCGAAGCTGAAAATGAATCCGACAAAAAAGAAGATAAAGCTGATCCCGAACAGGTGGATATGCGACACCCTGGTCAATGTCTGAATGCTGGCTCCCTCGCTGGTCTTGGCCAGCTTCTTGACTTCTTCAAGCTTGGTAAAATCGGCAAGGTTGGGGGTAGTGCTATGGCACATCACGCAATGCTGCCCGAAGATGTCCTTGATGCGCGGCTCCCATTCGGCTTCAGGCGCTCCCTCGCGTGCCCACTTGATGATAGCGAGGCGCGCTTCCGGCGTACCCATTTCCTTCATCGATCCGTTGAGCTTGCTTTCAATGTGGCTGCCGCTGCGGTCGCCGTAATAGCTGTACACAATGTCATCCAGCGATAGGCCGGCCTTGCCGTCCGCCATGCCGTGGGTCAGCATGATCTGCAGTCCGGCCATGCACAGACCCAGCCCGATTGCGAGCAAGTATCCGGAGAAAAGCACTTTGACGGAGAGCGGCAGGTTAGGCAGGTTCATCCAGGACATGTCTTGTGATACGGGTTTCATTTTAGCCTCACAGTCTGTTATCAAGAATAAATGTTGGAGTCGCGTTGCATGGATGATGCGGGTTGGAAATTATCCGTTCATGCTGCAACAAGCGGCACGAACGGTAACTTGCCAGTTTGCATGATAGCCGCTCGCACCGGTCTTGTCGAAGTTAATGCGGGGGGGGCGAGAGGGCAGCATCCGGCGGATAGCTTTGCATAGCCGCCGGATAGAATGAGGGAAATGCCTGCTAATGATGTATATTTTTCCAGATTTCTTTTTTCAGCGCATAGGACAGCGCGAGCAGGATGAACAGGAAGCCCAGCACGATGAAGCCGATTTTATGGCGCACCAGTTTGGCCGGTTCGCTCATGAATACCAGATAGTTGGTCAGGTCGGCGATGGCGGCGTCATATTCCGTTGTCCCTATCGAACCGGGCTTGTCCAGCACCAGTTTGCTGACCTCATGGCCCTCGTTGGCTTGCACCTCCAGCTTTTGTTCGCCCTGCAGTTCGGCCAGTATGTGCGGCATCCCTACATTCGGAAAAATTGCATTATTCCAGCCGCTCGGGCGGCTGCTGTCCACGTAGAAACTGCGCATGTAGGTATAGAGCCAGTCCGGGCTGCGCGAACGGGCAATGACGCTGAGATCCATCGGGGCGACACCATACACCTGCTTGGCGGCTTCCTTGTCCATGGCAGCCTGCATGGTTGAGCCGAGCTTGGTTCCCTCGGGCAGCAGCAAATCCTTTTCGATCTGCTCTTCGCTCATGCCGATATCCTTCAGGCGGTTGTAGCGCATGTAGGAAGCGCCGTGGCAGCTCAGGCAATAGGAGGTAAACAGTTTCGCGCCGCGTTGTAGCGAAACCTTGTCCTCCAGATCAATCGGCGCCTTGTCCAGATGAAATCCCCCACTGCTGGCAACGGCTACCGCTGGCACGGCCGTTAGCAGCAGCGCCAGCATCCATAGTTTTTTGATTGCATTCATGTCAACGAACCTTTCTCATCTGTTCTGTTCGGCAGCTGTCATTTGGATGTCACGCGATCCGGTTCGTCCTTGCACTTGTCGATGCTGGTATACCAGGGCATCAGCAGGAAAAAGGCAAAGTACACCACGGAGAGCACCCGGGCAATCCAGGTGTACAGCGGGGTGGCCGGCATCAGCCCGAGCCAGCCGAGACCGATGAAGCTGATCACGAACAATGCCAGGAAAGTCTTGTAGATCGGGCCGCGATAGCGAATCGATTTGACCTTGCCGCGGTCCAGCCAGGGCAGGAAGAAAAAGATCATCGTCGCCGCGCCCATCGCCACCACGCCCGGAAACTGCGAGCCGAACATCGGCGGAACGGCGCGCAAAATAGCGTAGTAGGGAGTGAAATACCATACCGGCGCGATATGCTCGGGCGTCTTCATCGGATCGGCCGGCACGAAATTGTTGCCTTCCAGAAAGTAGCCGCCCATGTCAGGTGCGAAGAAGATGATGGCGCAGAAAATGATCAGGAAAACCACGGATCCCACGATATCTTTTACCGTGTAATAGGGATGGAAGGGAATGCCGTCCAGCGGTTTGCCGTGGGTGTTCTTGTGTTTCTTGATTTCGATGCCGTCCGGATTGTTCGAGCCAACTTCGTGCAGCGCCACCAGATGAGCGACCACAATCCCCACCAGCACCAGCGGAATGGCGATGACGTGCAGCGCAAAGAAGCGGTTCAGGGTGACGTCGGAAATCACGTAATCGCCGCGAATCAGCAGCGCCAGGTCGGGGCCGATGAACGGCACGGAAGAAAACAGGTTGACGATGACCTGCGCGCCCCAGAACGACATCTGCCCCCAGGGCAGCAGATAGCCCATGAACGCTTCGCCCATCAGCGAGAGGTAGATGATCATGCCGATGATCCACAGCAGTTCGCGCGGTTTGCGGTAGGAGCCGTACATCAGGCCGCGAAACATGTGCAGGTAAACCACCACGAAGAACATGGAGGCGCCGGTGGAGTGAATGTAGCGCAGCAGCCAGCCCCATTGCACGTCGCGCATGATGTACTCGACGGAGGCGAAGGCGAACAACGCGTCCGGCTTGTAGTTCATGGTCAGGAAAATGCCGCTGGCAATCTGGATCACCAGCACCAGCATCGCCAGCGAGCCGAAGAAATACCAGAAGTTGAAATTTTTCGGCGCGTAGTATTCGGAGACATGCGCCCTCCAGGTGGAAGTCAGCGGGAAACGCGCATCAATCCATGCGATCAGTGCATTCAGCAGTTTCATTATGCCGCTCCTTTGCTGTCGTCGCCGACCAGCAGCCGGCCGTCACTGAGATATTTGTGCGACGGGATAATCATGTTGGTTGGCGCCGGCGATCCCTTGTACACGCGCGCCGCCAGATCAAAGCGCGTGCCATGGCAGGGACAGAACCAGCCGCCACGCCAGTCCGAGCCAAGGTCAACCGGCGCAACTTCCGGGCGATAGGTCGGCGAACAGCCGAGGTGGGTGCAGATGCCGAGCACCACGAAATATTCCGGTTTGATGGAACGATGGGAATTTTTGGCGTATGCCGGCTGTTGCGGAACGGAAGAGCCGGGGTCGGCCAGATCTTCATCGTGCCCTTGCAACGCGTCAATCATTGCCTGGGTGCGGCGCACGATCCATACCGGTTTGCCCTGCCATTCGATGCTCATCATCATGCCGGGCTCCAGCTTGCTGATGTCCACCTCTACCGGCGCGCCGGCGGCCTTGGCGCGCTCGCTCGGCATCAGGCTCAATACAAATGGCGCCCCAGCCCCCGCCGCGGCAACGCCACCCGCCGCCGTGGTGGCAGCGATCAGTAATTGCCGTTTGCTGCGATCTACCTTATTGGTCATAACTATCATTCCTCATGAAATAAGGCCCCCCAGCATAACCGGAGGGCTTTAGTTTTGTGAGCCGCTCAAAGCGGCTATCGAGATCACTTGCGACTGCCCAGTCTTGCGAGCCGTCCTGGGCGATCCTGCCAACTCCACAAATTCACCCGACCAAACATGTGCTTCCAGCCTTTGGTCTTGAATATATTTCGAATTGTTCCTGCAGCTCATCTCGCCGTTTATAACGAAAGACCCTTTGGCGAAAATGGATTGCACTACAGAATGATACTCTTTTGGTGTCTCCCCATAGTGAATTGACTGCGGCCTCCGGCGTCAGCTACACTCCCTGCTTGGATTTCCTATCCTTTTTACGTTAGGTACAAGCAAGCCCTCTTCACCTCGATCATCCTTAATTATTGGAGAAATAAAAATGGCACGCTGGACTGAAAGCACTGCTGATATAAATCACATGGTCGCGATTTCGCAACATATTCCTGTTGGTGACATTGTTCGAGTTGTGCTCAAAAACGGAACCGTTATTGAGGGGGTTTTTCGACGAATGAATATTGAAAATAATGCCGGGCAAGGTGGTTGGAAGTTTTGCGGAGAATGTGAAATTGAAACAAAAGATCATTCTCGTTTTGTTTTAGATTATCTTGATATCAAGTCTGCATCCAGTATATGGAACGATCCTGTTTCCACTGAATATCATAATCTTGGCCTCATCACCCTAGATCACAGAACAGGACTACGATAATCCAGCGCCCAGATTCGTCCGAAACGGCGAGGAATCAGAACTCGATGTTGACTAGCTGTTCATCCCAAAAATCCATTAGGCCGTCGTTCCGGTATGACGCAGTTTTTTCTAATGGACAATCCGGGTTCATGGCACTTATGAATAGCAGATGGTAAAGGCTGCTAAATGCCTGCCCTAAAGCAATGGGATGGACTCCTCCTCACCTAAAACGGCATCAAAGTGCCAGACTGGAGTTGTTATCAACCAGTGAAACGGAAGAAGGGGTTCGCCATGAAGATTAAACAAGTTGGAGTAGATTTGGCAAAGAATGTTTTTCAGGCACATGGTGTTGATCGCAATGAAAAGCCTGTCTGGCAACGCAAGCTGAACCGTGAGGGATGACTCAAGGTTTTGCTTGAGAAAATCGAGCCAGGCTGCGACTGTGACGACAAATGCGCTGCGCTCATGGAACCTGTCTGGCAAAAAAATCGTTCAGAACCCAAGTGACTCAACGATGGCGACCAGGTCGGCGAAACTGGCCGATCCAAGCTTCGTCGCCAACACATTCTTGTCGAGCCCCTCGCACTCGAACTTTGTCCATCCCACCTCGTCGGGCAGTTCGCGGATTTCCAGCGGTGACATGAAACCGATCTGGCAGATATGAGCAAGACACTCACGTTCCGGCGCCGTGAGTTCCAGTCCGTGATACCTCAATATTTCCAGGTAACGCTCTGCGGTGCGGTTGAGCCTGCCGCTGACTTCCAGGGTGTTCTTCTGCTTCGCTGTAAGGTACACGAGCGGCGGGCCAAAAAAGACGTTGGTTTTTCCGACGGCTCGCCGTGGTTTTGCGGGCGCCGATGAAACGGGGTCGATCCCGCCGGGATCGACCCCGTTTTGATCAGGCTCGTGCATCAAGCCCTATCACCTGAATAGCGCCATCGAAGGCATCAGTGTTCGCTGGCGCCATGATGTGGTTGGCTGATGGCATGCACGCGTTCGTGATCAACGTTCTTCATCCCCTTGGGGATTTGAGGGGGCGATTCAGGCTCGATCTGGATGAATCCCCTGTTTCTGGCGCCGTCCTGAACGTCGTGAGGATTGTGGCATTCGGTGCAGACGAACCAGCGCTTCTTGCCCGTGCTGGCCCATTCGCCGATGCGCTTGCCGTGAATGCCGTCTCTCCAGTCACGCAGTTTGTCGCCGTGACATTTGCCGCACAGACGTTGCGGCTGATCAAAGCTGACCGGATCGCCAAAGTTGTCTACCAGCTTGTTGCGCTGGGTTGTGTGGTGGCAATCGAGGCACCAGATACCGCCGCGACCATGCTGCAGGTTCTTGGTATCCGGCAGCAAGGTTTCCATCATAGGAAGCGGCCTTGGCTTCTTGTCCTTCGAAAGCGTTGGCGGAACGAATGCGGGACCAACTCCGTTGTGACAAGCCGTCCCGCACATCGGCAGAACGGTCAGCTTCTCGGAGCGCGGCTTGACTACGGCGTTTCCGTGGGGAATCGTGTCCATGTTGGGCATATCGCCGAGCGGTACGGTGCCCTCAAAAGGGTCGCCCCACCAGAGCACCGCACCGGTTTTCGGCGAACACTTCACATTAGGCAAGCCAGGCTGAAGGTCATGTTTCGTGACTTCGGACGCGCCCTTTCGGCTTTCGAAGCAAGTGACTTCTTCCGAAAATGCAGAAGATATCACCCCGCAGCAAAACATCAGAATCATTGTGTTGAATGCAAGTTTTTTCATGACCTTAGCCTCACCGTGCTTCAAATGCGGCAGCCTTACCGCCACTCGCGACATCATTGGATTTCTCCGCCTTGTCCCCTCTGTACTTGAACTCGCCGATCAGGACGCCAATAGAACCCTTGAGTAGAATAGTCATTATTATGAAGCCGATCGCCCAGTTGCCGATTGACATCATGATTTCAATCATGGTCGGGTAATACTCGGTCACTTCGCCGATAGGGGTGGGAATGAATCCGGGAACGATCAACCCCATCCCCTTCTCGACCCAGATTCCGCCAAACCCCAGAACGCAGGCTATGGGAAGCAGCTTGTAGTTGGTGCGGATGCTGGGGATCAGGAACATCACAAATGCGATGAGCATTGCGATCAGGGAACCCCAGAACCAGGGAACAAGCTTGGTGAGCCCATGCAGGCCAAACATCAGGTAGTAAAGACCGTTCGCATGCTCGGTGCGCGCATACAGTTCCGACACGATTTCCGACATCGTCAGGAAGAGCGCGATACCGAGGCACCAGGTGATGATGGTCGACAGCAGGTTGATTGCTTCGTCCTGAACCCAAAATTTGGTGTTCTTGCGGATGATCAGGAAGATCAGGATAATCAGACAGGGACCCGCCGCAAACGCGGTCATGATGAAGCGGATCGGCATCATGCTGTGGAACCACATCGGACGTGCGGGCAACGTCGAGATCAGGAAAGCCGTGACGGTATGAATGCTGAGCGCCCAGACAATCGAGGTATAAACCAGGGGCATGAAGAACTTCCTGTTGATCACGCCGCCGGAATACTTGATGTAGAGGTAGTACACCCCGCAGACCATGTTAAGCAAGAGGTACACGTTAAGCACCAGCACGTCCCATGCCAGCATCGAGCCGGGCATGTTGTAGATGCCGAGGTACGGGATCATGTGCCAGAGCCGTTCGGGTCGTCCCATGTGGGAAAACACGAATAACATGACCATGATCACCGCAGAAACCGCCAGCGTTTCGCCCAGCAGCGTGACTTCATGCATCGCCTTGTGATGGAATACGTAGGCGGGAAACACGATGGTCACTGCCCCAGCCGCCACACCGACAAGGAACACGAGGTTGGCAAAGTATAAGCCATCGTGAATCTGGCTGGTCATGCCGGTAACGATCAAACCCTCGGTGTTTTGCAGGTAAAACCCGTATAGCGAGAACGTGCTGAGAACTGCAAGAAAGCCCATCCACGCATAGAATTTTACGCCGCCTTTGAGGATGTAGCGAATGTAATCGAGAGCGAAACTCATTAGTTTGTGCATGACTTAACCCCCTCAATCAAAGAAATAAAAGAATTTTGGAAAGGTGTTGAGTTCGGTTTTCAGACGGAACACATTCTTTCTGGCCAGTATCAGGCTCACTTCGCTTTCCGGGTCGAGCAAGTTGCCGAACTTGCGGGCACCCACCGGACAAACTTCGACACAGGCAGGATAGCGTCCGACACGGTTCCGTTGTACGCACCAGGTACACTTTTCAACGACACCCCGCATACGCGGCCGATTCCCCAGGTAATGAGTCTTCGGGTTCATCTCTTCCTTGGGAAGTACCGGGGTGGTGACGTTGAAACGGCGCGCCCAGTAAGGGCAGGCACCCATGCACATGCGGCAACCGATGCACCAGTTATAGTCGATCACCACCACACCGTCGGGCTCACGGTAAGTTGTTCTCACCGGGCAAACCTTGACACAAGGGGGTTTCTCGCACTGCATGCAGGCTATCGGCATGTAGTTCGCGTCTTTTTCCGGGACGGCTTTGGGTTCGTAGAAATACTCTCCTTCGAGAACAACTCCTGCCGGGCTGTACGCGTTACCCCCGACCTGGATGCCAAGTCCTTCCGGATAACCATCGTTCATCTTGTCTTTTGAGAACTCCCCGCGCGCCATCTTCAAAACCTGAATCCACTCGATTGTTTCACCAGCATTCGGGCCGCGCGATTGGTTGTTTTCGGCGACGCAGGCCTTGACGCAACGGCGGCAACCGATGCATTTTCTGATATTCAGCGCGTAACCCAGAAGGACGCCTTCCTTTGCAGAGGTGCCATCGACAGTAACTGCCTTGCCGTACTCTTCGGAATAGCGTTTTTCAAGCCGGGCACGCGCTTCGGCCTTTTCCTGATCGGTCATCAGGCGGTAGTTGCCCTGAAAATGCTCGGCCCATTCGATGTTGGCTTGGGCATCGTCTGACTGGGTCATCAGCGCAGCAGCGCCCAAGAGCGAGGCCACGCTCGTTTTTAGGAAGTCGCGGCGGGAGCTTGCCTCGGATGGATCTTTCGGCTCTGGCTGAATCTGGCATTCGGAAGGCAGTTCCGGGGAAGGATCTTCAAGGGTCATCTTGTTCTGAGTCACAACTGTTCTCCATGTAAGGATCATCATTATTCATATTGGATAAATAACGGTGATCAGATTAATCCAATAAGCGTGTTGCAATGCAAGGCCGATTTGGGCCGTAAGTGCCGTCCCCGATTAAGCGTTGCCGAGATTGGCTTGCGCGCTGGCATGACCCTGCGCAGCGGCTTTCTGCCACCATTCAACTGCCTTGGCGACATCCTTGGGAGCACCGTCACCGCTGGCATACATCACGCCGAGTTTGAATTGCGCATCGCTGTGACCCTGTTCGGCGGCTTGCCGAAACCATTCCACCGCCTTGGCGGCATCTCTGGGAACGTCGTCACAGTTGGCAGATATCATGCCGAGCATAAATAGCGCATCGCCATAACCTTGCGCTGCCGCTTCTTGATACCACACAAGTGATTTGGAAGAATCAACCAAACTTAAGGAGTTTTTGTCAGGGATGCCAAACTTTGCTGCGTACTGTGCTAAAGGCTGGTCAAATTCGGTCATCCCAAGAGAAAATACCTGGCCTGTTTTGTACGCCATCCCAAGCATATATTGAGCGATCGCATTCCCCGATTCTGCCTCCTTCAGCAACTGCGCAAGTTTCTCTTCCGATGTTAATTCTTTCGCTGCTACCACTGGCTTTTTGGAATAGTGTTCCTCAAGCCGGGCGAGTGCTTCAGCCTTCTCCTGGCTGGTCATCAGACGGTATTTCCTCTGAAAGTGTTCGATCCAATCGATGTTGGCCTGTGCGTAGTCTGATTGTGTCATGAGCGCGGTAACACCCAAGAGCGAGACCACACTCGTTTTCAGGAAGCTGCGGCGTGAAGTTACCTCGGGTGTATCTTTCAGTTCAGGCTGAGCCTGGCACTTGGAAGGCTGCTCCGGGGAATGATCGGTGGGTATCTTGCTATGTGTCACAACTGTCCTCCTGTGATGGTCGTCATTTTCATATTGGGTAAATCACGGCAATCAGATTAATCCAATAAGCGTGTTGCAATGCAAGGCCGACTTGCGGCCACAAGTGCCGCCCCCGATTAAGCGTTGCCGAGCTTGTGCTCTGCTCAATATTTAAGGTCAATACCGGAGCGGACTATACAAATTCACGACGAACATTCTCATCGGCGCTCGCGATATTGTCAAATAGCATTGCTCTCCGGGTTGCGATTCAAACTGATGCAGTCATTCAAGCGGCTTTTCAGAGTTGATTTAAATAGTTACCCAATTGCCGGTTTGCCCAATTCGGGCGCAAGCATCATCACGGGAGCAGGGGTAATTCACGAATTGCCCTCATCCGAATCACCCGCACTTATCTCGGTGGATTGGTGCGCGCTGCGCGGTTTATCCACATTTTTGGTTCCGTGCCGTCCGGTTTAAGCATTGATAGCCACTCACGCCGACATCAAGCACACGCACATCTCGGCGAGCGTAAATTCCTGCTGCTTGTCCATCCAGGCGCACTTCACAGTGTGTCTCTCGCGAAGTACGCCGTTGCTTTTTTAGGATTTCACACTCTCGCTTGAGCCTTACATTTTCTGCTCGCAATCGGGATAGCTCCATCTGCCCCTGCGTCACCACCTTGCTGCCAGCTCCGGTCAGCTTACCCGCAGCCGCAGCCTTGACCCAGTTGCGCAGTGTCTGATCAATCAGCCCCAGTCCCTTCGCTACCGCGCCAATCGACTTCCCATGTCTTCACATGTTTGACCACATGCTCCTTGAACTCGGTCGTGTATTCCTGCTTCGGGATCTTCTTCATCTTCATCTTCTTCCTTTCAAAAGTAACGTTAATTTTACGTCACCTTTGGAAGACGATTTTTCGGTGGAAGCTCAACCTCCATGATCCCAACTTCCGCTCCTTCAGGCTCATTTCACGGTGGAAATACACCTTCGTTCAGGCTCATGTGTCATTGAACAAGGCTCCAATTATCCGGAGCGCTTTTTTCCGAATACTATATCAATTATTCGCAATAGTGTCTTTTTTAGCACGCCCACATTAAAACTCAAGCGGGTCAATGTCCAGTGACCAGCGCAGTTTTTGCGCGGGCAGCGCGTCCAGCAACGGCTGCCAGTTGCGCAGGAATTGCTGCAGATCCTTGCGCTTCGCGCTTTGTATCAGCAACTGCGCACGAATGTGATTGGCGCGGCGCGACAGCGCGGCAGGCACTACGCCGAAAACCTCCACAGGCTGCCGCAATTCCACCGCAGCGGCGCGTGCCTGATTGAGAAATGCGTAAACCCCGGTTTCACTTTTTCCCTCGGCGCGCAGCATCGCCTGATAGACGAACGGCGGAAAGCCGGCCATCTGACGCTCGGCAAGCTGCGAGGCCGCCCAGCCGTCGAAATCATGGGACTGCAACGCGCGATACAAAGGATGGTCGGGAAAGGCGGTTTGAATTATCACCTCGCCCGGCTTGTCGGCGCGTCCGGCGCGTCCGGCCACCTGTGCCAGTTGCGCGAACAGTTTTTCCGCCGCGCGGAAGTCGCTGCTGTACAGCGCGCTATCCGGGTTGAGCACCCCGACCAGCGTCAGTGCGGGGAAATCATGTCCCTTGGCCAGCATCTGCGTGCCGACCAGGATGTCCACATCGTTGGCGTGGATGCGCTCGCGCATGGCCTGCCATGCGCGCTTGTTGCGCGTGCTGTCGCGGTCGACGCGCAGGATGCGCGCGTCCGGGAAGCGCTCCTGCAACACGCTTTCCACGCGTTGCGTACCGCTGCCGACCGGATGCAGATCGGCATCACCGCAGCTCGGGCAGGCGTGCGGCACCTGCAACTGATAACCGCAATGGTGGCAGCGCAGCCGCTTGTCGTTCAAGTGCAGCACCATCTTGCCGGCGCAATGCTTGCAGCCTGACAGCCAGCCGCAGCCGGTGCACATCAGCACCGGCGCATAGCCGCGCCGGTTGATGAACAGCAGGCTCTGCTCGCGGCGCGCGATGCGCTGTTCGATCTCGCGCAGCAGGTTTTCGCTGATGCCGTGATGCATCACGGTCTGGTTGGTGTTGATGCAGCGCATCGCAGGCAGGCGCGCTTCGGCAAGCGCGCGGCCGGTCAATTTAAGCATCCGGTAACGCCCGCTCTGCGCGTTGTGGTAACTTTCCAAGGAAGGCGTCGCCGAACCCAGCACGATCGGCACGCCGCGCTGGCTGGCGCGGAAGATCGCCACGTCGCGCGCCGAGTAGCGCAGCCCATCCTGCTGCTTGAATGAACTGTCGTGCTCCTCGTCCACGATGATCAGCGCGAGCCTGGGCAATTCGGCAAATACCGACAAGCGCGTGCCGAGCACGATCTGCGCCGCATCGGACTGCGCCTGTTGCCAGTTATGCAGCCGCTCGCCTTCCGACAGTCCGCTATGCAGACTAACCAGATTCACATCGGGAAAGCGGCTGTGAAAGTAATGCTCCAGTTGCGGCGTGAGATTGATCTCCGGCACCAGCAGCAACACCTGCCCGCCGCCCCTTCGACCAAGCTCAGGACAGGGCTGCAACACATCGTGCATCAGATGCACGTACACCTCGGTCTTGCCGCTGCCGGTGATGCCGTGCAACAGAAAACAGGCATAGCCCTGCGCCTCGTTGACCGCATCCACCGCCTGCTGCTGCTCGCCGGTCAGCACATGCGCGTTGTCGAAGGTATGCTTTTGAACGCTGCTGGCCGTTCGCCCTGAGCCTGCCGAAGGGAGGACGCCAGTAAAGCTCTCGACCCACCCCTCCGCCACCAACACTTTTAACTGCGCTCCCGCCGTCGCCGACAGACTCTTGATCTGCGCCAGATTGCACGGCTGCTGCGCCAGCTTCCCCAGAATGCGCCGCTGCACCACCTTGCGCTTCGGGAACGTTTCCATGTCGAGCGCTGCGCCGCTGGCGCTCAGACGGTACGTCAAAATTGCCCGGCTGATGATGGGCTTGTCCGAGCGCAGCCGCACCGGCAGCGCCGACAACACCGTCTGCCCGATTGGATAACGGTAGTAATCGCTGCAAAAGCGCAGCAAATCGAGCAGTTCCGCCGATAGCGGGGCACTATCATGCAACACCTGCTTCACCGGCTTGATGCGCTCCGGCGCCATCTCCGTGGCGGCAACGCACTCCATCACCACCCCGGCCATCTGCCGCTTACCGAACGGCACGATCACGCGCTGGCCGATTGCCACCGCAATGCCTTCCGCCACCGTGTAATCGAACAGGGTGGACAACGGGACATCGAGGGCGACGCGGGCGATAGTCATAGCCAATAGCCTGAAGTAGGGCGGATGAGCGCAGCGTTATCCGCCGCATGGGATGAGCGTAACGCTATCCGCCATGAATAAAATATAGAAACATCCGGCGGATAACGCCTGCGGCTCATCCGCCCTTGGAGCTGCGAATCTTTCGTGTTGGCAGGTGCGGCATCAACGCAAGAACCCCAATTCGAACACTTGCGGGCGCAGTTTTTCGCTCAATGCCTGGTAGGCACGCTCATCCGACCTACACTGATGCGCACTTAATTTCACGGCGTAATCAATTTAATGCTGGGAAAATAACTCTGATAGCGCCGCGCATTGCGTGCCAGCAGCGGACAGCCGAGTACGGCGGCGTGTGCGCCGATGAAGAAGTCGGCCAGCACGTTGTTGGCTTTGCCGCCCTGCCGCAGATATTGCGCGAAGGCTTTGCCCGCCAGAAACAAGGCTGGGCGGGGCAATTCCAATACTGTCAGGCCGAGATTTTCGATGGCTTTGTCCAGCGCTTCCACTTTGGAAAATGCCAGCGACAGTTCCGCATAGATGATGGGGTTGATGGTTAGCGGGTGCACTTTTGATTGCGCGCGCAATTGTGCGATTGACCAGTCTGCCCATTCTGGATCGTCTTCCAGAACGTCGATCAGCACATTGGTATCGACGAGCAGCATCAATCATCGCCGCGCAGCAGCGCCATCAGGTCATCGGTACGCCATTTGACATCCGCCTTGCCGCGAGCGGCCTCGAAGCGATCTGGCTTGCGGCTGGCGCATGCGCCGACTTTGTGGATTACCACATCGCCTTCCCGATTGACGGCGAACTGCACTGAGCAACCCGGTGCCATGTCGAGCGCGTCGCGAATCTGCTTAGGAATGGTGACTTGGCCTTTGCTGGTGAGTGTTGTGGTCATGGCAATTCCCGCTTATGTATTACGTAAGTGGTCATTGTAATACCACGAGGCAAGCCAGACAACGGCCATAAAAAAGCCGCAGGGGATACCTCTAGCCGTTCCGCAAAGGTGCGCGCAATACATCATGGAAACTGGATGATTTTTTGAGGCCACAAAAACATAACCCAGTCTATTGACTGGGTTATGAGTTGTTGTCCGACATTGTTTTGATCTTGAATAAAACAGCCCGATCAATAATGTCCTTTTCGCGAAAATCCGTTTTGGTCTTCAGCAAACCGTCTATATCCAACGTCCGAATAGACATGCCGTTAAAGCTGATGGTTTTGAGGTGTGGCAATAAAGACTGATATGTTTGCCCATTGGCTGCAAACAATATATCCACCACCAAATCGTCCTGTACGCGGATATTTTGAATTTCATCAGCATTCGCTTCGGCTGAAAACCATTCGGATTGCAAGTCTTTGGCTGAATCCAAAAATGCCAGTGATTTGATTAGTTTTTTGCCATTCTCCTCATCGAAGGGCACAACCAAATCGACATCTTCGGTTGCTCTGGGGAATCCATGCAAGGCGAGCGATTGCCCGCCAATCAGGATGTATTCAACCCCATTTTCTTGCAGGCTTATCAGTAGGGTGCGCAAATCAAGAAGAGTGTTCATTCAGCCACCTCTGTATTCGCTTTACCCGCTCATCATCCATCTGTTCAAACATGCTTTGTGGGCCGCGGAATACCCCGCCTTCACGAAAAGCCGGGACTCCTAACGACTTCGCCATATCGCTGGCTTTTACCCCGGCAATCCACCTGTCCTCATCGGAGGTAATGGCTTTTTCTTTTCCAACAATACGCATTTGTAGCCTCCTTTCCTGAGCATTATGGTTTCGATGCGGGAATTATAGTCTGCATCGCCATGACATTTGAATACGTCGAGGTGTTTTACAATCGGAAGCGGCTGCACTCGACGCTGGGCTACAAGTCACCGATGCAGTTCTTGAATGTTAGCGCCGATTGAATATTGGCCCAGGACGGGTAGCTGATTTTTGAATCATCAACTGTGGATAAGTGTACCAAATAACTGTTCCTGATTTTCTCCTTTCACAGGCTTACCGATGAGCAGAAAGCGCGAGGAACGGCGCGAAGGACGTAGCACTTGTTGACCCCCCCCGCACCTCTACTCAGAACGGCTCATCAGGTGGCGTTACTTTGCCACCCTTGCGTGTTTGCTCACGCGACTTGATGCGAGACCTTGCTGCCACACTGCTGCGCTGAAACCTGTATGAGTCATTGCCCGTCCCCACGATATGGCAGTGATGGGTAATCTTTCCAAACATTTTCATAGCGATCACCTTTTATCTCCCGCCTAAAAGTTAGGCAGGGCAAGTAGAACACCTGGGTCAATTTTGGATCGGCACAACCTCTATAAGTGGGCCAGTTTTCGGTCAGCGGCAACAGTCGCGCAACTTGTTAATAGCCATGATGCTTGCTTACGGTAAAATTGAAAAAGTTACCATGTTATTCTCGCCAAGGCGGGCAGGATAACGCAAAATGTTTGTCGCTTTGATTTAGCATTGGAGTGAGCAGGGAATTATGATTCTACTAACAGGCAGTGCAGGCTTTATCGGCGCAAATTTCGTATTGGATTGGCTGGCCGAACATGACGAACCGGTCATCAGCCTCGATAAGCTTACTTACGCGGGGAATCTCGAAAATCTCGCATCGCTGAAGGATGATCCGCGCCACTTTTTTGTGCGCGGCGATATTGGCGATGCAGAGTTGGTCGCCAAGTTGCTGGCGCAGCATCGACCGCGTGCCATCCTCAACTTCGCGGCGGAGAGCCATGTGGATCGTTCCATCCACGGCCCCGAAGATTTCATCCAGACCAACATCGTCGGCACCTTTCATTTGCTGGAGGCAGTGCGCGCCTACTGGTCCGGTTTGGTGGATGCTGAAAAGGCCGGTTTCCGTTTCCTGCATGTTTCCACCGATGAAGTGTATGGCTCGCTTGCCAAAGACGATCCCGCCTTCAGCGAGACGCACCGCTACGAACCGAACAGCCCCTATTCGGCGAGCAAGGCCGCCAGCGACCATCTGGTGCGCGCTTACCACCACACTTATGGCCTGCCGGTGCTGACCACCAATTGTTCCAACAACTACGGGCCGTATCACTTCCCGGAGAAACTCATCCCGTTGATGATCGTCAACGCACTCGCGGGCAAACCGCTGCCGGTGTATGGCGACGGGCAACAAATCCGCGACTGGCTTTACGTCAAGGATCACTGCGCCGCAATCCGTTGCGTGCTGGCAAAGGGCAGGGTGGGCGAGGTCTACAACGTCGGCGGCTGGAACGAAAAAGCCAACCTCGACATCGTGCATACCATTTGTGCCTTGCTCGACGAACTGCGCCCGCGCGCAGACGGCAAATCCTACTGCGAACAGATTGCCTTTGTCGCCGATCGTCCCGGCCATGATCGCCGCTATGCGATCGATGCGCGCAAGATTGAGCGCGAGCTGGGCTGGAAGCCCGCCGAGACTTTCGAGACTGGCATCCGCAAGACCGTGCAATGGTATCTGGGCAACCAGGGCTGGGTGAGCAACGTGCAGTCCGGGAGTTACCGGCAATGGGTCGAAAAGAACTACGCGGGGCAGGATCGATGAAAATCCTGCTGTTCGGCAAGAACGGCCAGGTCGGCTGGGAACTGCAGCGCAGCCTTGCGCCGCTCGGCGAACTGATCGCGCTGGATGCCGACAGCCGGGAGTTGTGCGGCGACTTTACCGATCTTGAGGGATTGATTCGGACGGTCCGCGCCGTGGCGCCGGACGTGATCGTCAACGCCGCCGCGCATACGGCGGTGGACAAGGCCGAGAGTGAGCCGGAGCTTGTCCGCACGATCAATGCGCTGGCGCCCGCAGCGCTGGCGCAGGAAGCCAAATGCAGCGACGCATGGCTGATCCATTACTCCACCGACTATGTATTCGACGGCAGCGGCAACCGGCCTTGGCGGGAGACGGATGCTACAGCGCCGCTCAACGTCTATGGGACGACCAAGCTGGAAGGCGAGCAGCTCATCCGGCAAGCAGGTTGCCGGCATCTGATCTTTCGCACCAGTTGGGTGTACGGCGCGCGCGGCGGCAACTTTGCCAAAACCATGCTGCGGCTGGCGCAGGAGCGCGACAGCCTCACCGTCATCGACGATCAGGTCGGCGCGCCCACCGGGGCGGACCTGCTGGCCGACGTTACTGCCCATGCCATCCGCGCCGCACGGCAATGGCCGGAGTTATCCGGGTTGTATCATCTGGTTGCCGCCGGCGAGACCTCGTGGCACGGCTACGCCAGCTTCGTGCTCGATCATGTACAACGCGCCGGTGTTCCGCTCAAGGTTGCGCCGGATACAATCAAGGCAGTACCAACCGGCGCTTTTCCGACACCTGCCAAACGCCCGCTCAACTCCCGTCTGAACACTGCCAAACTGCAACATGCCTTCGAGTTAAACCTGCCAATGTGGCAAACTGGCGTGGCACGCATGCTTACTGAAATTATGGACAAACAATCATGAGTCAACGCAAAGGCATCATTCTCGCCGGCGGTTCCGGCACCCGCCTGCATCCTGTCACGCTGGCGGTATCCAAGCAGCTCCTGCCGGTGTACGACAAGCCGATGATCTACTATCCGCTGTCCACGCTGATGCTGGCGGGGATACGCGACATTTTGATCATTTCCACGCCGCATGACGCGCCGCGTTTCGAACAATTGCTCGGCGATGGCGGCGCGTGGGGGCTGAATCTGCAATATGCGGTACAGCCTTCGCCGGACGGCCTGGCGCAGGCTTTCATCATCGGGCGGGAATTTATCGGCAATCATCCCTGCGCGCTGGTGCTGGGCGACAACATTTTCTACGGGCATTCGCTCCACAACCAGCTGAAAAATGCGATGCAGCAACGCAACGGCGCGACAGTGTTCGCCTACCATGTGCGCGACCCGGAGCGTTATGGGGTGGTGGAGTTCGACGACAGCGGGCGCGCCATTTCGCTGGAAGAAAAACCGGCGCAGCCCAAGTCCAGCTATGCCGTCACCGGCCTGTATTTCTATGACAACGAAATTGTGGATATTGCCGCCAATCTCAAGCCCTCCGCGCGTGGCGAACTGGAAATCACCGATGTCAACCGCATTTATCTGGAGCGCGGCAGGTTGTCCGTTGAAATAATGGGGCGCGGTTACGCATGGCTGGATACCGGGACACATGAATCGCTGCTCGAAGCCAGTCAGTTCATCCAGACCATCGAGCACCGCCAGGGACTCAAGATCGCGTGTCCGGAAGAGATTGCCTATCGTATGGGGTTCATTGATGCCGCACAGTTGGAACGACTCGCCGCACCCCTGCTGAAAAGCGGCTATGGCAATTACCTGATGCAGGTACTCAAGGAGAAGGATCTGGTACAGTGAAAGCAATTCAAACCGCCATTCCCGGCTTGCTGATTTTCGAGCCCAAAGTATTTGGCGATGAGCGCGGTTTTTTCTTTGAGAGTTTCAACCGGCGGAAATTTGCCGAGTTGACAGGTCGTGAGGTGGATTTTGTCCAGGATAACCACTCACGCTCGGCAAAAAACGTGCTGCGCGGCCTGCATTATCAGATACAACACCCGCAAGGCAAGCTGGTACGCGTGGTGCAAGGTGCGGTGCTGGATGTCGCGGTGGACATTCGCCGCAGCTCGCCGACTTTCGGGCAGCATGTCACCATGGAACTGTCCACTATCAACAAGCGCATGTTGTGGCTACCGGAAGGCCTCGCCCACGGTTTTGTCGTGCTGTCGGATACGGCGGAATTCCTGTACAAGACCACGGACTACTGGTATCAGGAACACGAACGCTGCATCCGCTGGAATGATCCAGCCTTGGCGATTGACTGGAAGTTAGAGGCGGAACCCGTGCTTTCTGCCAAAGATGCGCAAGGTAAAACCCTTGCCGATGCAGAATTATTTGCGTGACCCGTCGGCATTGACTATGGATTTTTGGAATCAGTGAACCGGCGTGAAGCTGACGCGTTCATAATCGATTCCGCGTTCCACGCTAAATTCCATTTTTACATTTTGCTTTTCAGCGTTATGGTGCAGTATTTCCACGACATGCCCCGGATGGAACCAGTCGCGCGGCATGATCAGACTGGCCGGAATTTTCAGTGCGGAAACGGCTTGCAGAAGAAAGGCCGGAGCATATTTGTCGGATACCGTCGGATTTATACCGGTGGCGCGGATGCTGACGGGCTCGGCAGTGCCCGGCAGATAACGTACGCCAATCTGTAACTGTCCGGCGCGTGTCACGTTTGTCCATGCCGTGGCTCCCAGCATGAAAGTTTCTGCATCGCTGGGGCGCAACGCAATCAACTGGTTGTAGCTCAGACGCACACCGAACGGATCCTCGCGCGTAAGCCGCGCTCCCAGGATGCTCTCATTCTCAAGATTCCACGTTTCCAACGGGAACCCCATCTCGAGCAATTCCCTGTTGCGCGCATCCTGCAGCACCCTGCCAAAGGTTTCTATTTGCTTGCGCGCCACACTGTCGATGCTGGCATCGCGCTTGGGCTGCTTGAACGGTTTACCGGACAGATGGGCGTAGATTCCTTCCATCTTGCAACCCAGCAGCGCGTGATGCGCGACCGGGCGCCGCTCGCCGAAACGCGCGTTGTCGTCCTCGCACCAGCACTGGTGTAAAAAGGTAAGAAACTCAATGCAATCGCTTTTGCTGCAGCGGTCGCCCAGATTTGCCTGCCGCGGCGTTTGCCCCTGTTGCAACAGAATGGTCTTTACGCGCAGCAATTTGGAGAGCGGCACCATCGCCAGGTAACGTATGCTGTCGCTGTGCGTGATTTGCTTGACCGGCAGCAATCCATGCTCGCTGGCCAGGTCTACCGCAAGCGGCTGCGCATCTCCCTTGCTGACGGTATAGCTGTTTTCCACGGTAATCGTATTGCTCCACTGCGCCAGCCAGTTGTCCAGCAATTGCAACTGCGAACGCGTGAGCTCCGCGGGTCGCGCATGGCAGGCGAGCAGAGTCTTGACATAAATGCTGCGGCAACTGCTATGCGGATGCTTGCTGTTCAACGGATCCGGCACTTCCGCGGAGTGCAGATTCTGTTGTTCGGCAAAGGCGTACAGCTCATTCAACTGATGCCACAGTCTGGGCTCAAACTCGTAACCGGTGCGCAAATGCTCGAAGATTTCCTGCCCGCTGTACAGCAGGCAGCGTTGACACAGCAGCGCGCCATGCTCTGCAATTTGCTTGTCGTTCGCGATGTAGTTCTGCAGGCAACGTTGATAACCCAGCGCCATCGCCTGCCAGAGTTGCACGATGGCGGCGAACACCATCGACTCGTTCTCATTCAGCGGCAACGGTTTGGCAATGAGTTTTTTGGCGTAATCGTCCTGCACATAACCGACTGTCTCGCGCAACAGTTCCAGCGTATTCAGCCGCTCCAGGCCGCGCATCGGGTAGCGGTTAAGTTCGTTGATCTGGGTAAGCAGCAGGCTGTGCGCCAGTTGCAAATTGGTCAGTTGCAGTTGCCCAAGCCATTGCGCGCAGCCAGCGGCATCCTTGAAAAGCGGGTTGGCACGGTCATCGGTCGGTTCGAGCGGAAGGGTCAGCATGGTTGTTTTGGTTGCACGCCCCTACAGCAACACGCGCTCAATGCCGCCATGGTTGGCATTGTTGACATAATTTTCCAGCCAATTCTCGCCAAGCAGATGCCTTGCCATCTCGATGACGACATAGTCAGATGTAGTGCCGCTGTCATCGTTATAGCGCGACAAGCCCTGATGGCAAGCCGGGCAGGAGGTGAGGATTTTGACCTCGCCGGCAAAGCCGCCGGCGCGCAGCGCGGCGGCGCCCTTGCGCATTTCCTCTTCCTTGCGGAAGCGCACCTGGGTTGCAATATGCGGCTGCGATACGCCAAAGCTGCCGGCTTCGCCGCAGCAGCGTTCATTGAGCGGCACATTCATCCCCATCAACGTATTCACCACCTTGAGCGAATGATGAGTTTTCATCGGGTTGTGGCACGGCTCGTGATACATGTACCGCACCGACGCGGCATCGCGCAGCGCCGGGGCGGGAGGTGCGGTGGCCTGCCGCTCGCTACTTTCCGAGTTTATTTGATTTTGATGCGACAGGCGCGCTGGCACGTCAGCCTCCGTCGAAAGGGCGTTACCCTTGTTGGCAAGGGTAACGCCTTTTTCCAGCAGATACTCGTGAATATCGAGCAGACGGCAGCCGGGAAAGATTTTCCCGAACTGGTATTTCAACAACTGATCCATGCAGGTGCCGCACGACACAATCACCGTCTTGATGTCGAGATAGTTCAGCGTGTTCGCCACGCGATGGAACAGCACACGGTTGTCGGTGGTGATCCGGTTGGCTATACCGCCTTGTCCCGATGCATTCTGCGGGTAGCCGCAGCACAGGTAGCCGGGCGGCAGCACGGTGATCGCGCCGATTTCGTACAGCATCGCCTGTGTTGCCAGGCCGATCTGGCCGAACAGGCGCTCCGACCCGCAGCCGGGGAAGTAAAACACCGCTTCACTGTCTTCGCTCAGCTTATGCGGATTGCGAATGATCGGTACGACATTATTGTCTTCGATATCAAGCAAAGCGCGCGAGGTCTTCCTGGGCAGGTTGCCCGGCATCGGCTTGTTGATGAAGTGAATCACCTGTGCGTGGCCGAGCGGCATGACCAGGCGCTGCGTCTTGTAGCCCAGTTCGATCATCACCTTGCGTATCAGTTTGATGGTGAGCGAATCGGTGGCGCTGAGGAATAGCATCGAGGCAGCGGTTACCGGATTGAATTTTTTCTTGCCTTGCTTGTGCAGAAAATTGCGCATCGCGACCGACACGTCGCCGAAATCGATGTCCACCGGGCAAGGTTTTTTGCACTTGTGGCAGACCGTGCAGTGGTTGGCGACATCGCCGAACTCGGCGAAGTGCTGGATGGACACGCCGCGCCGCGTCTGCTCCTCGTACAGGAACGCCTCGATCAGCAGCGAGGTGGCGAGGATCTTGTTGCGCGGCGAATACAGCAGGTTGGCGCGCGGCACATGGGTGGTGCAGACCGGCTTGCATTTGCCGCAGCGCAGACAGTCCTTGATCGAGTCGGCGATTTCGCCCAGCTCGCTTTTTTCCAGAATCAGGCTTTCCAGTTCCATCAAGTTGAAGCTGGGCGTGTAAGCGTGTTCCAGGTTGCTGCCCTTGAGCAGCTTGCCCCGGTTGAAGCGCCCTTCCGGGTCGATGCGCTGCTTGTAGGCAGCGAATGCGGCGATCTCCTGCGGTTCGAGATAATCGAATTTGGTGATGCCGATGCCGTGCTCGCCGGAAATCACCCCGCCCATGTTTTTGGCCAGCCGCATGATGCGGTCCACCGCGCCGTATGCCTGTTGCAGCATTGCGTAATCGTCCGAGTTCACCGGGATGTTGGTATGCACGTTGCCGTCGCCGGCGTGCATGTGCAACGCGACGAACACGCGGCTCTTCAGCACCTGTTGATGAATCGTGTTGCACTGCTCGAGGATCGGCTGGTAAGTGCCGCCGCTGAAAATATGGCGCAGCGGTTCGCGCACCTCGCGTTTCCACGAGGCGCGGATGGTGTGGTCTTGCAGGGCGTGGAAAACCGAAACCCCCCTCAATCCCCCCTTGTCAGGGGGGAAGCCGGACTCCTCCCCTGACAAGGGGAGGCTGGGAGGGGTTTGTGTCTGCGGCGCATCGAGATTGTCCAGCAGCCACTGCCAGCGCGTGCGCACCTCGGCGAGCACCTGCTGCGCATCCTGCGCGCGGTTGCCGAGCAATTCGATGTCGCCGAGCTGCGCGTCGTCCTGGTAATGCAGCGGCAATTCGCCGGCGAAAAATTCGTCCAGAGCTTCCAGCAGCTTGAGCTTGTTCTTCAGCGACAACTCGATGTTGATGCGCTCGATGCCGTCGCAATAATCGCCCATGCGCGGCAGCGGGATCACCACGTCTTCATTGACCTTGAACGCGTTGGTGTGCCGGGCGATCGCGGCGGTGCGCGCGCGATCCAGCCAGAATTTCTTGCGCGCCTCGGCGGACACCGCGATGAAGCCCTCGCTGTGGCGCAGGTTGGCGAGGCGCACGATCTCCGAGGCGGCAGAAGCGACCGCGTCCGCGTCATCGCCCACCACGTCGGCGATCAGCACCATCTTCGGCCGGGTGCCGCGTCTGGCTTTGGTGGCGTAGCCCACCGCCTTCAGGTAACGCTCGTCGAGGTGTTCCAGCCCGGCCAGGAAAACAGGGGAAGTGGGAAGTGTGGAGTGGGGAGTGGGGGTGCTGCATTTGTCGAACAATGCGGTGATCTCGACGATGGCGGGCACCGCCTCGCGCACCTGGCCAAAAAATTCCAGGCAGACCGTGCGGGTATGTGCATGGGCGCGGTGCAGGATGAAGCGCGCCGAGGTGATGATGCCGTCGCAGCCTTCCTTCTGGATGCCGGGCAGGCCGGACAGGAACTTGTCGGTGACGTCCTTGCCCAGCCCGGCCTTGCGGAACGCGCTGCCGGAGATGTGCAGCATCTCCGGCGCGCCATGCAGGGTCTTGCCATCAAGTTCGAAGCGGCTGATGCGGAAGGTCGCGGTTTCCGTGTCGTGGATCTTGCCGAGGTTGTGGTCGATGCGCTCGACTTCCATCCACAGGCCGTCCGGCGTGACCATGCGCCAGGAAGCGAGATTGTCCAGCGCGGTGCCCCACAGCACCGCTTTCTTGCCGCCGGCGTTCATCGATACGTTGCCGCCGATGCACGACGCATCTGCCGAGGTCGGATCGACCGCAAATACCAGTTTGTTGCTATCCGCCGCCTCCATCACGCGCCGCGTCACCACGCCAGCGCCGCAGCGGATCGTGGCATACGGCTCGCTTAAACCGGGCAGCATCAGAGGCTCCACTGCGGAGAGCGCATCCAGCTTCTCGGTGTTGATCACTGCGGAGAATTTATCCAGCGGCACCGCGCCACCGGTGTAGCCGGTGCCGCCGCCGCGCGGGATGATGGTCAGCTTGAGTGAAAAGCAGGCGCGCACCAGCGGCGCGACCTCCGCCTCGGTGTCGGGGTGCAGCACCACGAACGGATATTCCACGCGCCAGTCGGTGGCATCGGTCACATGCGAGACGCGCGCCAGACCGTCGAACTGGATGTTGTCGCGGCGCGTGATGCGCGACAGCACGCGCAGGACACGTTTGCGCAATTGCAGGGTGTGTTCGAATTCGGCGGCAAATTGATCGACCGCCGCAGCGGCGAGTTCGAGCAGGCGTTTCACCTTGGCATTATTCTGGCGTCGCGCTTCGATAGCATTCAGTCGATGGTGCAGCGCACCGATCAGCGCCTCGCGGCGTTTGCGGTTGGCGAGCAAATCGTCCTGCAAATACGGGTTGCGCATCACCACCCAGATATCGCCCAGCACCTCATAGAGCATCTGTGCAGAACGCCCGGTGCGTCGCTCTTCGCGCAATGTATTGATGATGCCCCA
>Ga0209212_1002606_pt1 | contig 25224 bp, 25 predicted proteins | sample RifGroC2_FD_183996 | JGI IMG/M metagenome (GOLD analysis project Ga0209212, IMG submission 183996) | Groundwater microbial communities from Rifle, Colorado, USA - Groundwater C2 (SPAdes) (version 2) | ecosystem: Environmental > Aquatic > Deep subsurface > Groundwater | place: Rifle, Colorado... | reverse complement strand
AGGTCAGAAAAGAGTATGTGGTGTTCCATAAAACGTGATGCGTTTCCAATGTATATCGTAAGTGCTGTTGCCAAGCTTCCTATGAGCAGTGCCACACACACCATTCCCCACACTACCCACTCACGAACAAAAAAGTGCCACTTTGGTTTTGGGTTCAAGCCTTTTTGTTCAATCAGATCCAAAATCTTTTTGCTCAAGTGTGGCGCCTCTGTTTTGTTTTGCTCGTCAATCATGTTGTTCATGCATACTGCTAAATTGTTTTTTCGCACGATGTATAAGTGTCGCTACTGTTCCACTTGGTGTGGTAAGAATGTCACTTATTTCCTCATAGCTTTTCCCCTCAAGAAAGTGTAGAACGAGAACGGTGTAATATTTTTCAGGCATATGCGAGAGAGTTCGTGCAACCGCGTCTTTGGTGAGCGTATACTCATGCGTACCACGTGACACTTCCATACTATGTGCAAATGTTTGAAAGTCATCATCTCCCAGTGCTACTGTGTCCGGACGGACTTTTTTCTTACGGAGCCAATTTATTGCTTCGTTATGGGCTATGCGGTATATCCATGAGGAAAAGGAAAGTGCTGTATCGAACCCCTGCACATTGACATACGCTTTTATGAAAACTTCCTGCAAGACATCATGGGCTTCTTCACCTAGTCCCGGCATTATACGCTTGAGATAGCGAAGTAACTTTTCTTCATACCTATCAACAAGGCACGCAAAGGCTTCGCGCTCAGTGCTCACGCGAATCATTATTTCCTCGTCGGTCTGTCCGGTACAATCTGCCACGATATCATCAGTGTACTACGTTAACGGGTTGCTGTTTCTTTCAAAATAGTGTGAAAATGTTTTGAGTTTACATACACAATATAGTCCATGGCAGACCTGGAACTAAACTCAGAAAGTACAAGTTGAAAAGGAGATATTTACTTTTTTGTTGAAAGTAAATCGCGAATTTCAGTAAGCAACTGTTCCTGTTTTGACAGTATAGCTTTTTCTTCTTCTTCAGATTCTTTCTTCAGATTCTCCTCTTCTTTTTGAGCTTTTTTAAGAGTTTTAGCAATAACCAAATCTTTTTGTTTTTGAATTTCATTCATACCTTTCACAACGAGAAAAATGACAAAAGCCACTATGAGAAAGGTAATAATTGAGTTTATAAAAAATCCATACTGTACCGTTACCGCAGGAGCATCATTCACCGATTCTTTCAACGTCCATCGTAAATCACTAAAATCAATTCCTCCTGTAATATACCCAATCACGGGCATGATAATGTCATTCGTGAGCGAAGTGACAATCTTACCAAAAGCACCGCCCACCACCACAGCAACTGCCAAATCAACCACATTGCCTCGCATGGCAAACTGCTTAAATTCTTCTAGAAAGTTTTTCATCCCGTTAGAGACAGGTCACGAAGTGACCGTCGGTTAGTCTAATAAATATCATGTATATTCTGTTTTTCCTTTCAGTACACATTACTCTGTTTATTACATATGTATCGTCTCTACGGGATAATTTTTAATTTGAAATTTTTAATTTTTAGTGAATGACACAATGTTTTAATTTTTTTCTCGATTCTTAAAACACTTTTTAATTTTAAACATTAAAAATTCATTACGAATTGTAAATTAAAAATTTTAAATTATCTGTCGGTATTTTCATTATATACACTATCTCATAGTGGCTTACATGACAAATTAGGTTACACTGCTCTATAAGATCTATCCATATGAATATTTCACTCATACTGATTTCAGCAATCTTTATTATGCTCGCTTCACTCAGTGGGGCTATTTTTGCTTGGAAAACTATTGGTGACTGGCTTGCGCCACGCTTACGATACTTGATTGCTCTTGCAGCAGGAGTGTTCGTGGTAATTATTTTTGGACTACTCACTGAAGTATTCCATGAGGGTGGGATGACGTACACTACAGTATTTGCGTTTTTTCTTGGAGCAGTACTCCTAGAAGGCGTTATACGACTACTGCCGGAAAACACCCACCACCACCACGAGGTAGATTGTGATCATCCGCACGGCATCCTTGATGCTCGAAGAATGATGATGGTAGATGCGGTACACAACATACACGATGGACTCACCCTCGTACCCGCATTTTTAGTTTCCCCTGTTGTCGGCTATGGTACCGCAGCAGGTATTTTTCTACATGAAATAGTGCAGGAGATATCAGAATTTTTCATTTTAAAAGAAGCTGGGTACACTGCACGCAAAGCGCTTCTATGGAACTTTGCCGTATCATCCACTATTCTTGTTGGTGTACTTCTTGCAGCGACACTTGTGGCAACTGAACGTTTTTCTGGTCCGCTTATTGCCTTTTCTGCTGGCGGTTTTTTGTACGTACTTTTTCGTGATCTTGGTCCCAGTATTATTTTCCACGCTCGTAAAGAAAAGAAATACCTGCAGTATGGTATTTCTTTTTGTATCGGCTTCTTACTGATGCTCAGCGTGAGCTTGCTTGTTCCTCATGAACTCGAACTTGAGGAGGAGCTTCCTCTGCCAGAAGGATTTGGACTTGCCCGCACACCAAGTCTCCTACTGTGCTACGGCACGCACAGTGAAACTGTGCAGTAGGAGACTTGGTGTGCGGGCTTGCCCATCGGTAATCAAAAATGTACCAAGTTCATGTCTTTGTTAATATATAAACATCACTTTTAAAAAATGATGTTTTACATACAAGACCTTTGTATGTGTGCGGGCTTGCCCTGTAGTTCAACTAAAATGATTTGCTTGTATATTGCTAGTCTACAAGTATTTCTGTAGACTCTGGAAGTCGCTCACGAATTATTTCAATATCATTTTTTGAAACAGCGCTATTACCTCGAAGATCAAGCTGTGTGAGATTTTGAAGATTACCAATTTCGTAGGGCAAACCGGTAAGATTGTTATGGGAAAGATTCAAAACTTTTAGGTTATTCAATTGACCTATCTCTGCAGGTACTCCGGTAAACGCATTATACGAGAGGTCAAGCACTACCAATTCTGAAAGAAATCGAATCTCTGCTTGAAGCGCTCCCTCAAGTGTATTGTGAGACAGATCAAGCTTTTCTATACCGAGGCGTTCAAATACATACGGTGGCACCTCTTGCAGGTTTTGGTCACGCAGACTAAGTGTTGCTCCAGCACGAATAGCATCCTCTACGAATGGTTTTTCTTCTAATTCATCAGGTAGATTTTGAACATCTGGTGGAGAAGTGGTTATAGGTGTACTTTTTACTTCCTGTTGAGGAACAGTTTGAGTATTCGCAATATACACCATCCCTATAATCCCCACGAGTGCAATTCCGCTTGCTACTGCTAGTGTTACGTGTGTGACTCTCATCTTGTAATTCTACCACGTATGTCATTTTGCTGATACGTGCTTTTATGAAGCGAGAAAGTCAATAGCTGCATCCACCCAAGGATCGCTTGATGTTGCTGATTTTGGATCAACTTGTATATCAGGTGTTAGTCCCCCATTTGAGATAGAAACACCATTCGGTGTATACCATCGAGCAACGGTCACCTTAAGCGACAGCTCGTCAGTAATACTTACAAGTTCTTGCACGGAACCTTTTCCAAAAGTATTGGTTCCGACTAGTGTTGCAACACCATGCTCTTGTAATGCTCCCGCAAGAATTTCAGAAGCAGAAGCACTTCCTTGGTCAACTAATATCGCTACACGCGGAACCGACTCTTTAAACAACATCCTTCCGTGCGAAGTATGTACAATCTCTTTCTTTTCTGGACCACTATACTCACGCACCACGACTGCACCCTCGGGTAAAAACCAACTCGCTATCTGTATGGCTGATTCAATATATCCACCAGGATTTCCCCGCAAATCAAGAATAAGTGATGATGCGCCACTTTCTACAAAAGACGTAAGTTCTCGTTCAAAAGAAGCGATTGATGTTTGAGAAAAACTAAAAAGTTGCAGAAGATAAAAATCTTGGACTTCTGTTTCAGCTGGTTCAGGAGATGGTTCTGTAGAAGCTGGAGTACCTGGCGTGTCATTATTTGAAGCTACCGCAATTACAGGCACTTCACGTTCTATCACCGTATGGGCTGTAGAAGGTATCTCAATCGTTCCTCGAATTATGGAGACATCACGAGGTTCTTGCCCTTCACTCTGTATAGAGAGCACCACTTCGGTACCACCTTCCCCACGGATAAGCTTAACCGCATCGTCAACAAGCATGCCACCTGTCTCCACTCCATCTATCTTGAGTATTTTGTCCCCCGAGACAAGTCCCGCAGACTCGGCGGGCGATCCTGTAAGTGGTCCCACCACCACGAGTCCGCCATCCCGCTCACCTATAACTGCACCGATGCCTTCGAGTGAACCCTTTGTTGCGATCTTAAAATCTTCTGAAACTTGAGGACGCATAAAAACTGTGTATGGGTCATTGTAGCTCGCTACCAAACCCTCTATAGATCGATAGACCCTATCCTCTGCGGGAATTTCTTCCGCAGTGCTCGTTCCGAAAGGAATAAACTTTCGCTCAAGCGTATTCCATACTCTCCAGTACGGTGTAAAGTCAAACTTTTCACCTGCACCACCTATTTGCGCAGTCAGCACATCTCCTTGAATATTATCAAGGGTTGAAACTTTTTCTGACTCGGCGAGTTGGTTCTGTCCCACATATATTCCACCTACAAAAACTGCTCCGAGCACAACAACATAAACACCGAGTAAGCTAGCTTTGTTCGCATTCATGGGTAACAGTATACACGTGTACTCCATTAAAACCCATACATGTCTACCATGGAAACACTGATATATCATGGTAGTATTAGCACATGGGACAATGCGTCACAATTAAAAATGCAACCGCATTTATCCTGCTTGGCGCAACAGGTGATTTGGCTCAAAAGAAACTTTTACCGGCTCTTATTGATTTATTTGAGAAAGGCGTCCTTCCAAAACGTTTTTACATACTCGCTTTCTCAAGAAGTTCTCTTGATACGGCAGGATATCGAGAATTCGTAAGAAAACATATAGAAGCAAAAGGCAAGCAGTACACACAAAAAAGTATTGAGGATTTTCTAAGTATTATTGAATACACACAAGGAAATTTTGATGAACCTGCAGCATTTGAGCGCACAAAAAAAATTCTAGAAGCCTACGATGAACGTATAGGCACCTGCTCAAGCAAACTTTTTTATCTCGCAGTCCCTCCACAGTTTTATGATGCTATTTTTGAACAGTTAGCCAACGTTAAACTGGAGCAACCGTGTATGGTTGGAGATGGATGGACACGCATCTTGGTTGAAAAGCCTTTCGGTAGCAACCTCGAAAACGCCCAGCACCTTGATGAAAAACTGAGTAAACTTTTTCACGAGGAACAAATTTATCGTATTGACCACTATCTTGCTAAAAGCGCACTCCAAAATATCATTGCATTCCGTTTTTCAAATGTGCTCTTTGAGGATAAGTGGAACAATGAAAACATAGAGTCTGTTTACATTACCCTTTATGAAACCATCGACGTCACTACCCGAGGAGCTTTTTTTGACAAAGTTGGTGCACTCAGAGATATGGGACAAAATCACATTCTTCAAATGCTCACCCTCATAGCCATGGATCATCCCGAAAAACTTGAAGCTTCTAATCTGCGCCAAAAACGTGCAGAGATTTTAGAGGCGTTGCGCATACCAACACACCGTGAGAGTTTGACCGATATTGTGAAGGGACAATACGAAGGGTATCAATACGTGAAAGATGTAGAAAAAGGCTCAAAAACTGAAACATACTTTTTGGTGAAAGCGTTCCTTGATACCCCACGATGGCAAGGAGTTCCCTTCTATTTAGAACACGGCAAATCATTATCAAAAAGTGAAACGGCAATAACGGTACGATTTCGCTCTGCAAAAAACTGTGTTTGTAACGAGGGAGAAAAACATAACCATCAAAATATTGTTCGCTTCACCATCTCACCAGAACAAAAAATTTCTGTGCAATTCTGGGTTCGCAAGCAGGGCCTTAAGTACGAACTACAACCAAGAGAATTACTCTTTGACCGTACAACGACACCTCCAGAAGATCGAAAACTTATTTCAGACCCGTATGAAGAAGTACTTTTTGATGCACTCTGTGGCGACCAAACCTTGTTTGTGAGCAACAAAGAGCAACATGCAGCGTGGAAATACATCACTGCCATACTTGAGTTATGGGAGGACGTTGTACCACTTTCTTACGCTTCTGGAAGTTTCGGACCAGAATCAAAACTTAAAAAAGAGATTGAGGAATCATTATTGTTACAGTAATATAAGATGGCACTATGAACATTGCATACATAGGACTCGGCAAAATGGGACGAAATATGGTAGAACGACTTATTAGTCGAGGGCATACCGTCACTGCGTATGACAGTAATCCTGAAGCACGAGTAGTAGCAGAAAAATTGGGTGCAACCGTAGTGAATACCTTAGATGCACTTATAGAAAACACCCCTGCACCTAGGACCGTATGGCTCATGGTGCCTCATCATGTCGTTGAAACGGTGCTTGAAGAATTAAAGCTACACCTTGAAAAAGGCGATACTATTATTGAAGGCGGTAACTCACCATTTAGAGAGACGATACGTCGTCACAAAGAGTTTGAAGCTATGGGTATTGCTTTTTTAGACGCGGGAGTAAGTGGCGGACCTGGTGGTGCAAAAGATGGCGCATGTATCATGGTAGGTGGAAAACAAGAGCACTACAATAACTACGAATCTCTTTTTAAAGATCTTGCAGTCCGTAATGGCTACGCCTACATTGGAAGTACCGGTTCAGGACATTTTGTAAAAATGGTACACAACGGTATCGAGTACGGAATGATGCAAGCACTTGCGGAAGGTTTTGATATGTTACAGCAAGCCCACTTTGAAAAGCCGCTTCCACTTACTGCGATTGCAAATCTTTACAACCATGGCAGTGTCATAGAATCACGTCTTGTGGGGTGGCTCTTGAAAGGATTTGAGATGTACGGAGAAGACTTGGAAGCGATTACCGGAAGTGCACAAGCAAGCGGAGAGGGTCTCTGGACTGTCGAGACAGCGAAAGATATGAGAATTCCGGTTGACGTCATTGAAGGAGCACTTACCGCCCGAACAAAAAGTTGTACAAATCCAAATTATCAGGGTCAACTTATCTCGGTTATGCGTAACCAGTTTGGAGGACACGAGTGTACCCTGCCAGAAGATAAAAAACAATCATAATATGTTGAAACTACATGTGAGTGAGTCGCCAATGGACGAAGCGGGAGACGCGCTTGAGAAAGCTCTTGAGGAACAAAAAGATAAACACATTTTGCTTCTTTTTTCTGGAGGTAGCGCGATAACGCTTGTGAACTACCTGCATGCAAAAATTCTTTCTTCACACCACACCATTTCTGTACTTGATGAAAGGTATACCTTTGATCAAGACGAAAGTAATTTTTCAATACTGGAACGAACTTCTTTTTTTTCACAAGTAGCGGAGCTTGGTGTCCCTGTTCTTGATCCTCGTCCTCGTGCAAACGAAACACTTGAAGAAACAGCAAAACGTTTCGATCTTGCGCTTAAACATTGGCATATTAGTCATAGAGACGGGGTCGTACTTGCCACTATGGGTATTGGACCTGATGGCCATACATCAGGGATTCTTCCTATGCCTGAAAATACCAAAGATTTTGAAAAACTGTTCCTTGATGAAAAAAAATGTGCAGTTGGATATGAGTCATCACCAGAGAAAAACCCATATACAAAAAGAATTACTACAACAGTTACGTACCTTACGCGACATGTCGAACAAGCAATCGTCTTTGCGTCAGGTGTGCCGAAAAGAGAGGTCCTTCAAAAAATAGTTGCAGGAGAAGGAGATATTGCGTCCATACCCGCTATGGTTCTGCAACAAATGAAGCATGTTGATTTGTATACTGACCTGTCACTGGCATAAAGTGCTGTTGATATTTTCTTTGTAGCATCTCACAAATTGCACCTGCCACATTAATCTGTGTCACCCTTTCAAAAGTGCGAAATTGCGGTGACATGTTTACCTCTATGCGATAGTACGTGCCTTCGTGCTCCAGTAAATCAACTCCAGCGACGGAGAGTCCTGCTACCTGTGTCGCGTGTACGGCTAGGTCGATAGCTTGCTCTGGAAGCTCTACACATTCTCGCCTCCCTCCAGCTCGCACGGTAAGAAAATCTTCACCTTCGTTGTATCGCTTCATTACTCCAAGAGCAACCCCATCTATAACTATCACTCGATAGTCAAATTGGATGGGGATATATTTCTGTAGAAGTATAGGAAAATTAAAAGTCTGAATAAAATCATCCAGCCCACTTCTGTTGTGCAACAACCGCACCTTTATACCCATACTACCCTCAAGACTTTTTGCAATGATAGGGTACTCTAGGGCATTGAGTACATTGCGGTGAGAAGAAAAAATAAGCCGATAGTCAAGTACTGGTATCCCATCATCCACCATAGTCGGTAAGAACTTATCAAAATAGGTTGCGCGGGTTGCAAATACATCTTCAACGATCACCTTGTTGTGCTTACGTAGATAATTTGCAATAACTGCCATTTCACTCGCAAGTTCGCCCAAACCACGAAAAAAATACACATCGTACTCAAGAATATTTCTACCATCATTTGCGGTTACCGAAGTTTGGTTATTAGTTACGGAAAAAATAACATCAGTCGGTGATACCATTTCAAATTGCAAACCTCTCTTAAAAAATTCTTCTTGCAGTCTTGTTGCTGCATGACATTTGGTATTACCAACAAGGAGCGTTTTCATCCCGTTAGAGACAGGTCACAACGTGACCGTCGGTTAAATTAGTAATTTTTGGCATATGTATCATATTCTATATTTGAAACTACTTTCAGAAACATTACAGTTTTGGTCTCTAACGGGACTCATAACAACTGCGTGACGCAAACACTTCTTGAGGCGTGGGACTTACACCTCCTTTGATTTCAGCTACTCGGGCAGAACCAAGTGTCGCAACAAAACAAGCTTCCATTTCAGGAGTGAGGGTACTTGGAAGTGATTCAGGGTTAATACCTATTGCCCTAAGAGCAGATTCTTGCTCTGGGGAAAGCTTTGAATTTTTCTCAAGTGAAGAAGTTTCTGTATTGTCACCAGTAGGCCGAGCTTGCTGCTCCCCGGAAAATTCCGAGTCTGAAGTCATGAGTGAGATAAGCGGGCGAACATTAAACGGGTCTGCAAACCAAAGGTACGCAAGTACACAGAGAAGTATAAAAAAGATAACTCCAAGCGTGGTAAAAAAATAATTGAAAAATTTCTTCATTTTGACAGAGACAGATTATATGTATAAAAAGCTTGTCTAAGCAGTAGTAGTACTACCAAAAACACATGTGCGTACTATACACTTTTTTTACCTTTCGTGTGGTACGATTTCCACGCATAGAACACCACCGCAGAACTTGAAGCAACGTTCAAAGATTCCACTTCTTTCTCAATAGGTATGGAGAGTCGGAAGTCACACACATCTTCAGTTTTTTCACGAAGGCCTTTGCCCTCATTCCCAAGCACAAATACTGATGGTTTTGTAAAGTTTTCATCAGGAATACTTGTATCACCATCTCCAGCAAGTCCATATATCCAGAAACCTCGTTCCTTCAAATCACGCAATGTTGTGTTAACGTTTCCTATCGTCACCAAAGGTAATGCAAACGCCATGCCAGCAGACACTTTCACGACCGTGCCAGTGACGGGTGCTTGTCGGTACTCAGGTATCAAAACGCCTGAAATGCCGAACGCTGCAGCGTTACGTATCACTGCTCCGACATTATGAGGATCAGTAAGCTCGTTAAGTACGACAAGTGCAGTAGTATCCGTAATAGTAAGACCCTCAATAAAAGGTTTATATGGTTTGAGTATTTTGTTGGGAGAAACACGAGCCACCACACCTTGATGTACTGCATCCTTACCCACATCCCGAGGAAGGTGATCTTCATCACATCGGTCAAAAGTAACGGACAGTTCTTCAACTTTCGCTCTAATTTTTTCTGCCTCACGTCCACCGACAAAATAGACATGCTGTACAGTCTCTGGTGCTCGGGTAAGTGCCTCAAAAACAGCATGCGTACCGAATATGTAGGTTTGATCTCTATTTTTCATCCCGTTAGAGACAGGTCACGAAGTGACCGTCGGTTAAACTGATAATATTTGTTTCCTGTACGTTATTCATGATACTTTCTGTAGGTGTGTTCTTCTACGCTTTCTCGTCTCTAACGGGATTCATGATTGTATAGGTAATCCCAGGACACCTGTAATACCATACAAACGAGTACAACGCAATCAAAACCGTAGTACCGAGTTTGCGAGCCTGCCCGCCGTGGCGGGTAAAAGTTACCGAGTCGCGGAAAATCTGCATAGATATGCGACAGCATACGTTTGAGTTTAAGTGCACTTAAAACTTTCCGGATGAAGCTGGAATTAGTGTGCTTCTAAAGCTAACTTCTTCTTGATAACAAGTTCTTCCAGTATCATGGGTATACCATTTTGAACCCGCATCCATATATCGCGTAGTTTGTTGTGTTTCTGACGGAAGTGCAAATGTTGCACAAAGTTCAAATCCTCCGGTACTCAACCCTTCTCTCGTCTCAAGTGGCCTAACCACGCGATACTCGTATTGAGCACCTGTCTCAGGATCACGTCTGTTTGCACAGTACGAGAGCGAGCTATTTTTCTCCAATTCCGAGAGATTTGATGGTAGACGCTCAAACTGATTTGCAAAGCCGTTAACACACATCGCCAGTTCATCAAGGTCACTTGATCGTCGAGCGTCAAATGTTCGATCTCGTTCACTTGCGGGTGAGCCGGTCGCAACAAACCCAAGAATAATTCCCAAGAGTGTAATACCCACGAGGCCCCAGCCAAACATTTGGAATGACGTGCGTGCGATATCACCATGATATTGTATTTTCTTTCGTTCAAGGAAATAAAAGCCAAAGATAGAACTAGCAAGTACCAATACTGTGATGCCCTTAAGGAAGAAGCGAATACTTATTTCTCCTTGCAAGAACGTATACAGAATGGTGATGAGGTCACCCACAATAACTACCGCAGCTACAAGGAGTACAAGGTACGTAACCCATTTTGTGAGATTTGACTCCACCTTACTTTCTTCTTCCCGAAACTTCTTAAACCACATACGAATAGCCATCACAAACAATGGGACGCCTATGATGAGTCCTGCCATTGCGTAATGTATCGCATTACTCGCTCCACCGTAGTAGTACACAGACTGGAGTGGATCTGGGAAAAAGTGTTCAATTATTTTAAAGTAGAGTGTTCCGAGCGCAGTCGTGATGATACCAAGCAATATGAATGAGAAAAGATTTAACACTACTTCTACCGTACTAGACTTCTTTGCAAAGAGTCCTCGAGTTCCTTTCTGTGGCACTGGTACTCCTCCATCCACAAGTGCTTGCGCATATGCAGTACTTGCCTCGTCTTCAGACCAACCAACTGCCACAAGCTGTTCTAGAATGTCCTTCTTTGACACCCTTTGTTCAATTTGTTTAGAAATATATGCCGATAATGTTTGAGGTTCCATACATATATGAGTGAGTTGTAATATGTAAACTCTAACATGCATAGGTAGTTATGCAATCAAGAAAGGTCGTGTGTTGCCACACGACCCTTATATAAAATGTTACTTGTTGTAATACCGCGCTATCCGCGCAGCAAGACGACTCCTCTCCACATCCTGAAAAGTTATAAGACACATCAAATCAGTACCTCTCGTCGCCTCAATGAGCTTTGCAACGCCTGAATCACGAATCGGCACTCCAATATCATCCTGCTCAACGTTACCTATGAGCAGTAATTGACCTTCTTCTTCCATACGCGAGGCAATCATTTTACCCTCTCCTTTACCTGTATGTTGTGACTCATCAACAATAAGAACAACAGGGTAACTCGCACCACGCATAAAATTTTGACCTTCAAGAATAGTGCCATTACCTGCAAGCAATGCTTTAAGTTCAAGCAGTTTTTTAATCTCAACACTTTCAACTGTCGGTGGCACATTGCCTTGGAAACTTTGATTTTTGCCTCTTTTTTTCTCCCGCCACCGTCTTCGTGTCCTGCTGGTCGTTACTTCCGCTTGATCTTGTTTGGTAAGACGTTCGTTTTCTCTCTGCTGTTTCTCTATCCTCCTTCTTTCTCCCTCATTTTGCCTCTCTCGCCGCTTCTCCATCTTGCTCTTTTGAGCAATATCCTCATCAAGCAATGAGAGAAGTTTTTTCTGAGCACCTAAAGCACCGGGGAGATAGTTCCCCACCTTAGCCTCCTTACTACCTGGCATATATCCAAGCTTTTGTCCTGAGTCAACAGCGTCTCTTGTAAGGATGGTGTATGGATACACTCCATCCTTAATAAGCTGATATGCGCATGCGAGTGCAAAAAACGTTTTGCCCGTACCGGCTTCACCTTCACCAATAACCATAGGTACTCGATACACCACGACTGCGTTTGCAAAACAATTTTGCTCAGCATTCAAGGCATTAAGGTAGAAGACTTTGTTTTGATACTGAAAATCCTTCAGCTCTCTCACGCGTACTGTTGTAGGACTCAATTTTTCAAGCACAATGTACTGCCTTTGTTTCTCCGGCTCAAGCTGTTTCTGCGTCTTAGGATCTCGAGGTGGACCAAAGATAAGAAACTCGTACATCACAACTGGCTCGAAAGACTTACTTTTGAACACGTACTCCTTTACACCATCCTGCAATGGTATAGGTCGCGGCATCACTCCGTCGTCGGTTTTTTGACTCTCAAGTAATTCCAACGGAAAATAGTGCATTCCCGTCGAACGAAAACTTTCGTCACTTAACGCTTTGTTTTCATACTTCTCTGTGCGTAAACCGACCAGCCTTCCCAGAATACGCATAATGGTGTCGTTTGTAACAAGTATTACACTACCACCTTTTTCTTTTCCTTTGATTAAGGAGTTTTTTGAGCACTCTTTTTTCAGTTTAAGCGCTGAGAGCAGAATTGCATGGTCAGGAATATCAGGATCAAGGTATTGTTCGATTTCACCTTCGTTTGGCATCTCAAAAAACAACTTACCCAACTTGCCTTTGAAATTCCGTACACTTTTACCGTTTGGAATTACTTCACCCGGCATCAGCAGCGGAATTCCATTTTTTATCTGAGAAATAGGAACACTCTCAGCAAGATACAAAAACATTCTGGCTGCCTTGCGTGCATTTGTTGCCGCATCGATTTCTTTCTTACTCTTCCCTTTACTCCTTTTATTCTTATCGAGCTCAAGTAAAACCATCAATGGAATAAAAATATTGTTCCATTCATACTTGAAATGAAACATTGCAAGATAATCATTCATCAGAGTGTTGGTATCCAACACCATGCGCTTTGTTTCTTGAACCTTAACTGGTAAAGGACCTCCTTTCCCACCTTTTTTGATATGCGAAGCGATAGATTCCTTTTTTACTACAGGCTGTTTAATCCCAGCTTTGAGAGTCATTATGTTACCTCCTTCGTACTGTTTGTTGTATGCTTCTGTAAACGTTCAAAATCCTACTTCCACTGTACATTTTTTACCTATTTTGTCTATGACGCAAAAATCCCCGAACGTCAAGACGTCGGGGATTAAAGAACAAATGAACAACCTTGGAGAATACTATCGTGATTCTCCGCTTCTTTTTTTAACGTTCATGCAATCATCTTCTGCAACGTCACGAAGCTTATAGAAAGTGTTGTGATACTTATCACTCTCAGCAATTCCAAAACAGAATTTTGTATTTACCTTCCCCTCTTTTGCAAAGGTAAAGTCATACTCCGCCAGTGCAGTATTCGCTCGGACAAGAATTGCTTCTATTTCCACTTTTTCTGTGTCAGCACAGATAATGCCAAATTCATCTCCGGAAAAGTGAATTACAATGTCACTGTGACGCACTGAGTGCAGTAACAATTTACCTGCAATCATTAAAACCTTATCTCCCTTAGGGTGACCATACTCATCATTAACGGGTTTAAATTTATACAGGTCGATCCATACCACCGTGACTTTTTTTACAACGCCTCGTTCGTAACGATCAAACATATCGTCAATCCTCGCCTGACTACCCAACAAATTTGGAAGTCCGGACACAGGACTCAAAAACGCCTGTGTTGTTCGTTCCTGCAACTTCAAAGTTAGTTCGTCTAAATCCTTTTTAAGTTGAGCTTCGTTGACTTTCAATTGCTTGTATAGATTATTCAAAACAACAATGCCCATAAAAAGGAATACAACAAACACTACCATGACAATTAGAATTGATTTCTCTACTGGCATTCCTGAACCTCTTCTTTGAAAATTGATAGAAAATTACTACATATCCTCTATATATTATATAACATAAATCACCATCATGTCAACGTTTGGGTTTAAGCAATTGTGAAACCAACAATGGCGTAGTCTTATTTCTTTTTCTTGTCGAGGTCGATACTGTCATCGATACGAATCTGCGCAACAAACTCTGGTACGTGAGAAACAAGTAACATTGCTCCCTCATAGGAGTCCAGCGCTTTTGCTATCACTGGGATATGTCGGAAGTTAATATGATTGGTTGGCTCATCAAGAATAATAAGTCCTGGTTTAAGCAGGACCAGCCGGGCAAATGCCACCAACCCTTTCTGCCCTTCAGAAAGCAAACCAATCTTGGTGTTGATAATATCACTTGTGATTAAAAACCCCGCTGCTGTGGCACGCATGTCTTCCTGAAACTTTTCTTCCATAACATCTAACAAACAATCAAACACGGTTTGATCAAAATCGAGGTTCGAAAAATCTTGCCGATAGTACCCTATCTTTACACCCTGTGCCACCATCTCCCCTTTTGCGTGCCCTCCAGCTAGAGATTCAAGAAGTGTCGTCTTCCCTATGCCATTCGGTCCTATAATTTGAAAATGTTGCCCCCTTTTGAGGACAACGTCACATTTGACCTCTTTTGGAGTATGGTCGCGAATAACGGTGTACGAAGAAAGCTTTAAAAGCTCAGAAGGAATGTCTTGTTGCACTGGAATCGTAAATCGTCGAATCGCCCGATCTTCCTTACGCACCTCCACCTTGTTCTCTTCATGTTCCTCTACTTTCTCACGCATACGTTTGGCGACGAGACGCATCCCTCCACCCTTATGTGCAAAGAAGTTAGCCTTATCTTTATTCGCCTGAATCTCCTTTTCCAACTGAGCATTCTTTCTTTTTTCTTTGAGTACACGAGCCGCAATTTCTAGAACGACATCATGGTAATTTCCCTCATACCGTTCGATAGTATGCATTTGTTCATTCAAGTACAACACGCCGTGTGTAAAAGCATTCAAAAAGTCCGCATCGTGTGAAATGACAATCACGGTCTTTGTGTATGCCTTCAAAAACTCAGTGAGATGTTCTATCCCAGCACTGTCTAGGTTGTTAGTTGGCTCATCGAGCAAAAGTACATCTGGATTTTGGATAAGAGCGGAAGCCAAGAGAAGACGTGCTTGTTGCCCTCCTGAAAAACTCCCAACTATTCTATCTTTGAACGAGTCACGCACTTTGGTACTCTTGGGTAAAAGATTCACTACCTCAAGAATCTCATCAATTTTTGGATCAATGTTGTACACTTTTTCAGGAAAGCATGCTTCAAAAAATTCTCGCACGGAGAGGAGAAGCTCATCTCGTGGTATCACTTGTCGTGAGACCGCAATACTGGTATGTGGCATAACATTGACTTTTCCTTCATCGGGCTTGTACTGCCCTCCTATTAGACCAAAGAGGGTGCTCTTCCCTGCGCCGTTTTGCCCCATAAGGGTAAGCTTCGCTCCACGTCGAATAGAAAAACTTGTCTCAACAAGAATTGGTTTATGCACACTATGTTCGAATGACACGGTGTCAAACGATATAAGTCCTTCGTTACGTGACATAACAGCTCAGCATACACTACGAGGCACACTCTATCAACGGTGTGCCGCCGTTCTGAGTAACGAGTAAAGCGTAGCGAGAAAAAACACGAAGGCAAAGGCCATTAAATAAAATTTACTAGTATTCCCACTAGGATTAATTCTCTCTTTACGCTCCCTTCAGTAGGCTTGTTACCCAGAACTCGCTACTCGCTTTACTCGCAGCTCGCTTCTGCGAGTTGCGATATTTTTATCTATCTGTAGTATCTACCACAGAATCAATAAACCAACTTAATAGGAGAACAGTATGGATAACCCTCAAGAAGAAAAGAAACTATCCTTAGCAGCAGTGTGTTTACTTTATAAAGAAGGGAAAATCCTTCTTGCTTGGAAAACTGACAAAATCGGTAAAGATACATGGAACGGATACGGTGGTGGCATTGAAAAAGGTGAAACGATTGAAGAATGTGCTCTTCGAGAATTGAAAGAGGAAACAGGTGGTGTTATAGCGCTGCAACGGAATCTCGAAAAAATAGCAATTGTGCATTTTTATAACACCATGACCACAGGAGAAATGTTTGTCTGCGTCGTTCATTTTTTCCTGATAGATAAATGGTTGGGCGAAGTATACGAAACAAAGGAAATGATACATCCGCGATGGTTCCCCATTGACGCACTTCCATTCCATGAAATGATGCCTTCAGACAAAGACTGGCTTCCTATTGCTCTTGGAGGAAGTAAGATTATCGTCCACGCATATCTCGGACCATTTCAGAAAACATTACTCCGCCCAACAGAAATCGAATACGTTGCTGAGTTTCCTGAGTAATCAAAAACGCCACGCCCCCACTCTGCATGTGGGGGCGCTGTTTACATAACTCATGTTTACTTTCAAGTTATACAAAACGCCATCTTGGATAGAAACATCCATTCATGTATCATAGAAATATCACTTTTATTCGCACATAACCTCAACATACAATGAACGTAGTATCTGTACAGCGTGTCAAAGGATTCACATTGATTGAAATACTTCTTGTTATAGCACTTGTCGCTATTCTCGCAACTGCAATCATTGTAGCGCTAAATCCTAAACGCCAAATTAGTGAGGCAAATAACACGACACGAGCTTCGCACATCAACGCTATTTTGAGTGCAGTTAATCAGTATACGGTTCAAAACAAAGGTGTGCTCCCCGACACAATTCCAGTTACAGTTACATGCAATGAGTCTGGTAGCAACCAAATCTGCCAAACTGGCGTTGATTGTCAAACAGGTGTTGACCTCTCTGCACTCACTGACAACGAACTTTACATGGTTACCTTGCCTGTGGATCCTCTATGTGAGGATACGGAAGGAACATGTTACTTTATATCACAATCAGATAATGGTCGTGTTACTGTCTGTGCACCTGAAGCGGAGAACGATGAGGTCATTTCCGCAACAATGTAAATATCTTAGGACTTACGTAAACGGCGCACCACAAAAGTACTTCATTTTTGTAACGCTTTGGCTAACAAAAATTGGTCACATTTCATCGTTGCCCTGTACAAAATATCTCTCGTAGTATTGTTCATACAACTCGCTCTATTTTGCTTGGGCGCCTTGAACTGCACCACAAGAGTACTTCATTTTTCTAACTCCCGTTGGTCGTAAGAAAAATTGGTCGCATCTGTTTGTGTAAGTTCTGTTCTATATGTGCCCAACAGAGACACTGCAGGTACACTTCTCTTCTGCTTGCGAGCACCTTTGACACTGTGCTTGCATCTTTCTTCCAGTACTACAGGTACGCCAATGCATAGGGTCAAAAACTGTAGCACTCATACCACACCCAGGACATTTCCAGTCTGGCGCAGGACCCCCGCAAACACTGCATGTTGAACTTGAGATATGTTTTGCAATATATGTATCGCTATTTTTGATATTTTCCATACATTTATATTCTAAAACTTTGAGCTCATAATACTATGGGTAAAAAGTGGTATACGTGCAAAAATTCTACTAAACAAGAGGGGGATTACCCCTCTTGAAAATAACCTCTATGCTTTTTTGTCCTTCTTTGGTTTCTTTTTTTCTTTTCGTGCATCTTTTCCTTTTGCCATATTTGTTATGAACTTATGAGTATACTTATATTCTACCTCACTCCACCACTAGTAAACCAGTAGAAGACAGCACTCCATGTTCTCATAACTCACTTTTCAAATACACCTACTCAGTCTACTATTTAGTAGATCAGTTTTAATTACATACCAATGACTAGAATAAAAATTATAGGTATCACGATTATAAGCATACTGCTTTTAACAGGTGCGCTGTATATAGTATCTAATAAAATACTTTTAGATAGCTATCGAAATATTGAACATGACCAAATGGTCCAACATCTCACTCGCGTAGATAATGCCGTAAAAAATTATCAAACTAACCTTGGTATAAAGCTTCTAGATTGGTCACAATGGGATGACACCTTCCAGTTTGCGTCTGACCGAAATGAAGAATACATAGAATCAAACTTGGCCGTAACAACGTTGCAAAATTTGGAAATAAATTTCATTGGTTTTTTCGACACAGAAGGAGGACTTATTTTTTCAGTGGGCAGTTCTCTGCCTGAGGGAGAGGAAATTCCTTCTGAATCCATAATGCGTGAAGTAGCTTCAAAAGTATTACCGCAATCGTCACCATTTTCTGAATTCAGTGGCATAATCGAGGTTCAGGGCAATATACTCTTAGTTGAAGCGCAAACCATTAAACAAACTTCAGGTGAAGGTTATGGTGGTAATATGCTGTTTGCCCGCTATGTTGATGAATCGGTAGTTGCAGAATTAGCGGAACTAACACAGCTCGATTTGATGTTTACAAAAATATGGGATGAATACATTCCTCAAGATGTTACAGAAGCAATTGATACTATCTCAACAAGCAATAACTTCCACATACATCAATTTTCGGAACAAAAGATTGCAGGATATACCGCCGTCACTAACGCAGAGCAAAAAATCCTTGGAATTTTTAAAGTTCTCAGAGAACGTCAAGTGTACCTGCAAGGTAAAAACACAGTATCCACGTTTGCAGTGATTGCAGGCTGTGCCATACTTCTTTTTGGTATCGTTATTCTTATCTTCTTTGAGTACCTCCTTTTGCATCGTCTATCGGCCTTGAGTAAAGAAGTAAAAGGAATCTCAATACGTGATTTGCAAAGCACTCGTGTATACGAACACGGAAATGATGAAATAGGCACATTGGCAACAAGTATAAACGACTTGCTGCAAGAAGTAACTCGTGCTCAAGAGGATGAAAAAAAGGCGCAGGAACTTGAAAAGGAAGCCAGTATTAAACTTCAAAAAAGTCTCGAGGAAACACAGGAAATGAATAGATTGATGGTTGGTCGTGAACTAAAAATGATAGAGCTAAAAAAAGAACTCGAACAAGCACAAAAAGGTTTGTAGTTCGAGGCAAACTCTTACTCGAAACTTCATGTTTCTTTGCTACAGTCAGTAGCATGAGGCTCACAAGATATTCTGTTTCTACTCTAGTTATCTATACAGTAAACGGTCTGTTCATGGTTGCTACCTGCTATGCACTCATTTATGCACAGTGGTCAACATTGTTTATTGTGGGTCAAGGGACCCTCCTAAATTACGCACCCTTTCTTCTTGAAAAAAAGTATGCAATACATACTCCTCGTGAAATTCATGCAAGTATTTCTCTTTTTGTATTCGGCTCCTTTATTCTCGGCGAGGTACAGAACTTTTATAATACGATATGGTGGTGGGATGCCCTTCTCCATTTTAGTGCTGGATACATGCTCACTGTTATTGCTCTCATTATGCTTTCTGTCGTGTTTACCCAAAAGAATATAACTACCACGCCGTTTGTACTGAATCTATTTGCTTGTTCGTTTGCAATAGCGGCAAGTAGTCTGTGGGAGGTGTATGAGTTTCTTATAGACCCGTTCGTTGAAGCTGTCATGCAACCATCCCTCACTGACACTATGTCGGATATTATGCTAGCAAGTATTGCTTCCCTGCTCGCATCATTTCATGGGTGGAATTACTTCAAAAATAAAACAAAGCCAACCGCGTTGATAGAAAAAATAATTAGAGATGGTGTTCAAAAAAACCAGGTGGTATCCTAAATTACTTCCACAACTTACTACTATCATCAGTCACAGAGCCACTACTTGTTTGGTAGGTAAACCAGTCAATATTACGCGTGAGGTACATAACTCCAGCAATGAGTACAAGGATAAGTGCCGAACCAAAAAGAAGAGCGTAATCTTCAAGCTTGAGCACGACATACATAAAACCATAGAGTACAAAAAGGAGTACAGAAACATACCAGGCCCGAGTCCTTTCTTTCAGAATACTCATACTATATGTAGTAATGAGTGTTATGGTCAGCATTGTTGCAAGTATGTACGCGTATAAGAAACCGATATGTTCTGTGAGGGACAAAAGCAGAAGGTAGAACAATGCAAGTGATGCTCCAATAAGCAGGTACTGCACGGGATGAAGTCGAATCTTGGTTAATGTTTCAAAAAGAAAAAATGCAGTGAAAGTAATCAAGACAAACAGTACCGCATACTTAACACTTCTGAAAACTTGTGTATATAGACCTACCCCATCATACAGTCCTACCCCGAACTCTGAGTTCTTAAGCATGTCTATATTTACACCCTCATCACTTCGCCAATGTTGCGGATAACTTCTACCAAAGGAAGATATATTCCATGTTGCCTCAAATCCCTCTTGAGTAATCTGACGTTCAGTGGGCAAATACGCACCTACAAACTGAGGACTATCCCATACTGAAGATGCTCGCACCACAGTCTCTCCTCCGACAGGCACGAAAAGAGCGCGGTCACTTCCCTTTACTTCAAGCTCAAAAGAAAAAGGATACTCAGTGGCACTTTTCGATAACGGAACAAAGGCATGAACGCCTGAACTTTGAAAAAAATCAACGGTGGTTCCAGGATGGAAGGGCATATTGTTCATATTCCAAGTCAGGGCTAATTGTTTTTCAATACTCCGAGTATCCGACAAAGAGACGATCAATTTTGGTTGCACAGCAAGCAAACTTTTTGGGATATCTGAAGCGGAAAAGGATCCATTGACTTTGATTTTTTCTGTATACACCACTGAATCAAAAATACCTCTACTTCGAATTTCAGGTACTAAAGAGCTTTCGATTTCCAAACGTTGTGGGAGCAGGTATGAAAAAACAGACTCCTTGTCCTTTTGTGGAATCTCAAATACCAGCACTGGCCCAAGCACTGTTTGAGCGCCCCCCCAACTCTCTGCTATCTCTTGTTGCACTTGTGTATAGCGATGTTCGCGCTCCATTACCAAACCCAGCACAAGATAACTTGCAATAAGACAAATGACGGCAATAAAACCAACACCAAATAATTTCTTTGAGACGCTGTGTGTATTCATACAATTGTTATATATAAGAGTGTATTGAATGTAACCGTTGTAGGGGGGCAAAAGTTCCACTACATGTACTAAAATACCACATATTTCTGTCCTTGGTACCAAGGCAGCAATTACAACACGAGTTTCCTGCTCAGCTACAAAAACGCACCGTATATTACGGTGCGCTATATACAACACAACTATTAGTTGTTTAAGAGCCGAATCATTTTTTTGATTCTATGTACGTACTCATTTTTTGTTGGTTTTCGAGAAAATCTTTCTCCTTTTGTTGGTCCACTCGAAAAGCCAACCGCAAGCGCGTCGTGATTTTTTATTTCATACTCCTCAACTAAATAGGTTAAGTACGCCACTCCAACCTTGATATTATTATCAGGGTTAAAAAGATTATTACTAAACCTCTCGTGAGGGTATGCCTCTCGAACTTGTTCAAGAGCAATTTGCCTTATCTGCATAAGACCTGCTGCTCTAGACTTTTCGTTGAAGGCTCGCGGTTTTCCACTTGATTCAACTAGAATCGTTGCGGACACAAATATCGGTTCTACCTTCCTACCAAAACGTTCTACATAGAAATCGATTAATTCACCATACCTTTCGGATATCTCACGCACCTCATGATTTGCATGAACTGTAGTGTATGAGACACCAATAAAAATGAGACTTACTAAAAGAACAATTAGAATTTTCACTGTACCATCCTCTGTTAAGTTTAAACTTCAGTAGTATGTGACCTGTCTAACTCCTCACATAGTATAGCAAACAAGACTGAGTATGCAAATTTTAAGGCTTAAAATATACGTAATTTAGGAAATTCTTTTTTTGATAATCAATTAAGAAGCCGGTTCCGACCATTAGGACCGAAAAATTCCCGTTTAGCTTTCTTATATTCCTCTATTGATTTGCCTTCAAACCGTCTTTTAAGGTCATTGTATTTTGCAAGCATTTCTTTATCTTTCCTTAATAAATCCCGAGTTTTATAAAACTCATCAAATACCGTATCAATGACCGTAACCATGATACTCATCGGCATTTCAGAGTGATCTTTTTTATGAAAAAGTGCTAATTCATTTGTCCAAAGATGCGGGTGATTCTCATGATATAAACTCTTTAACTTCTCGCATGTAGAATGAAAATCTTGTTTGGTAACTCGAATTTGAATATCCAAATCTCCCAAAGTAAGCGAACCAGGAATGGACGTTGCACCAACATGCTCAACGAGAGTATTCGGACATAAGGAAAGGATATGTTCTTTTTCTTCTCTGAAAAGCCGTTGAACGATAGGCGACAACTCCTCTGTTTTGTAAAAATGTAATAGTGACATTTTGAAATAATACTCTATGTAACTCAGAACTCGCTACTCGCATTACTCGCTACTCGCTACTCGCTACTCGCTACCGCCAACTGTCCACATGCACCTTCGATGTCCCTACCAAAACGATAGCGGATGGATGCTTCTACTCCCGCCTTTCTGAGGAGTGACTTGAAATGGTTAATCTGTTTCTCGCTCGTTGCGGTGTATTTCCCTGTCGGGTTGTACGAGATAAGATTTACCATACACAATTTGCCTTTGAGAATTTTTCCAAGCTCTATGGCGTGGTCATCAATATCATTCACACCATCAACAAGCAGATACTCAAACATCACTTTACGGTTTGTCGCTTGTATATATCCGTCTATCACTTCCATGAGTTTTTCGATTGTATAGGTTCGCCCGATAGGCATTATCTCACTACGCACACCGTCATTGCTCGCGTGTAGTGAGACAGCGAGATTAACAGGCAAATCTTCTTGTGCAAGTCTTTGAATTCCTTCGAGGATGCCACACGTAGAGATTGATATGTGCCGAGCACCGATACCGAACATCTCGGGATCGTTGAGCATGCGTACTGAATCCATCACTGCTTCATAGTTTAAAAAAGGTTCTCCCATACCCATATAGACCACACTCCCCACCCGCGCCTTTTCCAGCTTTAAAAGACGAGCGAAGAAAAGTACCTGAAGCACAATCTCGTCTGCGGTGAGTTTACGTATCATGCCCATGCTTGCAGTCGCACAAAACGTACACCCCATTGGGCACCCCACAAGCGATGAGACACACACGGTATTACGGCCACTCCCATGCCGCATGAGAACACTCTCTATATGCTTACCGTCACTGAGAGTAATGAGTGCTTTTACAGTTGCATCATCTTCAGACACCAGTGTTTTTGCAGAAATATTTAGAGGGTACTGGGTGGCAAGCTTTTCTCGAAGAGCCTTCGGAAGCACGGTCACTTCCTCCCAATTTTCAACTAGGTCTACAAACAAAGCTTTTTTTACCTGTCGTATGCGGTATGCTGGTTCGTCTGCTAAAGCCTCTCGTATTCTTGTCCAATCCATACGATGGATAGTACCACAGAGACAAGCCCCGTAGTAGAAATTGACGATGTGCTATTCGGAGATATTGGAGATATTATTGACTTTCAGCTAACTCTTTTAAAGTTTTCAACGCTTTTTTCCACATCTCTTCAAATGACTCTTTGTTCTCGGCATCAATATCCATGTGGATACTTAGTTCCGTCCCTCCATTCTTATCAGTCAAGGTATAGTTCTCAAAAGCAGGTGCCCACGACTTTGCTTTCTCGCTCGTTGTATCTTCAATACCGTTTTCAATGATACCAAGATGTTCAATTGAAAGGTACCGATATGGCTCGTTCTTAGCGATACGACTGACCATACCCATTTCGTTATTACCATTTTCATCAGTTCCCAAAAAAAGCATTTTTGATCCTTCACTCCAGTCACCTTCAACGCGCGAAGTAGAGGTAGGAGTAGGGCTGAATGCCTTGGTCCACTGCCGGTAGGTAACGTCTCTAAGCATGGTATTCCAAACCTTTTCTCGTGGTGCATTTATAAATATAGATGCGTGTATTTTTTTCATATTTATTTATGTTACCTGATAAAAATTCTTGCATTCTAAATATATACGTTGGCCATGAAAAGCATTCAAAAGCACTAAATCCCGCCGTAGCGGGATTAGTGGCGTACAGACATTACTGAAGTCCAGAATAGAAATTCAGAATATAGTATAATGCAGAACCTTTTATTTCCTTGTATTTACTTCTTCTGATATTTCTGTAAAGTCTTCATACTCTTTATCCGGCAAACCCTGAAGAAGCGACATAACTTCTTGCGGTGCCTTGTGGTCTTTAGCTGTTTTTATCAGATCTTGCTTATTTGCTGGATAGGTAACGTTACCTAGGTACCTTTGTAAATCAACTGTGCTTGTGTTCATAGTTGTATAATTAGTTAATTAATATAACTATCACATATCAATCACGTCTTTTAACACACGTCACTTAACCCACATGTACTACACTCTGCCTTACATGATACATACGTAGCATGAAAATTTGATGAAGCAAAAAATACTAGTACTGTCACTAGTATTTTTTGCTTCAAACAGAAGGATATTAATCTTTCTTTTGAAAACCTGTATACGCTTTTACAATTTCGAGAGGAAGTGTAAATACAATAGTATTTGATGCGTCCGAAGAGATATCGTTCATTGCCTGAAGCGTTCGCAAATGAAGCGCGCCGTCTGCTGATGCGAGGATTTTTGCCGCTTGTGCCATATTGGTAGCTGCTGCTAGCTCACCTTCTGAGGTGATAATAACTGCTCGCTTCTCGCGCTCTGCCTCTGCTTGCTTGGCAATCGTGCGCTCCATGTTTTCTGGAAGTTTAATGTCTTTGAGTTCTACATTATTCACCTTCAAACCCCAAGCATCCGTTTCTTTATCAACTATCTCTCGTATGCGATCGGCTATTTTTTCTCGACCCGCAAGAAGCTCGTCAAGTGTCACTTCACCCACTATGTTTCGCATCGTGGTCTGTGCGTACTGTGATACGGCGTAGTAAAAATTTTCAAC
>Ga0209212_1002604_pt1 | contig 25243 bp, 20 predicted proteins | sample RifGroC2_FD_183996 | JGI IMG/M metagenome (GOLD analysis project Ga0209212, IMG submission 183996) | Groundwater microbial communities from Rifle, Colorado, USA - Groundwater C2 (SPAdes) (version 2) | ecosystem: Environmental > Aquatic > Deep subsurface > Groundwater | place: Rifle, Colorado... | reverse complement strand
AAAGGCTGCTTTTTTCATGTTAATTTTTTTTGGTTTTATATGGTTCCAAATTACTTTTTTTTGTGTGAAAACAAGTGGTAAACGGTATTAAAAAAGAAAAAACAGAAATGAGAATGATTCCATGGATGGATTTAAAAACAACTTTTTTACTTTAATGCACCTATAGCACAAAGAATGTAACTCGGATCAGACAGGTTTATTTTGTAAATGCAGGGCTCTCTTTACAAATGGATGATAATTCAAAGTAGCTTAAAAGCCCGTTTAAGCTTGGTCGTTGAGGTGAAAGTTTTGGGTAATTAATTTTTTGCTGCAACCGCTTGGGGCGCAAGGCTGTAACATCACCATCTAGTCAGTTGTATTATAAATTATCACTACTGAACGATTAAAAAAATAAAAGTTGGGGTTACTCCCCGAAGGTTTGGCCCCATGTTGTAAGTTTGTTTTGCAAAGAAACTACAACATGGGTAAAAATACAGAAATAAAATTTGTCGGACAGCCGGACTTTCGGGCTCACCTTTAAAGAGGTTTTGCTTATAGATTCGACAACCATCCGGCTGTTCAGTGACGTGCTGAAGGGTGTTGGAAGAAACCCGAAAAATGACGGAAAAAGAAAGGGGGGCTGAAAGCCCACATGCTCATTGATGCCGTCCAGTCGGTTGGACGGTTTATTAAGATTACCGAGGCCAAAGTGCATGACAAAAACTTCCTGAAAGAGTTGGACTTGATATCGTACAGTATGGTTGTTTTCGACAGGGCCTACAACTATTACCAACAGTTTGCCTTGTGGACAAGCAACTCTGTATTTTTTGTCACCCGGATTAAGAAAAATGCTGTTTGCACGGTAATCGAAACCCAACGGGGACACAAAAAAAAGATGGGAAGGCAATGGTGCTAAGGGAAGAAATCATAGAAATCGAGTACAGCCCCGAAGATGAAAATGGCAAGAAGCAAACAAAACAGAAGAGAAAACTTCGCCTGAAAAAAGTATGCTACCAGGATGAGCAAAACAGGTATTTTGAGTTCATCACCAACAGCATGGAAAGCACGGCTGAAGAAGTGGCATTTTTGTACAAAAAGAGGTGGGGCATCGAACTGCTGTTTAAAAAAATGAAGCAGAACTTTCAATTGCACTATTTTTATGGAGAAAACGAAAATGCCATTAGAACGCAGGTTTGGTGTACACTAATTGCACAACTTCTGATGACAGTCATCCAGAAAATGGCACAAACTAAAAAGGCATTTTCTGTTGTCGCTTCATTGGTTCGGATGCACTTGATTAGCTTGCTGGATGTATTTGAACTACTTCGGAGCACCAAACGGGAACACTTGAAAAAACAGAGTTCACCGCCTCATCTTTGCAATTAAAGATTGCATTTTAGGGGGGTGACTTTTGAATTATAAAATTTAATGCCTGACAATCAGAAAATTAGAAGGAACAATCTCTCAATTTTCTGATTAGTCGGATAATAGTGATAAATTATAAAAACTTCAAATAAAAACAGGGCGATGCTTTACTGTTGCACCACTCTATTTTTAATTAATAATTATACTACGCAAGGTATAAGATTAGACAATCTGTTTTTTGACTTAATATATAAAATATAGAGCCCCAGCACATTTGACACAAACTGAAAAAAAATTATTGTGTACAAATTTACCCCGTTTCATGTATAAATAAAACTGAAAGTATTTTTATTAAGAAGTACGACAGAAAATTTGTTATTTTAGGCTGAGCAAAACCATTCGGTGTTTATTTGAATACAACATATTTGAAATGAGAAATTTACTCTTGCTGACAGTGCCACTTTTTTATTTTTTGAATTCTTTTGGACAGAATTATGTCGGCCTTATTGATGAACTGGAAATTGCCCTCGATAATAAAGACTATTATATAGATCAAAAGCAGGCAATTATACAAAAGAAAAAAGTGGCACTACAAACGGCTGAAGCTTCGAAAAATTTAAATCAGCAACTTTTGCTAAATCTCGATTTGGTAAATGAATACCAGTCGTATGTGTACGATTCTACCCAGTTTTATATCAATAAAGCCAAAGTTATTGCCCGTAAGTTACACGATGCTCCACTGATTGCACAAATCAAAATCAGAGAAGGGTTTGCTTTATTGTCCTCCGGCCTTTTCAGGGAGGCATTGGATACGCTCAACTCGGTGGATCGGGCAGTAATTAGTGATTCGCTAAAAAGCATCCTTTATGCCACTTTGGCCCGTACCTACTACGATATAGCCGATTATGTGCGCGACCCCGTTTTTATGCCTCAATACATTGCCCGGGGAAATACCTATATTGATACTGCTTTGAATTTTGCTACCCCAAATACAAGCGGATTTTGGGCTATAAAAAGCTTGGAGCGGATGAAAATGTCGGACTGGCAAGGGGCCAAACAGGTTTTTGAATACTGGATGAACAACTTTGACCTTACCATGCATCAGTATGCCATTGCTACGTCGAGCCTGGGGTACATTTACCACATGACCGGATTCCCAGATAAGGCCATTGAATATTTTACCAAAGCAGCCATTAACGATGTAAAATCAGCTACCATGGAAACCGTGGCATTGCGGAATTTGGCCAATCTGTTTTACGAAAAAGGCGAAGATAAAAGGGCTTACCGATACATTACCGAGGCGTTAAACCAGGCTTCGTACTACAATGCCCGCCATCGGCAATTCGAAGTGGGACAAATTCTACCCATTATTGAGCGCGATCGGATGAATGTCATTCAGAAACAACGCGATAAAATTGGTATATTTTCTATGGTGCTTTCCCTTTTTGTGGTGGCGTTAATAGTAGCACTGATTGTGAATTTAATATCGGTCAGGCGCCTGAACAAGGCAAGGCTGATTATCAGAACACAAAATGAACACCTTACGGAAGCCAACAAAATCAAGGATGAATATATTGCCTCCTTCTTCAACCAGAATTCAGAATACATTGAAAAAATTGAACAACTGCAAAAATGGGTTTCGCGGATGGTGGTAACCAAACAGTTCGATACGTTAAAAAAATTTCCTGAGCACATCAATATTCAACACGAACGCGAGGTTTTGTATGAACGTTTCGACCGGATCTTTTTGAAATTGTTTCCCACTTTTGTGGAGGAGTTCAATAATCTGCTTATTGATGGGGAACAAATTCAGGTAAAAAATAACCAGGTGCTGACTACCGATTTACGTATTTACGCCATGATGCGCATTGGCATTCAGGACAACGAAAAAATAGCCAGCTTTCTGAATTATTCGGTAAATACCATTTATACCTACAAAACCAAAATGAAAAGTAAGGCAAAAGTTTCGCCCGAACTTTTTAATCAAATGGTTATGGAAATAAAATCAATATAATCGGGCAAAATTTAAGTTTTTCACTTAGTACATAAAGATTTAATTATCAGAACGATAAACTTGGTGTTCTCTGTAAAAATCCTTGTGGCTTTGCGGTGAATGAATTTTTACTCCAAACCCCTTAAAGGAGCTTTTAAAAACTACCCTAAACTATAACCCGAATTTTTTAATAAAATTGGCACAAATCCCCGCTACAGCGTTCTGTTGTGTCCCGCCGCAGCGAGATTATAGGGGTGAATTGTTTTAACGAGCCATTCACCCTCCCGCCTATCGGCCACCTCCCTCAAGGGAGGACATCCGTTATAGCAACAAGTTTGAACATAAACTTTGCGCCCCAGCGTCTTTGCGGTTTTTCATCATTAACGACCTTAGTTTAATTGATAAATGCCTTCATGGTATGGATCTTATCCCAACGGATAATATAAATTCCATTTTTCATAATGGGCACTATGGTTGGGTCAGTTGGTAGTTCAGCCTGGTATATTTTTTTGCCTTCCATATCATAAATAGCTACCTCTTTATTCTGAAGCCCCGAAATATAAAGATTTCCGTCAACCGATTTCATTTGGATTCCTGGCAATTCTTCTTTTAACTGAACATTGGTAAAATCGCAGTTTTCATCAAACGTAAAGGTTGAAGGAATAGCATTGGTATTTGAAGCACCTCCAATATTATTGTACTGAATGTTGCAATAAGCCCCACTCCCTTTGGCATTCGAAAAGAAGATACCATATCGGCCGGTTTTATCAATAGTAATATCCTTCAGGTATAGATTATTAATGGTCTTTGAACTGCTTCCTATAAAGATGGCATCGTTTTTAGAATCGTAGAAGTCGATGTTGTATATTTTAAAGTTTACTAAGTTGTATTGCGAGCTGCTGTTAATATGTAAGGCCCCTTGCTGGTTGCCCCACAAATCGCCGCCTACACCTACGGTTCCACTGGCAACACCTCCTTTATACACCGAAATATTATAAAATTCACTAAAACCAACACTGCTAAAAGGCATCCCCGGAAAGTCGCAGGTTACCCGGAATCCAGCTTCCATGGGATCGATAATAACAATATTAAACGCTTTGTTTTGTTTGCCGCCAAAAAATCCTAACGACGATGCCCGCCAGTTATTTTCACTGGTGCTGTAACTATACATATTGTTCTCGCATAAACCGGTACTCCTCGACCACGATGCCATATCATCGTCACCGTTGTTGCGGTAGCTGCAATGTTCCACTACCGAATTTTTAGTCCCATACGAAAGGTTCATTCCATCGGCATAATTGTTCCGGAACCGACAATGTTCAATTTTCAGATTATTGGCATTCTCAATCCAACCGCCACATTCAAAATGCTCTGCCCACAGGTTTTTAATGGTGGAATTTGATCCAAAACTACCCATTAAACCCTTACCCACCTGATAAGCCGGGTCGTTATTGTAATAGCGTTTGTTATTAATGGTATTCAGGTACATTCCTTCGAGGGTAATGTTGTTGTTATACGATTCAAATCCCCGTTTATTATAAGTGCTTTTGTCGTCGGACGATGCAATAAAATAAATTTCGGTATGCCACATTCCGGCTCCAATAATCTTTGTGTTATCGCCATTAATCATGATACGGCTGTCCACCACATAAATTCCTTCGGGAAGAAAGATGGTCTTTCCCAGGTTTTTCGAGACAAAAGAGGTAAAGCTTCCACTTTCGGGGGTGTACATTACTTTGTTTTCATCGGTAATTGAATCAATAGTAAGTGCTGCATGGATTTTTTCAAGCTCCACAAAATCAATAGTATAAGGTACTTCGTTGGTGTCGTTTTTTACCAATCGGAACGTGGCGTTTTCAGGGATTTCGCGGTTTAGTTTAATGTGCATCTCATCGAAACGCATTCTTGGAAATTTGGTGGTTTCGTTGGGAATATTGTCGGGATACTTGCTCCCCGATTTTAAAATATATTGCCAAGCCCAATACGATGAAAGGGATAAAGTTTGAATGGAATCTTCATTTATGTATAATGTCAGATTTCCTGAAGTTCCTTTTCCTTCGGCATTATCGGGCAGCGAGAAACGGATGGTAAGTCCGTCGGCAGTCTGGGCATTTGTCCATTCCACAAACGAACCGGTTGCTATAAGTTGAACCGCCGATTGGTTCGACGACTCGCTTTGTAATGTCCGCTGATCGTAGGTGGGTTCCAGGAAAGTGCCATCGGTAATACATCTATCCTCTTCTGCTTCGTAGCGTAAATAGGTACGATCGAAATACCCTCTTTCAACAACATCATCGGAAAATGTAATATGTTGAGCGGTTAATGGGGGAAAAGCAAATCCTAAAAAAGGAATTAATAACCATGTTTTTGTACACATAAAATTCTATTTTATTTAATTTCTCAGGTGAAATTACAAATTGCATCTGAATTTAATAAATAAGGGGCTCTACAAAACCTCCATTTAAGCCTAAAATTCCTCCATATCTTCTATATTTTTCTGAAGTATTAAAGTTGTATTTATTTGATATTATGTGTAATAAAAAAATAAATGATCTATATTTTTTCTCAATACGTTGACAAGGGGTTTTTCTCTTTCTAACTTTGACATAATGTCTAATCTAAAACAATTTATTATGAAAAAAGCATTACTTATTTTCTCAACACTTTTCTTGATGGTTGCGGTTTCAAACGCACAAACACTTAATAATCCTAAAGATGCCGATGGTTATTATATTGTAAAGTGGGATTGTTCCACAAATGTATTTGCAACTTCAAACAATGTGGAAGCCGATGAAACATTTACTTTTGCTGTTGATGTAACCGGAACCCCATGGGAAGAATGGTTGAAAGCCACTCCAACTGCTGCCGGAGCTACCCGGGCCTTAGCTATTAATAAATGGACCAACTGGGGCGATGTAAGTGGTGGAACCAACCGCTTAAAACAATTAAAGGAAAATGTGTATGGTGCTACCTGGAATATCCATCAAATGGCTACAGGTGCCGATTTAATTGCAAATGCCGTAAAGACAGATTCTATTGTTTACATTTACGGACAGGTTTTTGGTTTTGAATTTACCACCGACAATGCCGGTGCCGGATGGTGGATGTGGCCAGAATCAATCGCAGCAGGAACAGCCATTGATCCCGGAACAGGTTCAATTTTCAGAACCTTGCCTTACACAAGTACCAAAACCGGTGATGAATTTTATAGCGATGATTATGAAGGCGGTTTGTTTTTCTCGAACGGCACTCCCGAAAAAGGCTACACTCTTCCATGTGCAACATTAACTGATATTCCCTACGAACAGGTTGATTCCGATGTCAATGTTGTAGGTCATGAATATTATAATATTCTGGGTGTACGTCTTCAGGAAAAACCTCAAACCGGATTGTATCTACATAAAAAAATAAAAGCTGATAAAACTTTTGTGGTTGTAAAAGAATACATTCTTAGTAATTTTTAAACCGTAATTCTAAAATTGTGAAAAAGCGGAGATTCTGTCTTCGCTTTTTCTAATTCAATTTTTTAACAGTTTAGTCAAAAATAGGCACCTTGATTTATAAAAAAGGAATATAACAGGGTAATAGGTCAAATCAAACCAAATACAGGGAGAACAAAAATCCAACTTAATATACAACCCTATCACCTTGGAACACATATTAATTTACTTAACTATTTTCTAGTAAAATTCATGAAGTCAGTGTTACGCTACTTTTCAGTTGCTTTATGCCTGCTATTAAGTGTGTCGGGGTATGCGCAACAAAAAAAATCAATAACCGGACGTGTTGTTGATAATACCAATAAAAGCATTGTGGGGGCAACCATCTCTTTTACTCTTTCGGGGGAATTATTAGGGGGAACCTCCACCGACCTCGATGGGAATTTCAATTTTTCAGCTCCTGTGGGTAGCACCTTAAAAGTATCATTTGTAGGATACAAACCCTATCAGGAAACTGTAACCGAAGCCAAAAGCAACTATGAAATAATTCTGGCAGAGGAACTTCAGTCGTTAGACGAAGTAGTGGTTGTGGGTTATGGTACCCAAAAACGATCAGAGTTGACTGGTTCTATTGCCTCAGTGAGTGCCAAAGAGGTAAAAGATTTTTCATCAAAAAGCCTGGCCGAATCATTGAGCGGATTGGCTGCAGGAGTTATGGTAACAAAAAGCGACGGGGTGCCGGGCAGTTCCGCCGATATTATTATCCGTGGTGCCGGTTCCCTGAACGGAATGTCGCCGCTTTATGTGGTGGATGGTGTTCCTCAGGATGCCGGGTTTAACTTCAACATGCGCGATGTTGCCTCCGTTGAAATTCTTAAAGATGCCGGTTCTGCCGCTATCTATGGATCAAGGGCTGCCGGAGGAGTTATCCTGATTACAACGTTACGTGGGAAACGGGGAGAAAAAACATCCATCAGTGCCAATAGCCGCGTAGGACTACGAAATATTACCACCGATATAAAATTACTAAACGCCAACGATTGGATCTGGGCCCGCGATGCCTTTGGAACCTCAAATACGCTCGATGTCCTTGGGGTAACCAGCATTGAGGATCTGCCCAACACCGACTGGATGGATGTAATGTTTGGTACAGGAATCGAACAGGAATATAACATTTCCATGGCTTCAAGTACCGAATCAACCTCCTTTTTTTTATCGGCAGGTTATCTGGGCGAGAAAGGGGTTTACATGGATACCCGCGCCGATCGCTTTTCGTTCAGAAACAATATTGAGCATAAGTTCACCAAAAATATAACCCTTGGAGAATCTATTTACGGGAGTTCTGTAAAAACAAATCCCGCCACAAGCTCTTCTATTTATAATCATACCATTCCTTTCCGGACAACACCTGTTTCGACGGTTTATGATGAAGATGGAAATTACGCAATGACCAACATGGCTGTAGGAAGCGGCCCAAACTTTGCTGCACTCGAAGATGCTTTTCATATTTTTAACGATAACAATTATTCACTGAATGCCCAAGCCTATTTAAATATAAAATTCTTTGAAAAACTCGATCTACGGATTACCGGTTCCGGAGAATTCTCCGGGTACTCAAAAAATACATTCACCGAATATCAGGATTATGGTCCGGTACAGGTAAGTCCTCAAAGGCTCGAAGCCTTTGCCGGAACCAAACAAAACCTGATGTTTAACTCGGTAATGACCTACGAAACCGATTTTAACAATTATTCCATTAAAGCCATGGCCGGAACGGAATTCTGGAAACTCGATGGTTATGGATTAGGAGTTACTGCCTACGATTTTTCAATTCCGGTGGCTGAATCCATTACCTTATCCTCATCGGGGCCAACAAAAGATGCCTATGATGAAATTCCTAAAGAACGCCGGGGTTCATACTTTGGTCGGGTAAACTACAGCTTTATGGGTAAATATTTACTTACAGCCAACCTCAGGGCCGATGCCTCGGACCGTTTTGTTGGAAAAAACCGGTGGGGCTATTTTCCTTCGGTAAACCTGGGTTGGAAAATTGGCGAAGAATCCTTTGTAAAAGATGCTACTGGAGCCTGGCTCGATAATGCAAAAATCCGCGCCAGTTGGGGTTTATTGGGGAACGATATGAGTGTGCCACAATACATGTACTCCTCTACCTGGTCGGGTACCGGCATCAGCCATTCGTTTAACGAAACATCGACTCAGCAGGCAGGCTATTGGTTAGCCGTTTTCGGGAACCAAAACCTGAAATGGGAAGAAATTGAACAGATTGATGCCGGATTAGATTTGTTTTTCTTTAATAATCGGCTGGCTGTTTCATACGATTATTATAATCGGCAAACAAAAGATATGCTCTACCGGGGCGATCTTCCCCTGTCGGGTGGGATGAGCTATTATTTCAGCAGCGATGATCCGGCAAATACCGTTCCGGTTTATTTTAATGCCGGATTGGTTGAAAACCAGGGCCATGAAATTTCAGTAGAATGGAAAAGTAAGGAAAAAGATCTTTTTTATAGCATCAAAGCCAATGCCTCATTCAATTCAAATTTGGTAAAACAGGTGGGCGATGAACCCGGAGCCAATCCCATTGACGAAGGGCTCGACAATACTTGGAGCCTGTTAACCCGCACACAGGACGGGCAGCCCATGGGCATGTTTTACGGATATGAAACAATAGGAATTTTTCAAACTCAGGAACAGGTAAATGCTTATAACCAAAAAGCGCTTGATGCCTGGAGAGGACAAAACCCCGGTCATACAAGCTTCGACCCTGTAACCGGGCAACCGTTAAATGGCGATGGACAACCCATTGGTATCTATTACCAGAAAAAACAAACCGGCGTGGGCGATTTAATTTACGATGATAATGGAGAGGGCCGTGTAACCGCCACCTCACGTAAGTTTATCGGTAATCCCTGGCCCAAGATGACATTAGGAATGAACCTTAACCTTGAATACAAAGGTTTTGATATGAGTGCCGTGTTCCAGGGTGCATTTGGTTTCGAAATTATGAATCTGGTGAAACCTTACACACAAATGTTTAGCTCCGATAATACCACCGCCGACATATTTAATACCTCCTGTTTTGGTATCGATAACACTACAGTAACCGATATGCCCCGGGTAGGGTTTATTGATGAAAATGGTTCTTATATTGCCGATGGCGCTGCAAACAAAAACTATTCGACGGTATCGGGCTACTTAATTGAAAAAGGCGATTACCTGAAACTGAAAAACCTCTCATTCGGTTACACGCTGCCGGTTACCATCAGCCAAATGGCCGGAGTCGAAAAATTACGTGTGTATGCCAGCATCCAAAATGTGTTTACCATCACAGGATACACCGGTATCGACCCCGAAATTGGAGGAAGTGTACTTATGCGGGGAGTTGATCATCAGAACCGTTACCTGCCCTCGCGCCTTGTTTCATTTGGTTTGGATGTAACTTTTTAATAAACTGAAAAAAATTGGCATTATGAGAAATGCACTAAAAATAGCACTTTTAACAAGCCTGATAGTATCAATTATTGGCTGTTCCGACTTTTTTGATATTTCAAACCCCCAAACCCTGTCAACCGATAATTTCCCGGCAACTATGGAGCAGGTCGATTTGGTTCTTACCTCTTCGTATGCCGGACCTTATGGCATTGGTTTATATAGTTTTTATTGGTTCCCAATGGGTATTTATCTGTTCGATCATACCACCAATACCTATGGTTCGTACGATGAACGGGGCTCAAGTATGGATAATTATACCGATATCGACAGCCGCTATACCACCCAAATGTATGTGGATATTTGCAAATGGGCAAATCTTTCGGTGACAGCCATTGAAGCAATTGGTTTTTACCGCCAAAACTATTCAACAACCGCTGAACAGGAACCGTTGGATTATATGCTGGGTCAGGCAATTTTTAACCGGGCTTTGGCTTATTGGCATGGTCAAATCTTTTTCGAAATAGATCCGGCTGCCTGGGGATTTCCCATTTTCGATAAGGTGGCAACCGATTTGGAAACCATGAAAAGACCCAGAGCTACAGTTACTGAAACCTGGAAATTTGTTATCAACGATTTGGAAACCGCTATTCCCCTGCTTACCAGCTATTCCGATCCTTACCGTGCATCGGAATGGGCTGCCAAAGGATTGCTGGCTAAGGTGTATATGCAATCGCTTTACATTTTCCCCGAAAATAAAAGTAAAGCAAAACAGTTGATGGAAGATATTATCAACAACAGCGGAAAGGTTTTAGCTACTCCTGAAGTTTATTCCGATATGTTTTATGGAAACAGTGCCAATGAATTTAACTCAGAATCCTTATACGAGCTAAGCATGGTAACCAATTGGAACCAAAGTGGCCCCTGGGAAGGATATACCACCGGTAGTGGTATGCCAATGGTGATGGCTCCCTGGTACCTGGATCTGGAAATCCGATTCAGGGCTAATGTTGAAGGAGCAGTAGACCCAATAACCAAACAGTACGATGTGATAACTTCGAAAAAAAGTAGTGAATGGGGCAATAATTTTCTGCATGATGCAAACATCAAACGTTTCGGATTTTGGGGCATTGGGGGCGATACCATACCCCGGAGATCCCTGAATCCCGATTATGTTTCCAATCAACCCCGTTCCATCCACAATTATCCATACCGAACTTATGATACCGATTACCGCACAAAGTGCCTGACCCTGAAAAACAACAAAAATTTGGTCGATCCGCGTCTCTTACTTTGTGGAGGACAACCATACGTTGATACTTATATCGGTGCCAATGGAGATACCACTTTTTATGACCGCTCAAGCGAGGTGAATAACCGCTCCGACCTGTTAACCTGGCAGCACCGTAAATTTACCAATCTCCATGGAGTAGAAATGGGAACCGGTGATTATGGCAAAAACCAGAGCAGCGATGCCAACTACCCCATTGTCCGGTTGGCCGATATTTATTTACTTTATGCGGAATTAATTGCAAATGATAACCCTGCGTTAGCTTTGGAATATATTAACAAAGTCCACCGCCGGGCTTACGGATATTCCCCCGATGAGGCTTGCCCTTACGACTACGTTAGCCTGAACGACCGAACCAAAGCTTACGATGATACCGATCCCCTGGCATATGATGTTTTAAAATACGAACGTTGGGCTGAATTATTTGCCGAAGGCCAGTGGTGGTGGGATGTGCGAAGATGGAACATTGGGTCTGCCGAAGCTGCTTATTATAAGGAAACACGCCATGGTGATATAACCTGGAAGGGCGATGAATCCTACGTTCAACCCATTCCACAGTTAGAACTGGAGCGGAACGAAAACATCCAGCAATCTTCAGGTTATACGGATGTAAACTAACCGTGATTTGACTCAAAATGAATTAACAACAAAATATTTACATAAGAAACAGTATTTAAAATGAAGAACCGTTTTGTAACTATTTTCAGTATGGTCATTTTGCTATCGTGTACAAACAAACCACTGCAAATAAGTTCTCCTGACCAAACCGTGGGCATTGGTTTTTCACTGGTTGATGGCCAACCCAAATATGCGGTCACAAAAAATAATAAACCCGTGATTGAGCCCTCATCCCTGGGATTCAAAATTTTGCAACAAACCAACCAAATCAACCGGTATAAAGTGTTATCGTCCGAAATACATTCGGTGGACAAACCCTGGGAACAACCCTGGGGTGAATTCAGGGTAGTTAACGATAACCACAATGAACTCATTGTCCATTTAATGGAAACTGGAGCAAATAAAAGCTTATTAGATATTCAGTTCCGGGTTTTTAACGATGGCGTGAGTTTTCGTTATTCGTTCCCTGAGCAAAACACATTAGATTCTGTGATAATTTTAGATGAACTAACCCAGTTCACCTTCCCCGAAGATCAAAATGTTTGGTGGATTCCGGTACATTCCGAAAACAGTTATTACGAAAGCCTCTACCGTAAAAATCGTATTAGTGAAACCGATACCATCAATACTCCGGCTACTTTCGAAACAAAGGATGGGCTGTTTCTGTCTATTCATGAAGCCAATCTTACCGATTTTGCCTCCATGACCCTGAGAAAAACCGATACCTGCCAATACACAAGCGAACTGGTTCCCTGGAGTAACGGGGTAAAAGTGTATGCAAAAACACCTTTTGTTAGCCCTTGGAGAACCCTTATTATTGCTGAAAAACCCGGCGATTTGGTTACCTCAACCCTGATGCTCAATCTGAACGATTCCTGTAAATTAGAAGATGTTTCCTGGATTCAACCTTCAAAATATATAGGTATCTGGTGGGGTATGCATCTTGAGAAATATACCTGGGGACAAGGATCAAAGCATGGAGCAACTACCGAACTAACGAAAAATTATATCGGTTTTGCCAGCGAAAACGGATTTAACGGGGTGTTGGTCGAAGGCTGGAACGAAGGCTGGGATGGTGATTGGTCGAAAGAGGGAAATAAATTTAGTTTTACCAAAAGTTATCCCGATTTCGACCTCGAAGAAATTACCTCGTATGCGGTGATGAAAAATGTACGGCTGATAGGGCACCACGAAACGGGCGGAGCAGCAACCAACTACGAAAACCAATTGGAAGATGCTTTTGCCCTGTATCATAAATATGGAGTAAACGCGGTAAAAACCGGTTATGTTAATAAATATCTCGATGGTACAGAATGGCACGACAGCCAATACGGTGTCAGGCATTACCGAAAAGTAATTGAAACAGCGGCTAAATACCATATCATGATCGATAATCATGAGCCGGTAAAGGGAACTGGTTTGCAACGTACCTATCCAAACCTGATGACCCAGGAAGGTGGCCGTGGGCAGGAATACGACGCCTGGTCATCCGATGGGGGAAATCTGCCTTCGCATACAGTAACCCTTCCGTTTACACGGATGCTTGCCGGTCCATTCGACTTTACTCCGGGAACCTTCAATTTTAACTATTCGGTTCGCGAAGGAACCCGGGTGAACACCACACTGGCCAAACAACTGGCATTATTTGTGGTTATTTACAGCCCACAGCAGATGGCCTCCGATTTACCCGAAAATTACGTGAACCAACCCGCCTTTCAGTTTATCCGCGATGTTGCCGTTGATTGGGAAAAAACCGTAGTTACCGATGGACAAATCGGCCAGTACATTACCGTTGCCCGTCAACAGCGGAATTCCGATAATTGGTTTGTAGGTTCTATAACCAATGAAAACCCGCGTACTTTAACACTGATTTTCGATTTTCTCGATGCCGGAAAAACCTATGAAGCCATTATTTATAAAGATACTGATGAAAGCGACTGGAAAAAGAACCCAACAGCCATTACCATCGAAAAAATGAAGATTACCAAAGACTCAAAAATCAATATTTATTTGGCTTCCGGGGGTGGGGCTGCTATCAGCCTGATACCCGACGGCCATAAATTTCCGCAATAAAAAATAAAGTAGAAGTTAGGTTTAGTTGCTGTTATTGTTTGAATGATTCTATCACTGGAAGCTGGCCTGTTTTTGGTCGGTAACCGGTGGTAAAAACCAAACTTACGAAAGTGTACATTTACTATACTCCTTGGTTCGAAACACTCACAAAGAGTTTTCCGGAAAGTTTCTGGCGGGTCAAATCATCATTCTGGTAAACCTTTAAGCCACTGGCCTCCACTGAAATATTTAGCTTCCGCGTTCGGAATTCAATTTTCAGGGTTTGCAATTCACCAGGCACCTGAATTATTTTTCCTAAATGGAATTTGGCTTCGTACAATTTGTCGGAAGGTAGCCGCTCTTCAGGATCGAAAACCAACGTACGGTTATCTTTCCAATAAGCCACACCCTTGATTGAGGGTGAAAAATCAAATAGTTTTGTACTGGCTTCCTGCCCAGGTTCAATGTTGGGAACCTCTTCAAAAAGTTCAAAAACCAACTGGGCTTGGTTGCTAATTACTTTTGGTGGAAAGGCTTTTACATAACTTGAGAAACCGGGATCGACCACGGTTTCAATTCTTTTTTTTGGTTTGCACTGGGTAAAAAACAAACCAAGAATAAGTGCTATACATAGCAAAGACGGGACAAAGGCTGCTTTTTTCATGTTAAATTTTTTGGTTTTGAATGCTCTAATTTGATATAATTTTTTGAGAATTCCTATAATCGGTAAGTCATCGGATGACTTTATGTCAAAGTGTAAAAAGAATGAGTCAATCACCCATTTTAAAATTTAACAGAGGTAAGTAGTTAATTGCATATCTATTTCGCCATCTTCTCCTCCGTCCTGTGGGCATCCCGCATAAGCGGGAACTTTCTCTGATTTAGAGATTCATGGGTGCTGGCACAAAGACTACAAAAAATTACAACGGGGCAGTTCTCCCCTTGGGGGACTAAATGAACGAAGTGAGTGTTCTCATGAGCGATAGCGAGTAAATGGCCTTTTGGCCAGAGGGGGAATAGGTTACCTCTAATCATTTTGTGTTATGCAGTTTATCTATCAACCTCCAAAATTTAATTTTAAGAAACCGTAATCTGGTGATGATTTTAGCTCAACTGTTGATTAAAATATAGTTCTTACTTTTGTTTTCATTATCAGGGAATTGCTATTTTTGCCACACAATTGGTTTAGGTATGATACACACCATTTCGAATTCATCGCTGAGGTTGAGCGTTCAGCAAACAGGTGCTGAAATTTGTAGTATTCAATCGGTAAAAAGCGGGAAAGAATATATCTGGCAAGCCGATCCGGTTATTTGGGGGAGCCATGCGCCAGTGCTTTTCCCAATTATCGGGAGTTTAAAAAACAATGAATATTATTACGATGGCATGCGCTATTCCATTCCAAAACATGGATTTATCCGTTACAGCGAAAAACTGGACCCCACCAACAATACCTCCGATCGGATTGTTTTTAAATTGAAATCCGATGCCGAAACATTGAACATGTATCCGTTTGATTTTGAGTTTATCGTCACTTTTCAATTGTTGGGAAACCGCATCAATATTATGCACAAGGTAACCAACCTTGATTTTAAAGAGATGTTCTTTTCATTGGGAGCCCATCCCGCATTCCGTTGCCCCATAAACGACAATGAAATTTTCGATGATTATTTTATTGAATTCGAAACCACCGAAAAAGCATCGAGCCATCGGTTAACCGATGGCGGATTGGTTACCGATAAAACCTTTTTGGTACTCGATAATACCGATATTTTACCGTTGAAACCCTCGCTGTTCGAAAAAGATGCCTTGATTTTCAAAAAACTAAAATCGCGGAAAGTACGTTTGCGCAGCCATCAGTCGGATCAATACATTACCCTAAGGTTCAGCGACTTTAACTATTTAGGGATTTGGACTAAACCCCACGCCCCGTTCATTTGCATCGAACCCTGGTTGGGAATTACCGACCATGTAAACACCGATGGGAACCTGAAAAATAAAGAAGCCATGATAAAACTTCCCGTAGGGCAATCGTTCATGGCTCAGTATTCTATCGAAATTAACGAATAATCTTTTTCTTACGTTCCCATGCTGCAAATCAGGGCTTGACTATTTGGCTTTCAATTTTCTTTAAAACCTAATTGTTAAAGTTAAACCCCGGCTTCCTTGGAATGAATTATCACTTAATCGGTTACTTCATAAGTTGGCAAAGGATTGGCTGAGATCTCGGCATACAATTTCCGGTTGTTGAAAATATTGCAAGCCATGTAAATTGCCTCGCGGAACGAGTTGGGTGATGCCTGATCCATGCCGGCAATTTCGTAAGCTGTTCCATGATCGGGCGTGGTGCGGATAATCGGTAATCCTGCGGTATAATTCACCCCGGTATCAAAATTCAAGGCTTTAAACGGGGCAATTCCCTGGTCGTGGTACATGGCCAAAATGGCATCGAATTTGGTAAAACTGTCGGAGCCAAAAAACCCATCGGCGGAAAAAGGCCCCAAAGCAAGAATTCCCTCTTTATTAGCTTTCTCGATGGCAGGAATAATTACCTCAATTTCCTCTTTGCCAATAACTCCGCTATCACCGGCATGTGGGTTCAAACCCAAAACGGCAATGCGGGGTTTGCGGATGGCAAAGTCAACCATCAACGACTTGTTCAAAATACGCAGTTTTTTCAGGATGTTTTCCTCGGTGACCAAAGCCGCCACATCGCGCAAAGGAACATGGCCTGTAACAACACCCACTTTCATCATCTCGCTGGTCATCAAAATCAGTGTTTCATGAGTTTTGAACTGATCCATCAGAAATTGGGTGTGCCCTTTGAAATTTAAAGTATCCGACTGGGTTGTTTCCCGGTTTAACGGAGCCGTAACAAGTACATCGATTTTTTTTGCCTGCAAATCTTTAACAGCTTGTTCCAACGATAAAAGCGCAGCTTCGCCGGCCATTTGTGAGGCTTTTCCAAGTTCTACCCTGATGTTGTCGTTTAAAACATTGATGAGGTTTGCTTTTTTAGGACTGATTTCGTCCACCGACTGAACCGAATTAAAATTAAAATTGTTAACGTTTAGTGCTTTACGGTGATAAGCGGCCACTTTTGGCGACCCATAAACCACTGGAGTGCAAAAATCGAAAATACGGTTATCCTGAAATGTTTTTATAATTACCTCGTAGCTAATTCCATTAATATCGCCTTGGGTGATACCCACCCGTACTTTAAAATCGCTCATGTTAAGTTTGTTTAGTGTAACCCACAAATTTAGCTTTAATGTTGGGGAATCGAAATTATTTTGAAAAATTCTGTCAAGAGCCGTACTCCAACGCCTGTTCCGCCTTGTAACCGGTAGGTGTCGTCGGCAGAAAGGAAAGCGGTACCTGCAATATCCAAATGGATGTAGGGAGCCTTGGTAAAGTGTTCCAGAAACTTTCCGGCGGTAATGGCACCAGCCTCTTTTTTTCCAATATTTTTCAAATCGGCCACCGGTGATTTCAACGATTCTTTGTATTCATCCCAAAATGGGAACCGAACCAGCCGCTCATGTACCAAGGTTCCTGCCTGTTCCAGCTTTTTGAACCAATCCTCGGAGGCATTGCCCATAAAAACCGAAGCTTCCTGCCCAATGGCATTTTGGGCACTTCCGGTTAACGTTGCCAAATCAATAATCAATTCAGGTTCGTATTTGTCGGCAAAACTTAAGGCATCAGCCAGAATCAGCCGTCCCTCGGCATCGGTATTCATAATTTCAACATGCATGCCGTTGTGCATGGTTAAAATATCTCCGGGAGTGATCGCGTTACCGTCGGGGCGGTTATCGGTGGCGGGCATTAAACCCACGACCCACACAGGCAGTTGCTGCATGGCAATGGAATAAATGGCTCCGGCCACTGCCGCGGCTCCGGCCATGTCGCTTTTCATTGAATCCATGCTGTTTGTCGTGGGTTTTAAGCTTAACCCTCCGGTATCGAACATCACACCTTTGCCCACCAAGACAAATGGTTTGTGGTTTGTGGCGTTATCAGGTTTCCATTCGCAAATGGTAAACGTGGGAGGGTCGATGCTTCCACGGTTTACTCCTAACAGACCTCCCATTTTCAGGGCCTCAATCTGTTTTTTGTCGAAAACCTCTACGTTAAAACTGGCTTCATGTCCGCGCAGTGCTACCTCCTTTGAAAAGCGGACGGCATTCATTACACTTACCGGTTCGTTTACCAGGTCGCGGACCCAATAAACTGCTTTTATCAGGTAGTTGAGGTTTTCCGCATCGGACTCTTTTAATTCCGGGTGGTACAAATCAATTTGAGTGACACTAAAAATTTTTTTGTTTTTTTCATCTCCCCGGAAATATTTCAGAAACCGGTATCCCGACAGGGCAAACCCTTCGGTAAAAGCCAAAAGCTGCTCCGGTTTCAGTGGCGACCCATCAATGGTGATGAGTGCCGTTTTTTCTTTTTGGGTCAGTTTGCTCAATTCGCAACCCATTTTCCGGTAAGGTTCCAACCCTTTTTCTTGTTTCAACCTGAAAAACCATTGCGTATTTTTTCCTTGATGAACCTCAATCAGGTTTTTGTCGAGCAGACATTGATGCTCTAGGTATTCAGCAATTTCGGGAGTTGTCTTTTCAGGAAAAACGGAAGGCTCCGGGTTTAAAAAAAAGACAGCACCATCGGCAACCACCGACGGTTTTGTATTTAGCAGATTGATAAGCATAATAACAATTTAAGGTTTATGGATGATAAACAATCAGTATGGAGGGAGTGTTTACAGCCAGTCATATAAAAGCAGGTTCCAGCCAAACAACTTTCATTTACTGGAATAAATTTTTACCTCGCGCGGGTTTTTTTTGTCGATGATGGCCAGAATCCCATTATCAGAAGAGTATCCCCATCGCTGGCTTTGTTTGGGTTCAATTACCATGCAACCTTTTGGGGTGAGTCCGCAGGCAATCACTTCGGTGGTCCCTGTTTTTATATCGAGGCGGTAATAGTCGCTGGAATAGCGCGACTCTTTTACGTACAACTGATTTGTTTCGGCATCCACATAAGCTCCGGTAAATTCCACCCAATCACTGAGCCGGAAGGTCATGATGGGTTGCCAGCTGCCCACTTCAAACACTACAATAAACGTGGGTTTGTTTCCATAATTCACCATCAGGTATTTGTCCTGAGCATCGAATATCAGTTCGTTGGCAATTAATTTCCGCTTCATCTGGGCATCGAGGCTGGAAATATATTGGTAATTGTCTTCGATGTTTTGCGATTTTATTGATGGCAATGCAACAAACCCGACAAAAAAAGCGATGAAATAGAATTTATGAAGGAGCATAACGATATTGTTTTTTATGTGCCGTAATTTTACAAAAAACCTAATGCTTTACAAAATTAGTTTTTATCTATAAAAAAGGCCTGTCCTTTTTGATAAGACAGGCCTTTCAGGTGATTGAACCCCTGTTATTTGAATAGTTTTATAATATCGTTTCCGTTGGCTAAAATTAGCAAGGCCAAAAGAATAAAAAACCCGACCATTTGAGCATATTCCAGAAATTTTTCGCTGGGTTTGCGGCGGGTAATAATTTCGTACAACACAAACATAACATGGCCGCCATCTAAAGCTGGGATTGGCAATATATTTAAAATGGCCAACATGATGCTTAAAAACCCGGTCAGATTCCAGAACGATTCCCAATCCCAAACCGAAGGAAAAATCTTGCCAATGGAGATAAACCCACCTACCGATTCATAAGCTTTAGTCTCGGGATTAAACAGCAATTTGAACTGCTTCAGATAATCTTGTCCCACTTTTATCGATTTTTTGATACCGGCAGGAATAGCCTCAAAAAAGCCATATTCAATTTTTCGAAGTTCAAATACTTTTCCAAACTCGGGAGCGGCGCCAATTAAACCGCTTTCAGGAATGGCCACCTGCCTTGATAGCGTATCGTTTCCCCGCACAAAAGTGATGAGTACGTTTTTATTCTTATAATTTTTGATGTTTGCCTTGAACTGGTCAAAATAGGGAGTCTGAACAGTATCCAACCCGATCAAACGGTCGCCAACCTCAAGGCCAGCTTCCCTTCCTGCTGATTCTTTGGCAAAATCGGCAATGTAAAATGGGAACCGGGGATTAATGAATGTCTCACCTTTTATCAACCGGGGAACCAACTCTTTGGGGATGGTAACTTCAACAATTTCCCCTTGACGTTCCACCTGAATGGTTTGAGCTTCGTTTAGTAGGATGTAAGCTGTAACACTGGTGTATTTTTCCAGTTTATGGTTGTCGATGCTTACCAGTTTATCTCCATTTTGTAACCCAATTTCCAAAGCGGCGCTGTCGCATACAATTCCATATTTCATGTTTTCAACCGGAAGATATTCTTCGCCCCAAACTTTTAAGACCGAGGCATAGATTAGAACAGCCAAAACCAGGTTGAACAAAACCCCGCCGATCATTATCAGCAAGCGCTGTCCGGAAGTTTTTGAGCGGAACTCGTCGGGTTTTGGGGGTTGTTTCATCTGTTCACGGTCCATGCTTTCGTCAATCATGCCCGCAATTTTCACATATCCACCTAAAGGCAACCAACCAATACCATATTCGGTCTCTCCTTTTTTTATCTTAAACAACGAAAACCAGGGGTCGAAAAAAAGGTAGAACTTTTCAACTCGGGTTTTGAATAATTTGGCAAAAAAGAAGTGTCCCATTTCGTGGATAATCACGAGAATGGAAAGGCTTAATAAAAGTTGTGCAATTCGAATTGTAATTTCCATTTTATGTTTTTTTCAATTATTTACTAAAGGAACGATTGTGTGAGCTTTCTTGTTTCGGTGTCTGTGGCTATGTAATCGTCTAAGGTTGGGTTTTTAATAAAACCGATGCCATTCATAGCTTTTTCAATCAGCAGTGGAATCTGCAAAAACCCGATTTTCTCTTTCAAAAAAGCAGCCACTGCAATTTCGTTGGCGGCATTAATAATGGCAGGCAGATTCCCTCCTTTTTCAAGAGCCTCGTAGGCTAAAGCCAGGCAGTGGAATTTATCAAAATCAGGTTGTTCAAAGGTCAGGTTGGGGTACAACCGGAAATCCATCCTGGGAAAACTGCTGTGCCAGCGGTCAGGAAAACTCAACGCGTATTGAATGGGTAGTTTCATGTCGGGCAACCCCATTTGGGCTTTGATGCTCCCATCGGTAAACTGGACCATGCTGTGAATGATGCTTTGCGGATGAACCACCACCTCAATTTGTTGGTTCTGAACGCCAAACAGCCATTTGGCCTCAACCACTTCCAGCCCTTTGTTCATCATGGTGGCCGAGTCGATGGTGATTTTGGCTCCCATATCCCAATTCGGGTGTTTTAATGCTTGCGCAGGAGTCACTTTTTTTAATTCATCCAAGGTTTTTGTCCGGAATGGACCGCCCGATGCGGTTAAAATAATCTTTTCAATTTTCTCAGGTTCCCCGGCAAGGCATTGAAAGATGGCGGAATGTTCCGAATCAATGGGTGTGATAAACACCTGGTGTTTTTGAATCAACCGGGCGATTAAATCCCCGGCCACCACCAGGGTTTCTTTATTGGCTAGTGCAATATTTTTTCCGGCTTCAATGGCTTTAACGGTGGGTAAAAGCCCGGAATAGCCCACCATAGCTGTTACAACAGTATCAACAGTTCCCATCTGCACCACCTGATTCAGCGCGGCTTGGCCGGCAAAAACCTTGATGTCGGAATCCAACAAGGCCTCTTTCACTTTTTGGTAGAGATTTTCGTCGGCAATGACCACGGCATTTGGTAAAAATTCCCTGGCTTGCTGGATGAGTAGATCGGCATTCCGGTTGGCCGTGATTACCTCCACCACCAATTCGTCGGGGTGGGCTTTCACTACTTCTAATGTCTGAGTTCCAATGGAACCCGTGGAGCCTAAAAGGGCAAGGTGTTTGGGCATCGGTGCTGCTAATTAAAAGACAATATAATCGTTTGGGTTTAATGGTTTCCCATTGTGCCAAAGTTCAAAATGCAAATGCGGCCCGGTAGTGTATTCGCCGGTATTCCCAATAATGGCAATGGCTTCGCCGGCACGCACCCGATTTCCCATCTCTTTTAATAACTGGCTGTTGTGTTTATAGATAGAAATCAAATTGTTCCTGTGCTGGATGCCAATAATATACCCGGCCTCCAAAGTCCAGCCCGAAAAAACAACCGTTCCGTCGAGGATACTTAAAATGGGTTCATTCAGATTCGAGACAATATCAACCCCATAATGATTCCCGGAAGCATCGAACCGGTTAGTAACAGCACCACGTAGCGGACAGTAAAAATGCAATTTGTTGATTTCAACTTTAGGCTCAAAAACCTGGGGTGTACTTATGTTCACATTGTATTTTTCTTCCTGTTCAATCTGATCCTCTAACACGGGGTCAAAAGTGGCTTTGTCGGCATTTTCTGTCTGAACGGGGGTAATGGAATCGCTATGTTTGGTATAGCTGATGGTTTCGTTTCCCCGAAGAATCTGTTTTATGTTTGTAATGTATTGATCCCGGATTTTGATCTGTTGTTCCAAGGAATCAACCTGAATGGTGTTTTGCAAATAGAGCCACCGGATGTTTCCATCGGGGTACCCGGGAATGTATTCCCTGAGAGGGGTGAAGGAAACCAATATGATTCCCAAAGCCACCAGGACCAGTCCAATGAAACCCAACCAGACGATTAGATTCATCCGCGAAAGGACCGTGTACCAAACATCATCCAATGTATCCTCATTAAGGATAACCAACCGGTAGCGGTCTTTTAGCTTTTCAACCAGTTTTTTAAAGTTCTTGGATTTGTCCATCTCGAAAAATATTAATCGTGCAAAGATAAAAAAGTTTGGCAGTTATAAACGATCCATCACCTGATAAGCCATTGAATTACTCAACGCGTTAGTGGTGTTCTTTCAGGATATTCATTCATGCCGCTTTTATAATCGAAAATAGTTAAAACTTTTTTTGTGGTTCTGATATATTGCATTATCTTTGCACCCGCTTAAAGAGATAACATTCGTTCTAAGATATATTGCGGGGTGGAGCAGTTGGTAGCTCGTTGGGCTCATAACCCAAAGGCCGCACGTTCGAGTCGTGTCCCCGCTACTATAAAGCCTCTGAAAATAAAACTTCAGGGGCTTTTTTGTTTCCCTTAACAAAGGAAGAATCCGAAAATGGTGCACTGATTTATACTGAAAGGTTGTGATTTTTTAAGATTCTTTCCAACCTTTTTCCTGCAAAGAATGGTACGCTGATACCCGCAGGTTTTTTCAACGCTAAGGCACAATGGTGCGAAGGATGTAACCCCGGCCTCCGGACGGGCTTGCTGTTTTACAAAGAATTACCGACAAGGATGTCGGCATTACATTTCCACCGCAATTTTTTGAAATTTCCTGTCTCCAGTCTCCCAAATGGAATAGAACGCGAATGCTCCGCAATGCTGATTTTTACTGCAAGGGGAATGGTACACTGGTTTACACAGATGTTATGATTTTTTAGGATTGCTCTTTGGTTTTTGCCTGTTTTAAAGCAAAAACCCGGCATGGCTGGCGGGTTTTATATGTTAATAGCGCTTACTATAAAAAATTAACAAAGCTAACAACAGCTTAGCTTCGTTTACTTACCACACGAGGGGACTCGTGCAGCAGCGGGGGAAGAGCTCAGAAATTTTGTTTAACTTGCTATAAATAAATTTTAATTCAACTCTTTCCCTTTTTTATAATATTTCTTTTGTAAAATAATTCCTGATTTGTCATACCAATACCAAATGCCATCCTTTTGCGGCTTAATGAATTTTTTTTCAATTTCAATTTCATTCATATTTTCATCATACATTGTAAAATTTCCTATCGCTGTATCAGAGGCATTACAATAATGACCATTTTCTAATAATACTGAATCTTTTGAGAAAATACTGATATCAAGTTCACCTAAACAATCATATACTTTGATAATAAATGTATTTTGCAATTGAATTTTTGTTTCTTTATTTAATTCAAAATCATTTAAATAGCCAAATTCTTCTATAAAAATAGGATAATAACATTTTTCAGCAGGTATTTTTTGAGAAAAAACTATTAAAACAAATAGAAAATTTATGATTAAAAAAATCAATTTCCTCATAATATATTTTTATTTAAATGGTAATATTTTTATTGTAACCCTTCTATTAGAATCTTTATTGAAATGTTGCCCCCTTTCCGTTTTAATTCTTGAACTATCTATTCCTCTTTTTACCAATAAAGACTTTATTGTTGCACTTCGTAAATCCATTAACCCACCATGTGTAGCTGTATACCCCTTTCCTTCAAAAATAACAAAAGTATTACTTCCATTAATAGAAGTAGAAATATCATAATTTGTATCAATTCCCTCTGGATCTGTACCTTCTGAACTACCTGTATGCCCTTTAATAGTTATGGTAGCATTTTTGTTTCTCTTCATATATTCAACAATATTCTGGACTTGCCCAGAAACCCACTTTTCATCATAAAAAGTATTTGTACCTCCTTTGAATAAATTATAAGCAATAAGTTTATCACCTTTTTCAATCCTTGAAGCAGAAAACGGTTTATGCCAAGAGTAACTATATTCTAAAATCTCTACTTCATCAAATAGTTTTTGATCATTACCATTTATAAATCCTCCAAAATCTTTTATTAATCGTTGACTCGGAATTTGATCATTAAAAACTACATTATAATTTACAATATCGCTTGAGAATTGTTTTGGTGCTCTCTGTGTATTATCATTTTCATTTAAATGAAATATGATAGCAATTTCATTTGTGTTATTACTTTTAAAACCAGCATCTAATATTTTATTATTATAATGAAATGTCCTAATTTTTGTTTTAGTAACTTCACCAAATTCATTGTAAAAATTAGTTATAAAATACTTTTCTGCTCCTTCTAGATCTATAGCTCTAATCACATCATTTTCACTAAATGAATAGGGGCTATTCCATGGGTATAGTTTCCCAAGTGGGTCATTAGATAGAAATCGCCCTATCCTACTATCATAGATTCGAAAATCAAAACTCAAATT
>Ga0209212_1002602_pt1 | contig 25267 bp, 22 predicted proteins | sample RifGroC2_FD_183996 | JGI IMG/M metagenome (GOLD analysis project Ga0209212, IMG submission 183996) | Groundwater microbial communities from Rifle, Colorado, USA - Groundwater C2 (SPAdes) (version 2) | ecosystem: Environmental > Aquatic > Deep subsurface > Groundwater | place: Rifle, Colorado... | reverse complement strand
CACAGTTTTAAATTTTCAAGTCCCGCCCTCACATCATTCTCGTTAAAAGATTCGAAAAGACCGGCGAAGCTTTTCTCGGCATTTTCAAGATATGATAAACCGAGAATATAATGCGAGTAAAATATTGTCTGGTCGCCGGGATTTTTATCAATGTCTTCTTGTAAACAAGAAATTGCTTTGCCGTAATCTTCTTCTTCTAAAGCTTTTAAACTCTCCTGGAATTCATCAGTCGCTCTTCCCCGTGTTACATAAAATTCCGATTTGTCTTCAAGCCTTGCAAGCTCATAATTATCCGGAGTTACAATGTCTGATACAACCAGAAGTGATAAAATTATAAATGTCATTGCAATTAAAGATGTAAAAAGATAAAGAGGAGTTCTCCGGGTTTCCCCGGATGTATATATTGAATTTGCTTTTCCGGCTTCGTCTATTTTTCCTTCGGCTAATTTCTCCGATAGAAAAAACTCGAGTTCTGAATATTCTTCGCCAAGGTTTTTAAATTCATTAGCACAGCGCTCACATTTTTTCATGTGCGATTCAATATCAGGTATTCTCTTTACAACATCCTGATCTTCCGGGCACATATTGTTTTTATAAAGGATGTAATCTCTTAAATCATTATAAGAAATATGCGGGGATTTTATGGCGGAGTTTATTTTTGTATATGCATCATAAAATTCCTTACTTTCCGGATCGTTTTCAATTAATGAATTTAATAAAGCCAGTTCTTCATCCGATAAGTTCTTTTTTTGAAGAAGGTCTGATATTTTATCTTGTTTATTCATACTTCATCTTTTAGTCTTAACACTTTAGTAAAACAATAATTAAGAAAGGGACACAATTATAGTTTATTTCTAAGCTCCTCGATTGTCCGGTAAAACATTTTTTTAACGGCATCTTCGGAGCGATTTAATATATCTGCTATTTCAATAAACTTCAGATCCTCATAAAATCTCAGTTTTATTATTTTTTGCTTATCTTCGCTTAAAGTGTCTACTATTGATAAAATCCGTTTAACATCTACCGAATCGCCCGGGTTTGTATTCCTTTCAGCCAAATGATGAACATCGTCAATGTCAATCGTTTTTCTTGCTTTGTTCTTTTTATACCAGTTTACAAAATTTAAAAACAATACCCGCCTGAGCCAGAATTCGAGATTCTCTATTTTATGATATTGTTCTGCAAATGATAAATAAACATTGTTCGCCAGGTCTTCTGCATCATCTTTGTTAATAATTTTTCCTTGCCGTACTTTCGAGCTGAAATAGCTGTAGGAAATACTCCTTATGTAACCCGAAAGTCCACTGAAGGCTTTTGAATCACCCTGCCTCGCAGAATTAAACAGGGAATCTAATTCTTTTTGAGTGAAATTTACGTAATTTAATTCCTGGGAACCCAAATTATATGTGTCACTTTAATTAAATATTATGTACTTATAGTTTAAATATTCTCTGATATTATAACAATGTTTAAATCCCTCAGACTGCTTATTTTGTTTTTTATTCTTAGTACGAATTTCCTGTTTCCCCAGCCGCATCTTGTAATTACTCCCGGTGAGATAGAGTTTCAGAATGTTTTCAACAGGCTTGGAAATTTATATTTCATTAACACAGGTACAGAAACTTTAGTGGTTGATTCGATAGTTTATAACCGCGATTATTATTTTGTAAGATTTGATGCACCTTTGTCTTACCCCTTAACTTTAAACCCCGGAGATACAACACAAATGGACTGTATTATGGCAGGCTATTATTACGTTCCTTCTGCCGATACACTCAATACGATGTATATTTATAGTAATAGTGTTGATGGTATGGAAGAGGTAAAAATCAGGATTCGTTATTATTCAGATGAAAGTAGGACAGGTATAATCAATGGGCAGGTGACCGACGGCAGTGTGCCAGTGCAGGGGGCAAATGTTAATTTCTTTTATGCCGGAAATTATTTAATGCGGACTGTGCAAACGGATGAAAATGGATTTTATTCAGTTTCCCTTCCTCCAGGGTCGTATAAGATAGCCATAGAAAAAGCCTCGTATTATACAACTTTCTTCGGTCAGCAGTTCGATCCTTTAAATGCGGAATTTGTTACTTTGTTAAAAGATTCGATAAAAACCGCAAACATAATTCTTTCGCCTATGAAGAATACGTCAATTAAAGTATCCGGGAGAGTTTTTGATATGAAAGCAGGTTCATCGTTAAGAAAGAGTATTGTTGTAACAAGACCCGGAAGCCACAGTCCTACTAAAAGAGGAGAACGCACAGTGACTACTGATGATCCCTCTGTATATGATGCTTACACGGCATTTGTAAATAGCGATGGAACTTTCAGCATAGATAATATTATCGACCCAGGGTATTATTATGTACAATCTTTTTCAGATTATTTTGTCCCTAGCTATTATAGTTCTTCTGCAAACCCAACATTCTGGCAGCAGGCAGATTCCGTTTTTATTGATTCAGATGTTTCAAATTTAAATATCTATATGCCGCGGGACTCATCAATTGGGGGAGGAAGTGTATCGGGGAAGATAAATATTACCCCTTCGTCAGGAGATACAATATCTGATGTTATTATTTATGCTGAGGCTATTAACAGTGAATCATCGATTTTTAATTATGCTTTCTCAGATCATGATGGAACATTTAAAATACCGTTCCTGCCGTATGGAAGTTACAGGCTTGTTGCTCAAAAAATAGGATATAACGATGGATACAGTTCTGAGTTCACGATTGGTATTCAGAATACAGATGTTAAAGATCTTAATATTGCATTGAGCCCTACTTCTGTTGATGAGAATCCGTTCGTTCCTGAAAATCACGTTTTATTATATAACTATCCTAATCCTTTTAATCCTTCTACCACTATAGGATTTAATCTACCTTTCTCATCGGATGTTCAGGTTAAATTGGTAAATATTTTAGGGGAAGATATAAAGACCCTGGTAAAAGACTTTTTCGCTGCAGGTTATTATGAAGTTGCTTTAAATGCTGCTGACTTAGCCTCAGGAACTTATTTTGTGATTTTAAGAACAGAGAAAAATTTAATAGCCCGAAAAATAATTTTATTAAAATAGTTTTTTTCGCTCTTAAAAAGTTCATCCCTGTTATAAAGGCTTAAATAGAGCGTTTTATCAAACTAAAAAACTTCATTTTTTACATATTCCCGGCTCATAATTTGATAATCTTACCTCAAGAGTCATACATAATAAAAATTCTACAATAACCAAAAGGAGTGAAAATGAAGCGGATATCATTTTCTGCCTTACTATTCTTCCTGCTTGTCTCCTCGTTTATTTACTCCCAGGAAAAAAGCAATCTCAGATATCATGCCTTTTCAGGAACTTTGATGTTTGGTGCAGAGGCAGGCTTCACCTGGGGAATTACGGATTACGATGAACTGAAACCACAGGTTGAGGGAAGAGGGGTACTCGAATATTTCTTTCCTGCAACATCAGCGGGAATTTTTGGTATTAAAGGATATATGGGAGCCGGATATGTTGGAGGTAAAGATAACAATCAGAATCCTAACGAGTTCAGAACAAATATTGTTGACCTGGGGGGAGGCTTTTCTTACAATTTCTCTGTCAAAGACGCTGTATTCCCTTATGTTTTTGTAGGAGCTTCACATTTATGGTTTAACCCCAGAGACAATAATGATAAGTCCCTTCCTTATTCCGGAAGAAATTTTAAAGTGAAGGAAGTTAATTATCATGGAGAACTTGGCGCCAGGGTTCTTCTCTCGGAAGCGATTAGCCTAAATTTTAACGCCGGGATCCAATTTAGCCCGAATGATAATTTAGATGCTCTTTCACCAAGCGGAAACAACGACTACATTTTGCATACGCGGGTGGGTATCGGCTATTCGTTGTTTACCGAAGTTGATAGCGACGGGGATGGTGTAATTGATTCTAAAGACCAATGCCCTGAGACCCCGGTAGGAGTAAGAGTCGATGATTTCGGCTGTCCTTTGGATGCAGATAATGATGGGGTCCCGGATTATAAAGATAAATGTCCGGGAACAAAAAGTGGATTGGAAGTAGATGAGAACGGTTGTGCAATTGATTCCGACAGCGATGGTGTTCCTGATAAATTGGATAAATGTCCGAATACTCCTGCAGGACAAAAAGTAAATGAATTAGGTTGTCCTGATACTGATGGAGATGGAGTATACGATAATTATGATAAATGCCCTGATACTCCTGCAGGTGCGCCAGTAGATGCAGATGGATGCCCGAAGGATTCCGATGGAGACGGAGTTCCTGATTATAAGGATGAATGCCCGAATACTCCTTCTGGCACCCAGGTAGATGAAGCCGGATGTGCCAAAGCAGATACAGTAGCAGTAGTTCTCCAGGGAGATACTAATTTCGAATTCAATAAAGACCAGCTATTGCCGAATGCTTATCCGGTATTAAATGAATTAGCAGAAACAATAAAAAGAACTCCTGCTAAAAGATGGAAGGTTGAGGGTCATACCGATGCGATAGGCTCTGAATCATACAATATGGATCTATCAAGAAGAAGAGCCCAGGCAGTAGTTAATTATCTTGTAAGTCAGGGTGTTAACAATAGCCAGCTCGAGGTAGTTCCTTTGGGAGAATCTCAACCCATTGCAACTAATGATACCCAGGAAGGCAGGGCAATGAATAGGAGAGTTGAAATAAAAATAATTAAATAGATAAATAATCAGTCTATTTATTTCCACCAGCCCGTCAATTTTTGACGGGCTTTTTTATTTTATCCCGATTATTGCAGCAGTTGTTACAGGAATCAAATAATTTTAATTTTATGTTGTTGTATTTTTTGTTCAAAAAATTTAGAGGTAAAAGATGTTTGATGATAATTATAAATTCACCTGTGTCGAAAGATTTCTTGAATATGTAAAATATGATACTCAGTCAGATGAAAATTCAAAATCTTTTCCAAGCACAGAAAAGCAAAAAATCTTATCTGCTGATCTTGTAAAAGAATTGAAAGAAATCGGACTCAAAGATGCACATCTCGACGAATGGGGATACGTTATAGCTTCTCTTCCGTCAAACATAAAAAAGGATGTACCCGCAATTGCCTTTATTGCACATGTTGATACTTCTCCGGCTGTAACGGGAAAAGATGTTAAAGCCGTAATCAATAAGAATTATCAAGGTGGTGATATAAAACTAAAAAATGGCGGATGGGTAATTAAAGAAAGTGAAAATCCCGATCTCAAAAATATGAAAGGTTTTGACATCATAACTACAGATGGAACAACTTTGCTTGGTGCAGATAACAAAGCAGGTGTTGCGGAAATTATGGATGCAGCAAATTATTTAATCACTCATCCTGAAGTTAAGCATGGCACAATTAAAATTTGCTTTACACCCGATGAAGAAGTAGGTAGAGGAACTGAAAAGATTGATTTAAAAAAGCTCGGGGCAAAATACGCTTACACAGTCGACGGCTCAAGTAGGGGTGAAATTGAATTTGAAACTTTCAGCGCGGATGCTGTTGTTATAAAATTTTTTGGTAAAAACATTCATCCCGGTTATGCCAAAGGACAAATGATTAATTCAATAAAAATTGCATCAGCTTTTGTTGATAGTTTGCCGAAAGATAAATTGTCTCCCGAAACCACAGAGGGAAGAGAAGGATATGTTCATTGTAATGCTTTTAACGGAAATGAAGAGCTAACCACATTAAAGTTTATTATTAGAGATTTTGAAACGCCTAAGTTAAAGGAGTATGAAAATTTCCTAAAAGAGTTAGCAGAGAAGACAGTTGCAAAATATCCGGGAGCTAAGCTTGAATTTGAAGTGATTGAACAATATAGAAATATGAAAGAAGTCTTGGTTAATCATCCCAAAATAACAGAGTATGCTGTTGAAGCAATGAACAGGCTTGGAATAAAACCGATTATGCACCCGATCAGAGGCGGAACAGATGGCTCCAGATTAAGTTTTATGGGGCTGCCAACCCCAAACATTTTTGCAGGCGAACATAGCTTTCACTCGCAGCTTGAATGGGTTGCTAAACAAGATATGGAAATGGCTGTTAAAGCTATTGTTGAGATTAGTAAGGTCTGGGAAGAAAGGAGTTAAAGAATAGAACGCGGATGACACAGATTCAACGGATTAACGCAGAATAAATCCGTATAAATCTGTGTTATCAGTGTTCTATAAATGCTTTATGAAAAGTATAATTAAATCCAAACTTGAGCTAATGTCCCCTGCTGGCGATTGGACAATGCTTACTGCTGTAGTTAAAGCCGGTGCTAACGCTGTTTACTTTGGTGTGGAAAAATTGAATATGCGGGCAAAGGCAGCTAATTTTAAAATTGATGAACTGCCTGAAATCGTTTCCTTTTGTAAAAAAAATAGTGTTAGAACTTATCTCACATTAAACACTATAGTTTTTGAAGAAGAACTTGATGAAGTCAATGAGATAATTTCAGCTGCTAAAAACTCCGGAGTTAATAGGATTATCTGCTGGGATTTAGCGGTTGCGATGAAATGTAAGGAACATAAAATTCCTTTTTGTATTTCCACACAAGCGTCTGTCTCAAATTCCGCAAGCGCTGGCTTTTATAAATCAATCGGGGCTGAAAGAATTGTTCTTGCACGTGAATGTTCTCTTGAAGAGATAAAGAAGATCAGGAAAAATACCGATCTTGAGATGGAAGCTTTTGTACATGGTGCTATGTGTGTTGCAGTTAGCGGAAGATGTTTTATGAGCCATCATCTTTTTGGCAAAAGTGCAAACCGGGGGGAATGTATTCAGCCTTGCAGAAGGGAATATTCAGTCTCGGCAGAGCTGGGCCTTGATAAAGAAATTTATGATCCCATAATTAAAAAATCTATGCTGATTGGAGACGATTATGTTTTATCTGCAAAAGATCTTTGCACAATTGAATTTATTGATAAGCTGATTGAAGCAGGAATTAATTCTTTCAAAATAGAAGGAAGAAAAAGAAGCCCCGAATATGCAGCGAAAGTAACATCGGTTTACAGGAAAGCAATCGATCTTTATTATGAGAAGAAATTAACAGATGAAGCAAAGAAAAATTTATTAAAGGAGCTTGAAGAAGTTTATAACCGTGGTTTCTCCTCAGGATTTTATTTCGGTAAACCTTCATCTGAAGATTATGCTGATATATATGGAAGCAAAGCGACTAAAAGGAAAGAGTATATCGGTAAAGTCCTGAATTATTATAAACGAAATAAAATAGCTTATATAAAATTAGAAACAGGTAACCTTAAAACTGATGATGAGATAATGATCACCGGTCCGACATCGGGAGTTGTAAATCTTAAGTTAGAAAAAATATTACTTGAAGAAGCATTTGTTGATAAAGCAATTAAAGGAGATAAAATAACTTTTCCTTGCGAAGATTTGGTAAGACATAATGATGCTGTTTATATAATCTCACAAGTTTAACTCAGTTAAATAAATGTTTTAACCTGAATTCTTTGGGGCTCATACCCACTTTCTTTTTAAATAGTCTTGAAAAATAAGGTAAATATTCAAAACCGAGTTTGTATGCAGTTTGCGAAATACTGTCTTCCGAGCTTAACAATAAGTTCTTTGCTTCATCTATAAGATATATGTGAATATGCTCTACTGCTGATTTACCAGTTTTAGTTTTTAACAAATCACTTAAATACCTTGGCGATAAGTTTAATTCTCCGGCGATTAGTTTTACTGTTGGCAGTCCGTCAGTTTCTAATTTTCCCGATTCAAAATAGCTGCTTAAGACTTCATTAAATTTGGTTAATAATTTGCCTGAGCCTTCAGCCCGGTTAATAAACTGGCGCTTATAAAACCTTTGAGCATACGAAACATTCTTATTTCTATTTGTATAAAAAGAAGCTGTCCAAAAAATAAATATCATTGCTAATCCTGCATAAGAGGTTCCATCCCGGAATAAAACCGAATGTACATGATATTCAATAACTTCAGCAGTATGTTCATCAATAAATTTTGCACGGATTGACAGTGTTTCTTTGCTGAACTCATCCTGGTTATTATAATATTCGGTTTCAATCTTTTTATATACTTCATGCATTATATGTTCTTCAGCAGGAGAAAGATGCAGAGCTTCATTCACCTCGTATTCAAAAAATCCGTACTTTTTAATTTCTTTATGCAGATCATATCCTTTTATAAAATCTGTATGAAATGATATTAAAAAACCTCTTTCTTCAAATGCAATATTTTTTAATTCAACCAACTGACCTGGTTTGATAAATGACATAGTTCCGTTGCTGTGGTCATATTTGGTCCTTCCGTATAGCATTATACCGGCTTTTATTTTTTTTAATGCTATCTGGTAAAAGTTTCCTGTAAATTCTTTTAAATTTTCGGGGACAATCGCCTGCGGATTTTCAAAAGAAAAGATGCTTAGCATAGGGTGTTCGGGTGGAGGTATTCCGCAAGCACGATGGAATTCAGTTAAGGTTTTAAAATGAATCATAATTCTTTTTAGCTAATATGAAAAGTAATTTCTGAAAAAAGTTATTCGCCATAATAAAAAGAGAATTAAACCATATGCGGCATATTCAAGTACCATTGCTAAGTATCTGGATTCACTCTCCAGATAAAAGAATGTTTGAACAGCGCAGAGCAAAGCCATTATAGAATAAATAATCGTCATCAAAACAGGAACATATTTTGAGCGTAAAATAAAACTAATCAGAAATAAAAGTGATGCTACAAGAATTGCCGACCAGTGTATGAAGAGCATAGTTTTGTCAAATAAAGGATTGCTGATTCTTGACCAGAAGACATCAGGTACAAACCACTCAATCCAACCAGCAATTGCCCACAGTCCTAGGAAAAGATGAACTACAACAAGTACATATAAAATAATTCGTGCTATTGTATCATTCATAAATTCTGCGGTTTAAAAACAGTACTGATCTTCAGAATTAATTATTCAGTTAATGATTTGACCTGACTATTGCTGCAACCAAAAGAAACCCTATAGCATAATGTGAAATAATGGCAACAGGAATCAAAGCCTGGCTTAAGCTTGTTGAAAATATTCCTTCATTTTTTAATATCAGCCACATTACCCAATCCACTGTTGCACTTGCAATCTGGTAAAAAGCCAGGGCTTTTGCAACACCTCGGTGAGGAGTCTTTCTGAAAATCCAGGCTATATATGCTTGAGCAAAGAGTCCCATACCAAGTATTTTTGCGAGCCAGTGTCCATCGGCATTTAGAACCCAACCTGTTAAAGGTTCTACTAAACTTGGTGGAGTTAATGAAAGCAGCGCGTATGTAAACTCAACAATTGCTACTAATGTAAATAAGAATTTTAAATTAACGAGCTTCTTCATTTTGATAATTTCCTCCCGAATAATCAGTTAATTTATTTAATAAAATTCTTCTGTGATTTTGATTTAAGGCTTTGGGAATACTGATAACACAAAGAAATCCAAGTATAAGATCTCCCACAGCAATAACACCAATGAACAAACCAACACCCGACTTGAAATCGAGAAGAAAAGCTACTACTGCAAAAAGCATTCTAATAATTCCATTCCAGTATGGAAATACTCCGTACCTATGCAAATCCTTTGAAGAAAAAAATAGCACAATGCTGGCAAATAAAGCAAGGAGTGAAGGAAGCCATGTCCAGAATGGTGAATATGGTTCGTTGATTCCAAAAAATTGTAAACCTCCGGGTGTAAGAAAAATTATAAGAGCACTTGCATTATATAAAGCTGCAAACCGGACGAGGTTTTTTGCAAACTGTAAGCTCATCATCTTACCTTTTTTGAATCTTAACAAAAGAGATTTATTGAAATATAAATTTGTAAGCGTGGCTTTGCTTATACAAAAGAAGGAAAGTTTGATACTTTTTTACGAAGTGATTATTAAATAGACTTTTTGGGTTTAATTCTCTTTTATCAAATAAAGCAAGTTATCTTCAACTTTATACAGCATTGGTGCAACCATTATCTTAGGGTAACGTAATCTCAATCTTTTTGCTTCGCTGAAAACAAAGTCAGCCTCATTACCTATTTCAAACATTGGCGCATAATAATTAAAATGTTCCTCTGCTTCTTTCTTACTCCACCCGGCTTTTTCCGTCAGTCCGTTTATGAAAAGATCTTTTCGTGAATTAAGATTTACCATTCCGCAGTTGTTGTGCCCGATTAGTGTAATGTATTGAATTCCCCCGATCGCAATTGCATAAGATATTTTGAATTCGCTGTACCTCAAATTTGCGCCGCCCGAACGAATGATAAATGCAAAGTTATCGGGAATATGAAGATGTTTTCTGTTGTCCATACACATTCCGACTAAAAGTTTAGCCTGAATATATGTGTCATACGGTTTCTTTAGATTGTGGTATTCTAACAGCAGCCCGATTGGGGTTTGCCGGTATTGTTCAAAAATATCTTCCGGTTTAGATATATCAACAAGTCTGTTCATTTTATCTGGTATTGTTAAATAATGGTTGGTTGCAATATTGGGGATAATCTTTTTAAAGGCAAGAACACTCGATCTTGAAATTATTTTAGAGCGCCGGCGTTATTTAATTTCACACCGGCGCTTCTGAATTCTTCTCCTTATTTCATGTAAGGATGTTCCTTAAGTTCTACCAGAAGAAATTTAACCGTTTGTTCCCCTACATTTTCGGTAACGTGCGGGCGCTCCGGATCACCGTAACCGGCGTCGCCGGCTTTGAGATCATAAGTCTCTTCACCACCATCCGTGTAGTGAACAAGGAGTTTGCCGTCGGTGAGAGCATAAAAAAAGTTGGCAGGATGTGTGTGTGCATCGCTCTTTTGCCCGGGCTCAATTGTAACTACAATTGCACGCAGAAGGGTTGTATCAACAATTACATTGTTCATCCCCGGATTGGTGTTTTTCCAATCCTGTGCTAAAGTACCAGTCGTAAAAGTGAACAAAGCAAGAATGAATACAGCTGAGAGAAACAGAGATGTTTTCATAGCGATCCTTTCTTATTGGTAATGGATGATGTGAAATTATAAAAAATATTTGTTATTTGTCAATCGTTTAAGGAAAGCATCCCTCAGGAACAAACATTGCCTAAAGCGGAGAGGTTGGGGATTTTTTTGGAGATAATGATTTATCATCCATACTGATAATAATAGTTTTTATGAATTACTTTTTTTTATTTTAAAAGACCATTTATAACTTAAAAAATTATTAGTAGAAAAATAGAGCCCATGCTTTTAGCTCCAACTTTGGGAGTTCTGAAGTACAATTTCTTTGTAGATGACAGGAAGGTTTTAAAATTATTTCCTATTGGCAGGACCATGATCATAGCTTAAAACTCTGGACATTTTCCAGGTGCCATCTTTTAGTATCCATATCTGGGCAAACTTAGCTAAACCGTCTAACCGTTCTTCTTTGCCACGCTCAATTACATAAAAAACATGTTCACCGGAAATAATAGCACCGTAAATAACCCCTGAACCAGTTAACGGAAATACTTCAACGGTTCCCTCGACAGCTTCACGCCTCAGTTTGAAATTATCATTGCCGCAAAGATTTTTTTCAATACCTGCTGTTAAATCCTGTAATCCCTTTGTAAGGCCTCCCCTGTCGTGATAAAATTCAACGTCGTCTGTAAAGAATTGTTTCATTGCCCCGACATCGCAATTATTATAAGCAATCCAGAAGAGGCTGTCTTTCAGCAGAATTAATTTTTCCAGGCTATCCGTCCCAGTTTGAGCAAAAGAATAATTAAAACATGGAGAAAGAGAAAATAGAAGTGTGAGGAGGATATTGATGCAAAATTTTATTTTCATATCTAATTGTTTTTTTGTTGAATAAATGATTTGAAGTTAAAAGCGGATAAAATATTTATTCCTGAAAAATAGGTTCATAATTGATTCTCCGCTAAATGTTATGACTGCTATTCTGAAAAAAGGTTACAAAAAAAGTGTTTTGATACTATATTCTTCAGGAACAACGTTGCCTAAAGCAGATAGTCCGGGGATTTTTTGTGGGGAGAGAGATTGCTTCAAGTTAGATGGCCCCTTATTTGCTCAATCCTTCAAGCCGTTTAATTTCCGCAGCAATTTCGTCAAGCACTTCTTTATTTCGAATTTCTTTTTTGTTCCTTACTTTACTTGAAAAAACTACAAACACTCTACCACCATATTTATCTTCAAATTCTTCAAAGTTTGCTTGCATCCTTTCAGTCAATTTATAATTACCGAAATTTGCATTTGCTGTGATTGGTTTTATTTGAATTCCAAATGCCTTTTTACCAACCCAACCAATATAATCAACATCACCGGAATGATCTAAATCAGAATCAGATTCTTCAAATTTAACTATCGGAAATATTTTTACCAGATAGTCATTAACAATGGATTTTTCAGTTAAAAAGCCGTCATAAGTTCGTGGAATTGTTAGCTCATAAATATAGTCAATACAATCTTGTTTGGTAATCTGCTTGAATGCCTCAGTCCATTCAGGAATAACAGTTTCGGTTATTTTCGCATAAAGTCGTTCACCTAATTCGTTCAGTATTTCTTTAGTTACTTTTATTGGAATTTTCGTTTTAGTATATGCTTTTTCATAATAAAATTGTTGCCATTCTTCAAATGTTTTTGGCTGGCATTCTCTGATAAGTTCCATTACAGCGCCGACCTTTTTAGGCCGTGTAAGATGATAAGTATTACTGGTATAGTTTAATACTTTTTCTTTTTTACCGAAAGGTTTTGCGTATTTATAAATAGGTTGTTCTTCTTCTTCAGTTTTTTCCATTTAGTTCTATCAGAAAAATAATGAGTAGGTTGTTAGACAAATCGGTAGTTCTTCAATTCTTTTTGAATAACATCTGACCTGTTCTGATATAATTTTTTAAATTTTGATTTTAAGCGGTAATTGGTTTTATCGTCAACCATAGCAAAACCATTTTTTAAGATATGCGCATTAATAAATGTTTTATTTTCTAAATAGAGATAACACAACAAATTTTCTTCTTCATCATATTTAAGTTCATCAAACTTTAAGAAGATTTTATTACCATTAAATTTTTCTTGCAGAAATTTACAACCTTCATGATTTACATATTCTCCTAAAAACTTATATCTTTCAGGATAAGGAATAATACCCAGTAACTTGATTTCTAAATCATTCTCTAGAATTAATCTGTTTATACTAATTATCCTTTTTACCTTGTATAGATCCATTCTTTTTATACTACCATTTTTATCTATCTTAGATCCGAACTGCAGTTTCTTCGGGTCAACTTTCTTATCAAGTTTGTGAGGATCACTAAAGATATATGGCAATAACTTAACTTCTTTTTCAAAATCTACAGAAGTAAATTTTTGCTCATCAAATGCAAAAGAGGTTCCATGAATATCTGTTTGATTAGCATTTAGTTTTTCTCTTATTACCGGAATAAACTCAGGATTAATCTCATAGCCTATAGAGTTGCGATTTAAATTTCTTGCTGCAAGATTGGTAGTTCCGCTTCCGGTAAACGGATCAAGAATTGTATCGCCAACAAAAGAAAACATTTTAATTAAACGTCTTGGCAATTCCTCCGGAAACATTGCTAAGTGGTTATCTTGTTTTACTCCGGCAAAATTCCAGTGCCCAGTGAAAAATGTATTCCATTCTTCCGCTGTCATTTTAGAAAGTTCTTTTTGTTCTTTTGTTGGTTTGGGTGCATCACCAAGCTTTTTGAGAATTAAAATAAATTCATAATCCAATTTGAGAATTCCATTTCTTGGATATGGATACGAACCCATTTGAACACCGCCGCCGGTTGTATTTGATGTTGTAACTTTCTGCCAGATAACAGCACCCATATAATCAAAACCGACGTTCTCACAAAACTTAATTATTTCTTCTCTAATCGGAATTACTTTATAACGACCATAATAAACGGAACGGGCAAATTGATCTCCAATGTTTACACAAAGCCTGCAACCAGGATATAAAACCCTATAGCATTCTTTCCAGACAAGATTCAAATTATTAATATATTGTTCGTAGCTATCATCAAAACCGATTTGATTTTTAGCCCCGTAATCTTTTAGCTGCCAGTAAGGCGGGGATGTGATAATCAGATGAACTGAACTATCAGTCAGCTCGCTCATCTGCCTGCTATCTCCGTTTATTATTTTATGATAAGTTTTCATGTAACCAAAGAAGTTGTAAATGAATTTACATATTATTTAGAACTTGTGCAGTCCTTCTTTTATTACTTAAGTTTTGATAACCCTGCCTAAATCTTTATTTTAACAACTCATTTTACATTATTTTCCGCCATAGGCGAGATAAAAATATATTCAGAAAGCTATGCGATTTTCTAAATCTTTTATTCCAACTCTTAAAGAAACTCCAAGCGATGCTGTGGTTACTAGTCATATCCTGATGCTGCGTTCAGGAATGATTCGTATGCTCTCGGCAGGAATTTATTCTTTTCTTCCAATCGGTTACCGCGTAATTAGAAAAGTAAGCGAGATAATAAGAGAAGAGATGAATGCAATCGGCGGACAGGAGTTTCATCTGCCTGCACTTAACCCGAAAGAAATCTGGGAGGAAACCGGGCGTGTCGAGGCATTCGGCGATATTCTTTTTCATATTAAAAATAGAGATTATGTGCTTGCACCTACTCACGAAGAGATAATGACTTTCCACGCAAGGAATGTTTTAAAATCTTACAAAGACTTTCCACAAATCTGGTACCAGATACAAACCAAGTTCAGGAATGAACCGAGACCGAGAAGCGGCGTTATTAGAGGCAGGCAGTTCCTTATGAAGGATGCTTACTCATTTGATATTTCACTGGAAGGGCTTGATAAATCTTATCAGCTTCACGACCAGGCGTACAGGAAAATTTTTGACAGGTGCGGACTAAAATATTTTGTAGTCGGTGCGTCGAGCGGTGCAATGGGCGGAAGCGGCTCTGAGGAGTTTATGGTTCAATCGGATGCAGGCGAAGACACTGTTGCTCACTGCGAGAAGTGCGGCTATGCTGCGAATCTTGAAGTTGCGGAATCAAAGGTTGAAGCGAAAGGGCGAGAGGAAAGAAGTGAGAAGCTAGAGGAAATACATACTCCTAACATCAGATCGATTGATGAGCTTTGTGAATTTCTTAAGATAAAAGAAACGCAATGTGCAAAGTCGAGAGTTTATATTCATAATGGAAAGCCTGTTTTAATTTTAATGCTCGGCAATGAGGAAGTGAATGAATCGAAGCTTGAGAAATATTTAGGTAGTGCTGTAAGACCTGCTCATCCTGAAGAGCTTGTTGAATTAACAGGCGCCGAAGCAGGCTCGATTGGTCCTGTTGGATACAAAGGAAGAATTATTGCAGATTTAAGATTAAAAGATGCGAATAATCTTTACAGCGGAGCCAATAAGACCGATTACCACTATGGTGGAATTGACCTCAGGGAAGTACAGAGCCTGCCTGCCGGCAAGGCAGGTATTGAGTATGGAGATTTGAGACAAGTTCAATCCGGTGAACCTTGTCCAAGATGTGGCTCTCCATTAAAAGTTTTTACAGCGATAGAACTTGGACATATTTTTAAGCTTGGTACAAAATATTCGGAATCAATGGGTGCAATGTTCCTGGATGAAAAAGGTGAAGGGCATCCGATAATTATGGGAAGCTACGGCATCGGCGCAGAAAGAGTTATGGCATGCTTTATAGAACAGCATCATGATGAAAAAGGAATTATATGGGATGCTACTCTCGCTCCTTTTCATATTCATCTGCTTGGATTGAATCTGAAGAATGAAGGGGTTGCGAAAGCCTGCGAAGAAATTTATAATAATCTTATCAATAATAGTTATGAAGTTCTATTCGATGATAGATTGGATGCACAAGCCGGAGTAAAGTTTAACGATGCCGATCTTCTCGGTATGCCTTTACAGATTATTGTTGGCGATAAGAAATTAAAAACTAATCAGGTTGAGGTGAAGATCAGGAAAACGGGCGAGCGCTTTGATGTTGAGCTTGCCTCGCCTGCAGGCGGGCTGAATAAGTTGATTGGGAAGATAAAAGAAATATGGAGTGAAACGGTTTTGAAGTAAAATGTCGCATCTGTCTGCCGACAGGCAGGCTTCGACAAACTCAGTGTGACAATGCTATGTCGTTCTGAATTTATTTCAGAATCTCATCATCATTTATAGGAAGATGCTGAAACCTGCCTACCGGTAGGCAGGCAAGATCAGCATGACATAAGACTTATCAGAAATTCTATAGCCTTTCAAAAATCCTATAACGATTCTTTCTCATTACAAATAAGAATCCTAATTGATACTAATAAAATGAACATTTCATTTGTCATAAATGGCGGTATGCGGTTTGGATATTAAGGGAAAATAGGGAGTTGCAATGAGAAAAATCTTAGTTCTTCTTTTCATATTCATGAAATTAATTTATCCCCAGGAAATTCATTTACGTACTGTCCCGCTTGCAGCAGGTAACCAAGCCGATTTTTATCCGTCTTTATCAAGAGGTATGGGGAATTTATCAATTGCTTTTGATGATTCTCTGTCTGATCCGTTGGTAAATCCCGCTAAAACATACAAACTCAGGGGACTGAAATTATTTTTTTCACCTACACGTAATACCTGGAGTAATGAAGATGGTCGGGCAGTTTCTACAAGTTCAGGATCAGCTAAATATTTAGGTACGGCAATTAATTCCATGCCGTTCGGGCTTTTCCTGAAAAAGAACGATTTCTTTATTGGGGGAATAATAAGCTACCAATCGTATTCCTCGGAACGATCTATTCCTCGTAACTGGTTGGGCAGTAGTAACACCAAAAGTGATATTGGTAATAATGTCTATCTTTTTGGATTAATCGGAACATATTTTCCGGAGTTGAAACTTTCTGTTGGCGGGAGTGTATCCTGGAGTGAATTTGACGCTATGGATGGTGTTAATTTACTGTATCCCGGGAGTTATGATATAAAACAGGATGGAAGATCACTTAATTATAAGATCGGTCTTGTTGGAGAACTTTCTAAACAAGATCAGATGGAGTTCGTTATTGCCAGAACTACATTTAAATCGTCTCACGAAGTTACGTATGGTTTACCTTACTGGCGGTACGAAGACAATTGGATTAGTGGATATCGAATCGAATTGAATAAAGATGAAAGTAAAAGCTGGGTTATACATACAAAATATAATTACTCTATTAATGAAGAATTGAAGATCGGGGGGATATTTACTGTAAACTGGAAAGAGCATCCAAAAATTCCAAATTATGCTCTCGCAAATATACCGCGCGATCCGGGGATTTCTACAGCGTATAACATTGGCGTGGGTATAGTAACTTCAGGCAAAAGAACATTATTAGGGTTTGAATATATTTATGAACCGATGACGAGCTATACCTGGGCTGAAGCAGGTATGGATTTTGCCCTTCCACCGACATTTAAGACAGTAGAAAATTTCTTCGACTTCTACAATCACATTATCAGGGCAGGCATTTACACACATACAGATGTTAGCTGGTTAGATTACAGACTCGGTATACAGTTACATTTCAATAAGTATAATCTTAAACAAAACGATAATGTTCTGAACACTAACAGGACAGTCAATGAAAATTGGCTTGAAACTACATTATGCGGTGGACTTACGGCAAGTATCTCCAGTTTTCAAATCCTTTATTCTTTGCAGGTAATTCTCGGCAACGGTATTGTTGGTACTGAAGGAAGAGGAAATGTATTATTTGATGCTTTAGCAGAAGTAAGGGTAAGTGATTTTTTAATTGCACCTTATGGTTCGCTGGTTGTAGAGGATATTCCCCTCATCACTCAGCAGATTTCTTTTGTTTATAATTTAAAGTAAAAAGTTAGTTGATTAAAGGATGGAGGATAATATGAACAAAAACCTGATGGCTGTAATTCTTTTTCCTGTTTTCGTCAACGATTGCATTACAGATCCGTTTGAATCTGAAAGAGATGTGGATATAATAACAGATAACTCTTCCTACAAATTTGCGGACATAATAAAAATCAAAGTAAGTTTTAAAAATAATCTTTTAAGAGATATTAGGATAGTAAATACAGGCTGCTTCGTCCCCTTCTTTATTCTCGAAAAGAAAATCGATAATAACTGGGAACAGGTTTATACACCAACTTGCAATGCGTTATACGTAGAGCCAATAAACGTGGGAAGCGGTGAATCTTTTACTGCTGAAATTAATATTCAAACATCTGGTATTCAGACTGAAAATCCTTTAGGCGAATATCGCCTTTATTTTAATTTGATGGAAAAAGGGAATAATAAGATGCTGCAGGATAAATATCTTTATTCAAATGTTTTTAGAATTACGGAGGAAATATGAATTTTAATAAAATAATTTTTATTTCTGTCTGGCTGAGCCTTCAGATGGAAGGAGTAAAAATAAAAAGTATTGAGAAACTCCGAATTTGAGTAACTATTATTTACTAAATTATTACCGGCTAAATAACTCTTATTATGAGTTTGATAAAAAACATAAGGCGCTCTTACTACAAATCCCGCATTATTTTTATATTCAGTTTAATTACTATAATATTGGTAATTATCCTTTCTCGCATCGGGTATATTTTCATTAAGGATCTTTATCTTATCCAGCTTCAGGAACAAGTGAATATTGTTGCACAAATGATAGCAAAGCAGGTTGATCCCATACATTTGGATTTACTTGAACTCGGTACGCCAACAGGAACGTCTGAAATTTATTTTCAGGATTTGCTAAAAAGAAATCTTGATTTAAAACTTCACTCGGAGATATTTATTTTTAATAATGATCTTAATGTAATTGTTCACTCCAGCAGGAATTTTATTTATGGAGAAACTGAACCGGGTCTTCTGTTAAATGAAAAAGAAATATTTGATCTTAAAATTAGTTCAGGCAATGCCTCTCTTCCTTTTAAAGGAAATGACGGCAACTGGTATTTATGGGGATTCTTCAAGCTGAATAATAACAACTGGCTTGCGGTTAGAGAAAGTGCCGCACGTTTTGAAACGCTTGAACAGCTTTCAACATTATTCTGGTTTATTGGTCTTGCAGGGGTTGCAATTACTATTATCGCCGGTTTTTTGATGGCGAATTCAATAACCAAACCTTTAAACAAGTTGGTAAATTACAGTGCCGAAATCGGTAAAGGTAACTTCATGGCTGAAATTCCTGAAGGCATGCATGGAGAGATAAAGCTATTATCCGATGCAATGAATAAAATGAAAAACGATCTTGGAGAAAATCAAAAAGAGCGGGAGAATCTTCTCGCACAAATTGCACATGAAATCCGCAATCCCTTAGGAGGTATTGAGCTGCTTACGAATTTGGTGAAAGAGAATCAGGCTAAGGGTGAAAAAAGCGATGAATATCTTGATAATATACTTAAAGAAGTCCAGGGACTAAAGATGCTGATCACTTCATATTTAAATTACAGCCGTCCGGTTCCATCAAGTCCAGGTTGGGTTGATACAGAAAAGCTATTTCCTGAAATTGAAAGTATTTTTAAAAAAGAGATAAAGAGAAAAAATATTTTACTGAACATTGATATTAAGCAGAAAAGTATATGGTTTGATTCTGCACATCTGAAAAATATTTTGATTAATCTTGTTGCAAACAGTTTAGATTCGGTTTCTGAAAACGGAAATATATCTTTAGCTTCAGAAAAAAATTACAGGCATTGGTTAATATCTGTAAAAGATAACGGAGCGGGTATAAAGCAGGAGGATATAAACAAAATTTTCGATCCTTTTTTTACAACCAAGAAAAATGGTACGGGTTTGGGATTAGCGATTTGTAAAAAACTATGCAAGGAAAATAATGCCGATCTTCTTGGATTAAATAATCCCGATAAAGGTTCTACTTTTATTATTAAAAAAGAAATTACAAATGAAGTTTGAAGAAATAATCGTAGTAGAAGATAATGATACAATGCGGCTGGGAATTTCGGACAGCCTTAAAAAAGAAGGCTATGTTGTAAATGCATTTGATAACGGACCGGAAGCCATTAAGAAGTTTCAATCTTCTCATGCTTCATTAGCGATAATCGATCTTAAAATGGAACCCCTGGACGGAATAGAAGTGTTGAGGCAGATTAAAGAAATTAATCCGGCTACCGAAGTGTTGATGATTTCGGCTTACGGAACCGTGGAAGACGCTGTTAAAGCAATGCATCTTGGTGCCGCAGATTTTCTTACTAAACCTTTTTCCCCCGAGGAACTCCGCTTTCGTGTTAAAAAAATCTTAGAGAAGATTCTTAATAACAGGAAAATGGAAAATTTAGTCGAACAGAATAAACTTTTGAACGAGGAATTGTTTACCGGATATGATGAAATTATCGGCAATTCCGAAGCAATAAAAAAAGTTTTTTCTTTTGTTGAACAGGTTGCAGATAAAGAGAGCACGATTTTAGTGCAGGGAGAAAGCGGTACAGGAAAAGAGTTGATTGCAAGAGCAATCCATCGCAAGAGCAAACGTGCAGATCATCCTTTTATTAGAGTTAATTGCGGTGTGCTTAATGATAATCTATTAGAGAGTGAATTGTTTGGACATGAAAAAGGTTCCTTTACCGGGGCTGTAAAACAAAAGAAAGGTCGTTTTGAATTAGCCGACAAAGGCACTTTGTTTTTAGATGAAGTGGGAGATATTTCTCCTGCCATGCAGGTTAAGCTTTTACGGGTTTTGCAGGAAGGCGAGTTCGAAAGAGTCGGTGGTGAAATTACTTTAAAAACTGATGTTCGAATAATTGCTGCAAGTAATAAAGAGCTTCAAAAATTAATTGTTGAAGGGAAATTCAGAGAGGATCTTTTTTACAGGATTAGCGTTATACCGATTGTACTTCCATCACTTCGTGCACGGAAAGACGACATTCCTCTTTTGGTTAATTATTTTTTACTGAAGATTTCCCTGAAGAACCGCATAGAAAGAAAAGAAATAACTAATGAAGGGATGAAACTATTAATTAATTATTCCTGGCCCGGCAACATAAGGGAACTTGAAAATTTAATAGAGCGTCTCTCGGTTATTTCCGAAGGGAAAGAAATCGATCCTTTGTTAATAGGAAGCCATTTAAGCAGTAATTTTACAATCAGCAATGGCTATTCCAATCTTCCCCTGGATGATGCAGTTTGTGCGTTTGAAAAAAACCTGATTATCCAGGCGATGAAAAAATCCGATGGAGTAAAAAACCGTGCAGCCAAAATGCTCGGCGTAAGTACAAGCGTTTTATATTATAAATTAGAAAAGTATGGATTGATATGAAAAGATGTAGATTGATAACGATTCTTTTTTTGTTGGTTGGTTTGAATATAATTCCTGTCGATGCACAATCTCTAATCCAGCTTGAAAAAAAATATGAACAGTTAAGTAATCAATACATAAAAGAAAAAGTTATTTACGATTCATTAAGAAATGTTTTTTCAAGCAGGACAAATGAGATTGACGCCGAAAAGAAAAAAGCTAATCCCGACAAAGATAAAATAGTTGATTTAATGGCTGGCTCAATAACCCTTTCGAACAGAATTGAAGAACAGAATAAAAAAATTAGTCTTCTCGAAAAAGACATAGACAATGTAAAACAACAACTGCATAAACAGTATTCTTCATTAATTGATTCGCTGGAGTTGAAGAAGAAAACAGATAAAAAAAATGATGATGTGCTCGATGCGGAAATCTTAAATAATACGGAAAAAAAACTTTTAGTGGCACCGCAGATTCCCATTTTGTCTTTTAAACCGGAAAAGATATTGAAAATCGATCTTGGTAAAACCAAAAGTGCTGAAGAAAAAGCTCTTTATAAAGAATATCTCGATAACGCATTAAACGAGGTTAACACTCTATTGGAAAATGTTGGTAAGCAAAGTTCGGAAGCCGATCAGGTTTTTGCTTTGCAAAATAAAACAAAAAAATTCCTTGAAGAGACTGAATTAGAAAGTAGAATACTGATTCGAAGCCAGCAAAGCACCGTTCGGTCTGAAGAAACCGTCCCTACTTTTAGCAATAGTCCTGAAGATGTAGCAACATCAAATGATCTGTCGAGACAGGTGAAGAATTATCATGTTATTTTAAGGCAATTAGACATTGAACAGTTGTCAAGGACTAATATAAACTGGAAAGTTTCTTTCGATGAAATGGAGAGAAATCTCAGTCTGAAGGATTATCAAAAATTATTAAAGGAGGTGAAAAAAAGGTTGCAAGAATTTAAATTAGTTCTTGCAAATAAAATCGGTTCTGCCGGATGATATTCAGACTATTTCGGGTAACTTTCGTTTTTCATTTCCTGATAATTTTTTCTTCCCAAGTCTACTCTCAAATTAATTGGCACCTTAACAGTGAAGTTGGAATATTTAAATCATCCGGCGATGGTATTTTAAAGAAAGAAGATTTGTTAACCCGCTTTGATGGTTTTCTGGAATATGAGTACGATACCGACATAAGAAACGTGTCGGTTACTCTGCGTGTCCGACCCGAGTTTTATAGTTTTAAAAGCCCCGTTAATTCCATTAAAATTAAAGCCGAAGGTAACTACTTCCAGGCGGAAGAAAATTTTAACTGGGGCTTTAACTTAACGAGGCAAATAAATTTTTTTAATAATGATGTAGCTGATTTTACTTATGATATTTTTACACTTACCGGCAGCGGGACATGGTTTTATTTTGATAAGTTGCCTGTAAGTACAAATGCCGGTTACGCATATCAGAAAATAAAAAACGATGAGGAATATAATGTTGACCTGATATTTATTGATTGTAAATTATTAGACCAGGCTTCTGCTAATATGAAGTTTGGCTATGGTTTTTATTTGGAGAGATTTTTTATAACGAATGAAATTTTACTTCAGGGAACTAAAACGGGTAATGAGAACGATGGCTGGAGATTTGGGCCCCAGGTAAGTTTTAATTATCTCAGGGAATTCATCGTAAGTGTTGATTATAAATTTCTCATTCAGGATTCCAGGTTCACTAAATATTTTTCTTACGAACATTTAATAAGATTTATTGCCGGGAAAATTTTCTTCACGGACTGGTCGGTTTTTTTGCTGGTAGATTATAATTCCTTTTTTCTTAAAAAAGCGGATAATTACATTGAAAGGGTTACGCCTCTTTATACTTCACTAAACCTGGAAAACAGGATTTCTCTCAAGATTGCTTATGAACTAAGTAGCAATATCGAAGTTTATACAAAGTCAGGTTATTTTAAAGATAATCTTTACGAGGATAAATTTTCACTTGAAGGATGGAATGCAACGATAGGAATTGAATTGAGCAGAGGAATTCTGAACGACTAATATTCCGGGAAATACTTTAACTTCATTTTATGAAAAATAAATTATATTTGGTTTCTACTCCAATAGGTAATTACGAAGATATAACCTTACGTGCACTTCGTATCCTCAAAGAAGTTGATTTTATTATTTGTGAAGAATTCAAAGAAGCCCGGAGATTACTTTCGCAATACCGGATAGAAAAAGAACTCTTTGCACTTAATGAGCATAACGAAAACGAAATTGCAAATGAAATTCTTCTGAAAATCTTAAATGGGAAATCCGCTGCTTTAATTTCTGATGCAGGTACACCGCTCTTTTCCGATCCCGGTCATTTGCTTGTTGAGCTTTGCATTTCACAGGGTATTGATGTTATTCCTGCCCCCGGTGCAAATTCTTTACTTCCCGCACTTATTGGTTCGGGATTTGATTTTGAAAAGTTCTACTATTATGGGTGGTTATCTCCTAAAAAGGAAGAAAGAAGAAGAGAGCTTTTACAGATTAAGGGAATTAGAGAAGTAATAGTTTTACTTGACACACCGTATCGTTTAAAAAGTTTATTAACTGATATGGTAAAAATTTTAGGAAGGAATGTACGGACAGTTTTAGCTTTTGATTTAACAATGAAAACGGAAAAGTTTTTCAGGGGAACAGCAGAACAGGTTTTAAAAGCTGCCGAACAAAAAAATCTGAAAGGGGAATTTGTATTGATAATAAATAATAAATGATTCTGAAAATCTTTTTGCTATTTCAGGTCTTTAATAAAAGCTACAATCTTCCCGGTTTCTTTAAATCCTGTGCTGCTGTGGAAATCATAGCTTACTATGTTATCAATGTATGCATCAGATCCGATTTTTGTGTAGCAATTGTCTCTCACGCATTTTTTCCATTCAAGTAAAAATTATCGTGCAATGCCCATTTTTTCTAAACTCAGGCTTTACATAAATTCCCTCAACATATCTGCAGGGCTGAAATCTCTATCTTAAACAAGGGAAGGGTAGGGATGAGTTCAGTTGTTATATAAAAACATTTGAATTTATATTATTTCAAAGGGTAAATTTTCTTTTACAAAATTATTTTGGACACCGCTGCTGCTTGTTTTAATACTTGCAGTTAATACTTTTTCTGTGTTAAAACATTACTATATTTCCTTATCTTTTCTCTTGCTTTTAATCTACAGTCAGCTCTTTAAATAAGTTTTTTGAAATTGAATTTAGTAACATCATAAACGGATAATTATCATGCCTATTTTTATGGATCGCCACGACATACAGGGGATAACAGCTAAGGTTGTTGCAGAAATACACCAGGCAGATCTGAAAGTCCAGGGTAAGTATGGCTGTAAGACGTTAACATACTGGTTCGATGAAAAAAGCGGACTGGCTTTTTGCCTGATTGATGCCCCGGAAAAAGAAGCTATAATTGGCATGCACAAAGAAGCGCATGGAGGAGTGCCGAACCAGGTTATAAATGTTGAAAGCAATCTTGTTCAGACATTTTTAGGAAGAATAACATATCCAAAAGTTCCGGATAGTTCCTCAGAACCTGATCTGATCATCAATGAAACTGCCATCAGGACAATAATGTACATAGAGTTTAAACGGACAGGAATCCGTCTCAGCAAATTCAGGGAAGAAAAACCAGGTAAGAGTTTAAATGATTACAACGAACTTATCCATCAAACTATGAAGCAGCGCGGATGCAGAAAAATAAAAGATACTGATGACGGTTACATTGCATCCTTCATTTCAGGACCTGATGCTTTAAAATGTGCTGAGGAAATCCTGAATAATTTTAATGAACATAACAGAGAAAATCCCGGGAGAGAAATAGATGCAGCAATTGGGATAAGCACCGGAGCGCCGGTAACAGGAAATGACGAATTTTTTGGTGAAACTATTCAACAGGCAAAACGATTATCGTATATAGCGGGTAAAGGAGAAATTTTTGTTTCATCTTCATTGAACATATTGAATGCTAACAAAACATTCACTAAAACTCTGAAGCCGGATGAGGAAAAGTTTTTGAATCAGCTGCTGGACATAACCGAA
>Ga0209212_1002601_pt1 | contig 25278 bp, 18 predicted proteins | sample RifGroC2_FD_183996 | JGI IMG/M metagenome (GOLD analysis project Ga0209212, IMG submission 183996) | Groundwater microbial communities from Rifle, Colorado, USA - Groundwater C2 (SPAdes) (version 2) | ecosystem: Environmental > Aquatic > Deep subsurface > Groundwater | place: Rifle, Colorado... | reverse complement strand
CAAGTCATAGTTTTGGCCAAACCGCATACGGAAGAAAAAGTTGAAGAAGCGCCGAAAGCGATAGAAGACATTGAACTTTCGGAAAAGAAAGGCAAGAAGGAAGAGGAAGGCGAAGAAGGAACGGCAATGCCGGGCGGAAAAACGGTTCCAGAAGCTAAAAAAGAAGGGAAGAAATAATGTCGCTCAAAAACAAGTCCTGCTGATAGCGGGACTTGTTTTTGTTTGTTATAATGTATTCACAAATGAGTAAATTTTTTAAACCGCTTATCGTCTTGCTGGCTTCTTTTGTTTTTTTTCATTTCAATATCTCTTTGGCCGAGGAAGTCAATCAAAACGCGACCAAAGAAAGGAGAGAGGAACTTCAAAAGCAGTTGGACAATTTGGACAGCCAGATTGGAACCCTTGACTCCGTAATTCAGAAAAAACGGACGGAATCCGCCAGTTTGGAGCGGGATATTGCCATATTTGACGCGAAAATAAAAAAAGCCAAACTGGAAATTCAAAGGCGCGACGCGGAAATCACCAAGACAAAAACAGGCATTTCTCAAAAATCGGAGCAGATAATAACACTTTCGGATAAAAGCGAAAAAAAGAAAAATTCTTTGGCGGAGTTGATAAGAAAAAACAATGAAATGGATTCCACCGGCTTGGCGGAAATTATTTTAGGCTACCAAAAAATGTCCGATTTTTTCGTAACAGGGGATACTTTGGAGCCGATCCATCGGCTCATCCAGGACACATTGGATGAAATAAGGTCAACTAAAAAACAGACGGAAAAAGAAAAAGACGATTTGGCGGAATATCAGGCCGAACAAGTTCAATTGAAGACAGCGCAGGAAATGGAAAGAAAAAAATTGGCCGCCAACGAAGCCGAGAAAAAAAATATTTTAAAGATTACTCAAGGGGTGGAGAAAGGCTATCGGGCGATAATGGCTTTGAAGCAAAAAGACGCCGCCACCATAAGAAGCCAACTGTTTTTGCTTTCCGGTTCGCCGTCCATCTCTTTTGAAAAAGCGGTGGAATACGCCAATTTGGTCTGGAATAAACTGAAAGTAAGGCAGGCCTTTTTGCTGGGGGTGATAAGGGAAGAATCAAATTTGGGCGCCAATGTGGGGAAAGGGAACTGGAAAGAAGATTTGGCGCATCCGAATTGCGCCAAACAAAGGACGGCTTTTACGCAGATAACTTCCGAACTCGGCCTTGACCCGGACTTGCTACCGGTGTCAAAAAAGGTCTGGTACGGTTACTGCGGCGGGGCGATGGGGCCGGCCCAATTTATGCCCACGACATGGCTTCTGTACAAAAAAGGCATTTCTAATATCACAGGGAACAATCCTCCCAGTCCATGGGATCCCAAAGACGCTTTTGTGGCGTCTGGCTTGCTTTTGAAAGATAACGGCGCGGCGGCCGGAGGATACGCCGCCGAACGAAAAGCGGCTTTGAAGTATTTGGCGGGGTCAAATTGGAATAAAAAAGCCTATGCTTTTTACGGAAATGATGTGATGGAATTCGCCGCCGATTATCAGGAGCAAATTGACATTATCAACAAAATGGCCAGCCTCGCCGAGTCTAGGCGGGCCAGCCGGTGATTACTATCCACACCTTGCCATTGGCTTTATTTATTAGATTGTTTTAAAATGAAAGGAGTATTATCAAATTCATTATCAGTATTAACAATTAGATAATTATGAATAAAATTTCAAATTTCAAAAAAATTGTTTCCATCGGTTTTTTTGCGGCGTTTTTAGCCGTTTTTTTATCGGCAGGAACGGCGCAGGCCGGTTTTTGGGATTGGTTTAATATTGGAGGCGATTCCCAGCAGGCGGCGGTCAGCGGCTCGAAGACATATACATTAAGAGTAAATAAAAGCGGTTATGGCGGCAATTATAGAAACATAATGAGCTCCGACAAAAAAATAAATTGCGGTTTTGATTGTTCGGAAAGATATCTTGACGCGCAAACCATAACTTTAACCGCAATCAGTAAAAGCAATAATTATTCTTTTGACAGATGGACAGGCGGCGGGTGCAGCGGAAGCGGCAGTTGCGTTGTGGAGGTGAACAAGCCAAACGGCACTGTTTCGGTCAGGGCGATATTTAAGAAAGGTCCTTCGGCGAGCAGAGATGCTTCAGAAACAGTCCCATCCGCTTCCGCCAGTCTGGTAGCAAAAACCGGAAACGCGGATAATATAACCTCAAATTCCGCCAGATTAAAAGGCGCGATTAATCCGCAAGGACAGAATGTTTCCGTTTATTTCAAATACAGAAAAGAATCGGAATCAGCCGAAGCGACCAAAACTACGGAATGGATGTCCACCGACAGCCGGTCAAACGATTTAAATGCGGACATTAAAGTTTCCGGCTTATCTTCCGGAACGAAATATGTTTACCAGTTTTACGCGTATAATTACACCAGCGGGAAAACTATCTATGGCGACTCAAAGTATTTTACCACTAAAACATCAAGCGAATCGTCAAGTTCAAGTTCAAGTTCGGTCCAAAGTTCGTCCTCTTCCGTTTCCAGCGGGGCTAGTTCTAGCAGTTCTTCCGTCCAGCAATATACATTGAAAGTGAAAATTTCCGGCGCCGGCCAAATAAGCGGCAGCGGCATAAAATGCAAGAAATCAACGGAGGGCAAATATAGCAAGGGTGGAAATTGGACTTGTTCTGTAAAAATCAATAAAGGCGCAGAAGTCACATTATATTCTTCAGAACCAAGCACCCAATATGAATTCGCCACATGGGCTGACAATTGCAGGGCATTTCAAAAATCGACTTCTTGCAATTTTGAAATGAGCGGCAACAAAACCGTTTCCGCCACTTTCAACAAAAAAGGAGCGGCCGACAAAGAAACTGTATCCGTTTCGGTGAAAAAATTAGGCAGCGGTGTTGGCAAAGTAGTCAGCATAAATTATTCGGGCAAAGAAATCAGCGGCATAAACTGCGGCAGCAATTGCAGCGAGAATTTCCAAAAAAATTGCGTGACGGATATAGAAAGATACGGGGGAGATAGTTGCGCTACTGTTTACTTCAGAGCCGTCGCGGAGAAAGGCTCCACTTTTTCCGGCTGGGGAGGAGATTGTCTGACTTTTAAAAACGAAAAAGACCAATGCTATGTTCATTTGGATAAAGCGAAGACCATAACGGCCAAGTTCAACGAAGGGAGCAATAATGCGAAAGGAAAGTATTATAACCTTAAAGTTACCGCCCCGGACAATGGCGTAATTGCCAGCACTGACGGTAAAATAAACTGCGGTTCTGGAAATATCAAGTGCGACCATAGTTATGGGAAAAACGGCACGGTTACTTTGAAAATAACTCCGAATAGCGGGTATGTGGTGTCCAGCATGAGCGAATGCAGTTCTGGCAAAACAAAGAATTCAGACGGTTCTTATGATTGCAAAGTGAAGATGAAGAAAAATCAAAGCATTTCCGTTATTTTCAAAGTATCTGGAACATCGTCTTCCAGCTCGTCATCCGAAGCCTCATCTTCCTCATTTGGTCCATATTCAACAGTAACCGGATCAGCGAGTAATATAACTTCAACTTCAACCACTTTAAACGGCACAATCATTCCGAATGGGAATAGTCTTTCTTATATTTTTGCGTATCGAAAAAACAGCGAAAGTTCATCGGCAACCAAGTATGTTCCCTTCAACAGCTATACGTCAATAGGTAGCACTTCAGGCGATGTCTCCGTAAGCGCTGACATTTCCGGATTATCATCGGGGACGAAATATATTTATAGACTTTACGTATGGAATTCTAAAACAAAAAAAGTTACCAGCGGATTAGTAAAATATTTTACGACTTCGGGAGGATCGTCCAGCTCGTCTTCGTTTTCAAGTTCGTCTAACAATTCTTCCAGATCATCGCTATCATCTAGCAAACACACAATAAAAGTAAACATAAAAAATGCGTCAACAATAGAGGGGCAATTATACATAAGAACTTCGAAAAACGGGAGCACTGGGTGCGTTATAAAAGTATTGAACAATGCGGACTGCTCTCTTTCTGGAATTACTCATGACGATACTGTCACGATTAAAATTGAAAACACCACTGGTTCTTTTAGCGGTTGGAGCGATGACAGCAATGTTTGCAATGATAATATTAAAACATGTGACATAAAAATGGATGCCGACAAAACAATTTCCATTACCTTTGGAAGCTAGTTAATTTTTGTTTATTGAAAACTTTTGACAATTTTATCCAAGTTGCCTTCCATTATTCTTTCTATGTCGTGAAATGATTTTTTGACGCGATGATCGGTGATTCGGTCCTGCAAAAAATTATAAGTCCTTATTTTTTCCGAGCGGTCTTGAGTGCCGATTTGCTGGCGTCTTTCGTCGGCCAGCTGGCTTTGCGCTTGGCTGGCTTGTCCGCTTTCCAACTTGGCCGCCAGAAGAGCCAGCGCTTTTTCGCGGTTTCTCTGCTGGGACCTTTCGCTGGTGCATTTGACCACCAAGCCGGTCGGCTTGTGGGTGATTCGGACGGCCGTTTCCACCTTGTTGACGTTTTGACCGCCGGCTCCGCCCGAACGGGTAAAGGTGATTTCCAAATCTTGGGGCTTGATTGTCATTTTTTCTTCCGTTCTTATCGGCAAAACGGCCACCGAGGCGGTGGAGGTGTGGACTCGGCCGGACTTTTCCGTGGCCGGCACGCGCTGAACCCGATGCACTCCGCTTTCTTGTTTTAATTTATCGTAAACTCCAACGCCCGATATTTCCAAAAATACTTCTTTGTATCCGCCCAGCTCGCTTCTTGATTCGTCAAGGATAACGGCGCTCCAGCCCTGCTTGGCGGCGAATCGGGAATACATATTGGCCAAATCGGCGGCAAAAAGCGCGGCCTCGTTTCCGCCCGCTCCGGCGCGAATTTCCAGAATTATTGTTTTAGGAGATTGATTCATAATAAAGATTATTTGAATTAAGAAATAGTGTTTTTGAAATAGCACTACGGAGCGCGGCGGCGCGAGTAAAGATGATTTTTCAGCAGAAAAATACTTCGGGCTATTTCAAAGACAGCTATTTAGTAATTCATAAGATATACTACTTTTTTGCTGTTTTTGCCTTTGCGGTCTTTGGCGCGGCTTTCGCTCTTCGGACCTGGAATTTCTCCACTCGGCCGGCGGTGTCTATGATTTTCTTGTTGCCGGTGAAAAACGGATGACAGGCGCTGCAAATTTCCACATGGATGGATTCCACGGTGGAACCGGCTTTTATCTTGTTTCCGCAGGCGCAGGCGATAACCGCATCGGGATAATATTGAGGATGTATTTCTTTTTTCATAACATTATATATAACATAAAGCCGCTAATTCTGCAAATTTTGGCGAATAAAAATTATTGCCTATTTTTCCTATCGTCCAAATAGATAGCAAATAATAAAAAACCTTCTGGAAATCTTGATGATCTCCAGAAGGTTTGAGAGTAAGACGAATAGGCAAACGTCTTATTTTACTTTTACAATTATTGACTTTTTCTTACCTCCCGCTTGGAAGGTAATTTTGGTTCTGCCGGCCTTTCTGGCAGTAACCATGAATTTAGCTTGACCGTCATTATTGGTCAAGGCGTTTGAAGGCGAAATTTTTATTCGCTTTCCGCTAACCTTGGCCGTTACCTCAACGTTAGGAATAGGAACATCCCCATAAGGTCCTTCAGCCAAAGCTTCCACCGAAATTTCAACTTCTTTTCCTTTGCGGATGAGAAGTTTTTCTCCTTTGATTTTTGTGGAAAAGATATTTATCTTTTCCACATCGCTCGTCGCCGGTTCAGTTGGCATCGGGCTTGGAGTTGGCGTTATCTCCGGTGTTGGACTTGGAGACGGACTCGGTAATGGCGGTGGAGTGGGTGGCGGTGGAGGCGGACTAGGCATGGGTGTTGGACTCGGTGACGGACTTGGCGTCGGTTCAGGCGCGCTATCAATCGTAACCTCCACTTCGGCTATCGCCCCCTCTCCTTCTCCTGTCAGGGAAACATATTTGATTGATATGTTTCCATCCGTTCCTAGACCGCAAATTTCTTCGCTCGGGTGGAGAAAAGATTCGTAATCATCGTCTTCCTTAAGAAGGACAGTTGCGTCATATCCTCCATATCCGTTATTGTTCACGACCTCTCCGTGTTCCCTTATCACTAGCCCTCTTTTAACATTGTCGTCGTTAAGGTAGAGCTCAAGGCTTTTTTCATATAACTCAATAGAGATATGCTTGTTGTCGCTTATTTCTATGATGCCGAGCTGTTTTTTGTTGGTTTCTAATACTTCCCGTGGGCATAATTCTACTGAAGTAAAATCAGAGGAAAAACTTATAACCCTTTCTTTATCCAGCCAACCAAGTTGTTTATATTGCGTATATAATGAAAAGAAAGAATATCTGTCCCCCATGATACTGGCGAAGCTATTATATTCCTTTGGTTCAGAGCCTGTATAACCACAGGTGTCTTTTTTTGCGATATTTTCTCCAGCCTCGTGATATAGACCAAATAACGCATGTCCAAACTCGTGAGGATTTAGGTATGATCCGCTTGAAAACAAGTCGGACCCCATTCTGATATGGGAAAAATCGCAGATTCCATCATCAGTTTGGGTGTATCCCGCCCCCATTGACGCCCACGCCCACGTGAAAGTCCAATCGTTGTCTGCCACTACAACAAAAAGACAATCAATTTCAGTAAAATCAACGGAATCATCCGCCAATTTTACCGCTTCAGAGATGGCAACAACGGAAACGGAGTTTCCATTGGCGGCGGTCAGTTCGCCTTTTGTTTTTTCCGATTTTAACCACCCCTTCACTTCAATCGACAGGGTGTTTTTGCTGTGCTGCCTTTTATCCTCAAAAAAGTTTTTTGAAGATTCAAGATATCCCTCTGCCTCTCCCGCCTCCCACGGCGTGTCTTCATCCGCCGGTGAAATAAGGACTATTAAAATCCTTATTTCACCCTCACTGCTGGATGCCTTATTTTTAGAATAAGGCGACAAATGCAATTTTCCCTTGGGCGACAAAATCGCCCTTTGGCCCGGCCGCGGGGGAGGATAATCCCTAAGATGTTCTTGAGATAAAGGAACAAGAGAAGTATCCTTTCTTTGGAGAAAATATTTAATTTCCGACTTTTTTTCCAAAAAATTGTCGCCAATCTCAACGACAATTTTCCCTTTTTCCGCTTTTCCAGCAATCGCGTTGACGGAAAAAAATAAAAAACCCAAAACAGCAACAATCCAAAATCTCTTCATTTTCCACCTCTTTCTGTAAAATTTTTTATTAAAAAATTAAAGTTCTATCTATATTGCCTATTTTGCTTAACTATACTGATATTTTTGACAAAGTCAAGGTGTGGATAACTTGCTGTTACTAAGTTATTTTTACTTGTGCTAAAATTAAGGCAATGAAAAATAAAATTAAAAAACTAAACAGAAAAATACCGCGCAAGGAGGCGGGACGCAAAGTAACGATTAATGAACTTGCTTTGATGATTGGCAAGGGATTTGCCGGCGTAGACGCAAAATTTGCCCAAGTTAATGAAAGATTTACCCAAATGGATGAAAGATTTGATAGGATGGATGAAAGATTTGATAGGATGGATGAAAGATTTGATAGGATGGAAATGAAACTGGACAGCTTGGAAAGAAGAATCTTCGCCATTGAAGATATTTTGACTGTTCACGGCAAGGACATCAGGGAAACAAAGGAAGATGTAAAGGAGATAAAAACGGAATTGAGAACTCTTAAAAAAGTTGACAACGGCAATTCGGATAAAATTTTTGGATTGGAACAGAGAGTAAAAGTTTTGGAAGTCAAAACAAGATAGATTAAACTTAATTTATAAGCTAAAGGTATTAATAAAATATATAAAATAATGTCAAATTTTAAATTTCTCAAATTCTCTTCATTTTTTTTTGTTTTAGCTTTTGTTTTGTTTTCTCATAATATTTCGCTGGCCCAAGAGGAAGGAGCGGAAGAAAATATAAGTAAAGTTGAAATCCAAGATGTGAAAATAACTCCAACCGCCGATAAACTGGAAGTCAGCGCCACATTGTTTAATCCGAGCGATAAGGTGGAAGTCCCCCCCTCTGTCTACTTGTTAATGCTGGAGGAGGTAAATCCTTTAATTAAGTCAAAAAGCGGTATATTGCCTCAAGGAATGATTGTCGTCGCCAAAGAAGAAAAACTCAATTATTCTTTAAATCCGCTTGAAAAAAGATTCTTATCTTTGAGCTTGCCTTTTAGTCCAAGCTTTCCAAAAGAAAATTACAATCTTACCTTAAGAATTTTATCCGATAACGGAAAAGAATATGGATATTATGAAGATGTTATTTTTGATTTAGGCGGCAATAAAAAGCAAAATAATCTTTTTAAGGAAGCATTTTTAGCTTTTGACCAGGAAAGTTGCGTAATTATGACCGCTGACGGAGAAAAATATAAAACCAACGAAGGACCGATTTTTAATCCAGGCGAATCTCCGAAGATAAACTGTTCAATAAAAAATGTGGGGGATAAAGAAATAACTGTTTATCCCGTAGTTGAATGGAAAGAGTTTTTTGTCTATGGCAGACCGTCGACTGGAATTAAGAGTCAAAAGAAACTGGAACAAGAGATATGGTTTTTGCCCGGAGAAACTAAAAATGTGGCGTTGTCTCTGTATGGAACCGATAACCCCCAAGTTTATCAAAGTTTATTAAGTTTTATTGACGCAAAAAATGAAAACCGCTCTTTTGCCATGCCTTTCAGGTGGACGGTGGGTGGAAATTCGGCGCGCGTTGACAAGGTAATGCTTATTAATCCTCTTAAAAACATTTATAGCAAAGGCGAAACGATATCTTTGTCCGTTGATTATTTCGGTTCTATGGACCTTTATTGGAAAGGAATAAAGGAAGGAGTTAAAGATTTGGAAAATTTAAAAATAATAGCGGTGATAAAAGATAAAGAAGGCAATGTTTGCGGAACCAGCGAATTTAAATTACCTGATGTCAAAGACGGTTATTCCAATAGTCAAAAAATAGATATCACGCTTGATAAAAAATGTGAAAATATTTCTTATAATATTTCTTTGTTTTCCGATGATAAAAAATTAGCTGAAAATTCAGAGATTTTGCCGAAAGTCGCCAAAGAAAAGATAAGTGCTTATTATTTCTACGGGCTTGGCTTGATTTTTATAATTATAATTTTTTTTCTGCGCAAGTTTAGAAAAAATAAAAGTATAAGCGCTCAAACAATGATTTTTTTGGCGGTTTTTGCGGCCGCTTTGGGTTGGTTTAGTTTAACACATTCGGAAACGATAGTTACTTATCCTGACGATAACGGAAGAGTGATTCGTGGAGAAACAGTTAACGGCGGAACTGCGTCTACATATTATTGGGGCGGAAAATGGAAGGGAGGAACGTTGTGGCTGAAAGCTTCCAGGGGATCGGGAAACGAGAGACAGGCTAATTTTTCCATTAGAGGATATGATGGAAACGAAGTGAACGCTAATTTTTCCAATTATTTCAATAATGACGAAAAAATAAAAGTTTCCACTCATTTTAAATACGCTTTTTCCGGTTGTAGCAATGAGATTATGTATATTCGCGCCAGAATGATATTCAAAACAGACGACGGGGAAGATTATATAAATTTCAGACCCTACGGAGGAGGCAATTTTGACAAGTATGAAGATTTTACCGTTTCTGCCAACACAGGAACAGTTTTAGGGTCCAAGTCTTACGAAATACAAGGAAGCGAAGTGTCAAGATTGTATGACAACGCAAAAGCTTTAAAGAAAAATCCCAAAGTCATCCTGGAATACACCATGATTATGGATAATACTTCCGCGGGGCAGACTGCCTCAAAGTTGGTCATTTTTGGCACAGAAGGAAGAAACACAATAAATGATACTTTCAATCTTAGCGATGTAATTAATATAGAAATCCCTCTTAATCTACCCGCTCCGTCCGTAAGCTTAAGCGCCAATCCGACGACCGTGATTTATCCGACAAAAGATACGGCCTTGACTTGGAGCTCCACTGATGTAAGCAACTGCACCGCCTCTTCTCCCGTTTTCAATGACTGGACGAAATCAAAAAGCAATTCGGGAAATGAAACGATAACAAATATCTGGACAGGCAGTAAGGGATTAACCGCAGATGAAACTCACGACTTCACTTTAACCTGCAGCAGGCAAATTGGAGGCAGTACTTATAATTACGCAACTTCAACAAGCGTGCTGGCAAAAGCGCCGCCGTTAATACCATTGACAATTAAAAGAACTGCGGGCGGCGGGGCTGGCTCAGTAAAAATTGAATTTTCTAATAACCCTGCGTTTCCACCGCCATTTGTTCCCATTATTGTTGGAGAAAATAAAGATAATGGCTGGAGGTTTAAAGTGGCAAGTTATTTTGCCGATGTTGCGGAAGCCAGTGGCAAAGAATTATCAATGTTTAACGACAAGTTGGCGTTCATTCTAAGCCCTTCTCCTTGCCCATTAGGCGGTTCCTCAAGCTCCTGTAGCACATCGGTGCCTCCGGTTTATGTAAGGTTAACTGCAATGCCGACAGATACCTCAACATACAACGGAGGCTGGGATTATTGTCCGGCACCTGTAACTACGACAACGACCACTGGCGACACCTGCGTTTTTCCAATATCTTCGCCCACAACTGTTATAGCTAAATTCTCATTAAAAACCACTGGTCTTTCTGTTTCCTGTTCCGCCAGCCCAAGTTCAGTAACGACAGGCAGTAACGTAACATTCACAGCCACCGTGTCAGGTGGGAAAACCTCTTACGCTTATACTTGGTCGGGGGCAGATAGCCTTTCAGGTTCCGGTTCAACAGTTACAAAATCATATTCAACCACTGGAACAAAAAATGCCAAAATTACAGTTAAAGATAGTAGCATTCCGCAACAAACTGCAGAAGACACCTGTACAGTTACAGTGACTGGTGGAGGCGGTGGCGGATGCCCTTCTTGTGACGGTGATGGCGGTAGCAGTAGCAGTAGTGCTTTGTCAAAAACATATACAATTACCATAAGCAAATCCGGCGCCGGTTTCGGGAGTGTGTCAATGGGGAATGTTTCGTGTTCCAAAGACAGTGTGGAAACCGGAAACTGCAGAGGCGTTTTTTCCGAAGGAAAAAACGTGTCAATTAGCGCCACTCCCGACAGTTCTTCGGTTTTTGGCGGCTGGAGCGATAACGGCTGCAGCGGTGAAGGGATTTGTTCTATAACAATGGATAACAATAAAACGGTGGACATTAAGTTTGATCTTCTAAGCAGTTCTTCTTCTAGTGAAGGAGGTTGGCAAGGCGGTTCCGGCGCCTGTAGCGACCAATTTTCCAGGCGCACTAAAAACACCGGTCAGACCGGTTCAATAACCATAAATTTTGCTCCCGAGTTGAACACGGCCACGCCAGTTTCCGGAGTATCCGACACTTATGAAGTCAATTCCGGGAAATTGGCAAATCTTAGCTGGGAAGCTTCCGCCAATACTGTCTGCTGTGACCGCGGCGGCGGAGAGGGAAAGGATAATAATTGGATAAGCTGGAGCGCCGCAGAAAGAGCTAGAACAAGCGGCTGGTACGCGACTAATGCTTTTCAGGATAGTACGGAAAACAGCAGGATTTATAGCATGGCTTGTTACAATGACGATAGTGTAAACTACAAAAGCGTCAGTTTAAGAAATCCTTTTTGGCAGCCGCCTCCACCTCCGGCCGGCATCTTTATGTATGCCGAACCTAATCCCGTGGAATACGGTGCATCAACAACTGTCTATTGGAGTTATTCCAACCCGGGAGGCAACCAAGGAGGTTACGCCATGTCGCCCACCGACTATTATTTTAGAGATCCTAATTTGTATAAAGATTATGCTGACAGAAATGTTTGTTGGACGTTTATTTGTTATCTTGGTGACGGAAAATGGGATATGATAAGTTCTTTTTGTTCGGAAGCGTTAGGGTGCAGGGACCAGATCGGAATGGGCGTGGGTTATTATAGAATGATTGGCGTGGGAGCTTACGCTTACGGCACCAAGTTTTTAACAGCCAGCACGACTTACAAAGTAAGCGGCTGGGGGGGCGGCTACGAGTGGCCAACACCGGTGATAAGAGCGGAAGTTAGGGTGGTGGTTCTTCCTCCTGCTGATTTTAAAATTTCTTCGTCAAAGAACAGTCTGACGGCGACTACTGTAGACGGGTTATCGGCCAATTCTGATAGTGCGACATTGATAATAAACAACATCTCCAATCCGGCTCGTTCTATAGAAGTTTCTCTTTCTTCCACTTTGGCTTCTGGGTTTTCCGGCGTTTCCGTTTTTTCTTACGGCGGAACGGATTACAACAACAGCGCCGCGGTCTCTTTAGCCGCAGGAGAGTCAAAAAATGTCAATTTTAAACTGAAATCAATTCCCGGCGCGACAATTGCGGGGAATTACGGCATCACCATCAACAGCTCCGGCGGGGATACTCAAAAAACAACCCCGATAACCGTCAAGGTGAATAAAATAAACACTGAATGGCAAGAGTTTTAAATGCAACACACACCGAGTGTCGCACATTCGGTGTGTGTTGCATTTTGTGGCATTCTTGCTATTATTTGATTTATGTTAAAGACAGAAGAAAAAACGGAACAAAAGGAATTTTCTTTGCCCCAAGCGGATTTGGAGGTTAAGGAAATGTATTTAAAAGGGATGCATTTGGGGTATTCGCAGACCAGCCGAAACCCGAAGATGAAGCCGTATATTTTCGGATTAAGAAACGGGGTGGAGATTTTTGATTTGGAGAAAACGAAAAAAAACATTGATTTCGCCAAGGAATTCGCCAAGAAGCTGGGCAAAGACAAAAAAGTGGTCTTATTTGTCGGAACCAAAAAAGAAGCCAAAGATTTGACGGAGAATGCCGCCAAAGAATTGGGAATGCCTTATGTCAAAGAAAGATGGATCGGCGGAACGCTTACCAACTTCAAGCAGATAAAAGGCAGGATTGACCATCTCAACGACTTGAAGAAAAAAAGAGACACGGGAGAACTGGACAAATACACCAAGAGAGAAAAGCTCCAGATTGAAAGACAGATCAAAAAAATGGAAATTTATTTCGGCGGCTTGGCGGATAACCTGAAGTTTTTGCCGTCGGCGATTATTGCCGTTGATTCCAAGCACGAGAAAATAAGCGTTAGCGAAGCCAACCAGATGAGAATACCGGTTGTCGCCTTGCTAAACAGCGATTGCGATCCGTCCGGTGTCAATTATCCTGTTCCGGGCAACGACAATTCCGTATCCAGCATTTCTTATTTTTTGTCCGAATTAGCCAAAGCTTACAAAGAAGGAACTCTTTTAGCCCAGCAAGAGCCGATCAAAACTGAAACAGTTAAGTAATTTTTTAACTTATGGTAACTGCTCAACAAATAAAAGAATTAAGAGACAAAACCGGAATTTCCGTGTCCGCCTGCAAGAAGGCGCTTGAAGAAACAGGTGGTGACATGGAAAAAGCTCTAACCGTTTTGCAAAGAGAAAGCGCCAAATCGGCCGAGAAAAAAGCGGACAGAGTGTTGGGTTCAGGCGTGATTGAAGCTTACGTGCACAACAACAAAAAAGTCGGAGTCATTCTGGAACTTAAAAGCGAATCTGATTTTGTTTCAGGAAATGAAGAGTTTAGAACTTTAGCCAAAGATATAGCGATGCATATTGCCGCCTCGGGACCGGTTGATGTAAATGAATTGACTGGCCAGCCGTATATAAAAAATCCAACCGTTACCGTCAAAGAACTCCTCAACCAAGCCGTTCAAAAATTCGGCGAAAAGATAGAAGTTTCCAGATTCGCCAAGTATAACTTGTCTTAAAATCGCATGAATACGTTTATTTATATAGCTCTTCTGTCCGCCGCCGGCATCACCTTTCTTTTTTCCAAAGGAGTGTCTTTCGCCAGAGCGATGCCCAAGGAAGAATTTGAACAAAGACTTAACGAAACAAGGCCTGTTTTTCACGACATCAACGCCAGAATCATCATTCCTTTCGCCGTTTTCCTTCATGATTCTTTTTCGCCGAAAATCTACAAGGAATTTGAAATAATTATATCAAAATTCAGGATAAATGTGTTAAGAATGGAAAGGCTTCTTTTGCAGCTGGCTAATTACATAAGAGGGAAAAGGGAAGTGAAGATGAATGGCAACGGTCACCCTTATTGGAACCAAGTCGGCGGCGCTGATTCCAAAGATAAAAATGAAGATAAGCCAGCATAGTTTACCCCGCCATACGGGGTTTACCCCGCATGGCGGGGCGAGAAGAGAGAATAACTGTTAAAAATTTATTACGCCACCTTAGCTCAGCGGTAGAGCAACTGTTTTGTAAACAGTAGGTCCTCGGTTCAAATCCGAGAGGTGGCTTTATGCGTTCAAGTGAAATAAGAAAAAAGTTTTTAGAGTTTTTTAAATCAAAGGGGCATGCGATAATCCCTTCTTCTTCTCTTGTTCCAAGCGAAACGGACCCTACGGCGCTTTTCACCACCGCCGGAATGCACCCGTTAGTGCCATATCTTTTAGGTTCGGAACATCCGGGCGGCAGGCGAGTGGTTAATATTCAGAAATGCGTTCGGACCGGAGATATAGACGAAGTGGGCGACGCGCGCCATCTTACTTTTTTTGAGATGATGGGCAATTGGTCCTTCGGCGACCCCAAGACGGCCGATGGCATCGGGGCAGGCTACTTTAAAAAAGAAGCGATAGAATGGAGCTGGGAATTTTTAACGGACAAAAAATGGCTGGGTTTAGATAAAAACCGGTTGGCCGTTTCTGTTTTTGCCGGAGATAATGACCTGCCTGCCGGCAGGCAGGCGCAACCATTTGACGAAGAGGCTTTTGATTTATGGAAGAATTTGGGCATATCAGAAAAAAGAATTGCCAAATTGCCTAAGAAAAATAATTGGTGGGGACCGGCCGGCCAAACCGGACCGTGCGGGCCGGATACGGAAATGTTTTACTGGATTGGAGATGCAGATAAAATTCCGGACAGTTTCAACGACGACAACGATTTATGGGTGGAAATATGGAACGATGTTTTTATGCAATATAACAAAGGCGAAGACGGCAAATATTATCCTTTGAAACAAAAAAATGTTGATACCGGAATGGGGCTGGAAAGAATTGCGATGGTGATGCAAGGAAAAGATAATGTTTACGAAACGGACTTATTTGAGCCAATCATTAATAAAATCAAAAATCAAAAATCTGCCTCGTCGGCAGACAGGTCAAAAATCAAAACTGAAGAAAATTCTATCAGAATTATTGCGGATCATGTTAAAGCAAGTGTTTTTATAATTGGAGATGAAGTAGCTCCGTCCAATGTCGGCAGGGGATATATTTTAAGAAGGCTAATAAGAAGAGCTGTAAGGCATGGCAAATTGTTGGGGATTGAAGAAAGTTTTTTGGCGGGAGTAGCCGAACCTGTTTTTGAAATTTATAAAGAATTTTATCCGGAACTTTCGCAAAAAAAAGAGATGATTTTAAGTGTTATAGCCGAGGAAGAAAGAAAGTTTAAAAAAACATTGGAAAAGGGGTTGAAAAAATTTAATGAGTATTATGAAGTTTATTGGAATAAAAAATTGTTCGAAAGAGGATTGCCAGGAAGTGTTGTTTTTGATTTATATCAAACCTACGGATTTCCAATAGAAATGATTATAGAAGAAGCAAAAAGCAGACAATTGGAGGTTGAATTGGAAGGTATTTATGGTTTTTATCAAAGACAAAAAGAGCATCAGCATCTTTCTAAAACGGCTTCCGCCGGAATGTTTAAAGGCGGGCTGGTGGATGCGGGAGAGAAAACGACGAAATACCATACGACCACGCATCTTTTACATCAGGCTTTGAAAATAGTTTTGGGCAATAGTGTTAATCAAAAAGGAAGCAACATCACTTCCGAAAGATTGCGTTTTGATTTTTCTTGGCCGGAAAAAATGACCAAAGAACAAATAGAAAAAGTGGAACAAATCGTCAATGGAAAAATAAAGGAGAATTTGCCGGTGGCTTGGAAAGAAATGGAGCTAGAAGAAGCCAGAAATTCCGGCGCCATCGGCCTATTCGGGCACAAATATGAAACAAAAGTGAAAGTTTATACCGTGGGAGATATCGCCAAAGGTGGGCAACTTTTTTCCAAAGAGATTTGTATGGGGCCGCATGTTGCCTCAATCGGCGAACTCGGCCGTTTCAAAATCGTCAAAGAAGAAGCCGTCTCATCTGGCGTGCGACGTATCAAAGCAATATTAGAATAAAATATCTTACACCGTAAAATACTAGCACTAAGTTACTACCTATTTGGACGATAGGAAAAATAGATTATAATGAAAATGAAATAATAAAAAATGACAAAAATAGATCAAAACAAAATTAAATCAATCAGAGAAAAGCACTCAAAAGGAGAGCTGGTCAAAGATATTCTAAAAAGCTTGGCGTTTGGCGGAGTTTTAGCGGCGGGGCTTGCTTTGCCGAACATTGTTCAGTTATTGGACTTCTTTGGCGTTACGAAATCGTCTGAAAAATTTAAAATCATCGGGGCTGTTGAAAGGATGAAACAAAATAAATTACTTAAGATTTACCATAAAGACGGTGCTGATATTATAGAGATAACGGAATTAGGCAAGAAAAAAGTTCTTTCTTACGATTTGGAAAACATAAAAATAATTAGGTCGAATAAATGGGACGGGTATTGGAGACTTGTCATTTTTGATATTCCGGAAAAAAATGGAAAAGCCCGCAGGGCGTTGAGTCAAAAATTAAACGAAATGGAATTTTTTCCGTTGCAAAAAAGTGTTTTTATTTGTCCGTTTGAATGCAAAGATGAAATAGACTTTGTCACGGAATTTTTTGGAATTAAGAAATATGTAAGATTTGTATTAGCAAAAAATATTGAAAACGACGAATTTCTAAGAAGTTATTACAATTTATAAAATAAATAAATACTCAGTAAGCAAAGCAACATTGCAACATTCTTGTCTATTCTACCTATCGTTCAAATAGACAATAGATGAATAAATAAAATGAGAAAAGTGTTTAAAATAATTTATAAAACAAAAAGCTATTTTATTGGTTTTAATTTCCAGAAGTCAAACCAGATTCGTTTTTCAAATTGTTCGGTGGTAAGCGGCTGATAGTAGGAAAGCGGGCTGAAAAATTTGTAGGTTACGGCGATTATGACGACCATTATAATTAGGCCGATGTAAAGTTTTTTGGATTTAGCCGCGATTTTATCTTCAAAAATGTAATTAAAAACTAGAAACGCTAGAATAAAAGAAAAAAGAAGAGGGATAAAATAATGATATAAGTACATCACCCGCTCTATCCGAAGCATTATCGCCATATAGATGACATAAAGCGTCGCGAAAGCGGTTATTAAGTAAAACAGACTCTTGTTTTTAATCGGAGTTTTAAAAACAATTCGGCCGATTATCAGAATGAGAGATAAAATTATTCCGGCTAGTCCCAGAAACCAAGTTATCGGATTAACCTGCAAGTACATATATCTGACGCCGTCGCCGCTTTTTTCCCAACGGTAATTGATGCTCTTGTCGCCGATCAGCCACGCGAGAGGATAACTGCCGTTTTCGTCCGGTTTGCAGACATCAAGTTTGGGTACGCCATTGTTGTAATTGGCCATATAAGCGAGGTTGTCTTTCAACATCGTCGGGAAATATTTCGGGTCGGAAGTAATGCCTTTGGTCATAATTTCTTTGTATTCCTCGGAAGCTTTGTAAAATTTGCCGTCCGCGGCAAATTTGCCCAAAGAAAAATGGATATACCAAACTAAAGAAAAAATAGCGGCGGAACCGGCGGCAAAAAACAAGCCATTTATTATTAATTTTTTAGTAACATCAAGGACAGTCCTTGATGTTAACATAAAGGACTGTCCTTGATGCTTGATATCCAGGAAGAAAAGAAAAGGAAATAGAAAAGCGGTTATCGCTCCGGTGGCCTTGATGGATACGGTAAGCCCGACTAATATTCCCAAAACAAAATAATTGAGCAAAGTTTTTTTGGAAAGTTTTTGGACTAAGTAAACGAAATAAAGAATTGCCAAAAGGATGAAAAACAAATGACTGCCTTCCAGCATGGCGGCGCGGGAGTGAGTGATCAGGGCGTTTTCAAAAATATAAAGGGAAGAAAAAAGAAGGGAAGTATGGGGATTTTTGGAAATAAAATAAAGTATGTAGAAAAAGACTATGGCCGAAAGCCATGAGAACAAAGCGGAGAAAAATCTCATGCCGGCGAAAGAATAGCCTTCGGGAAAATCTTTGATGTAATCCGTTTGAGTGAATTTATGCAGTTCGCTTTTAGCGATATTATCGTTTGGGTGAATCAGATATTCACCAAGCGCGACAAATAATTTCCCAAGTGGCGGGTGCGCTTCCATAAACATCACTCCCGTCAGATATTTCTGGGCGGAAGAGATGTGGTAATTCTCATCCCAGAAAACGGAGGGCGGATAATCGTAATTTTTGAAATAGGTGAAATAAGAAACAATTAGTATGATTGCCGTATAAAAAATAAGGACGTTTCTTTTTCGGGAAAAAAGTTTTTTGAAATAGTTAATCATTTTTTATTTTCAAGTATTTTTTTAATTTTAATAATTCGCGCAAATATTCTTTCGTCACTTTTAAAACATTAACTCGGCTTTTGCTCGCAGTTTTGTCCCTATCTTGCCAGATGACCGGTATTTCTTTTATTTTCATTCCCTCTGCGGCCGAGCGGATAACCAATTCGGTATCAAAAAAGAAGGAGTTGTTTTTTACCAGCGGCAATATTTTATTTATAACATTTTTATTGGCGCCTTTGAAGCCGCACGGATAATCTTTTATCTTGAGCCCGAACATTAAGCGAGTAAGAAGACTGAAAACTTTGGAAGTGATTTTTCTGGCCAGCGTCCTTTTGGCGGAAGACTCTTTGATGAAACGGGAACCGATAACCAAATCATTGCCGTTTTCCAATTCTTTTATAAGAACGGGCAGAGCGGACAAATCGGTGGCCAAATCGGCGTCCATAAAAACATAAAAATCGGCGTCAAAACTTTTCCAGCTTTCTCTTATAGCCAACCCTTTGCCTTTTTGCGGAATGAATTTGTAAATAATCTTGCCATCGGATTCTTTTTCCAATTTTTTCGCCATATCCGCCGTGCGGTCGGCGGAGTTATTATCGCTTATAATTATTTTCCAATCGCAGCCGGCTAAATTTAAAGAACAGTAGTCAAATAATTTTTTTGCTGAGTTTGAAATTATTGTTTCCTCGTTGTAGACGGGAAGCGATATGATTATCTTAACCATAAATATAAGAGAATACAAAAAATAAAATTGTTAAAATTGCGAAAACAATGGATAAAACATAACCAAAATATTTCAGCATTTTTAATTTGTTTTTTAAATTTTCTAATCCTAATGCGCAAAGAAACGCAACAGGTGCCATAACAGGAAATATGTATCTGAAATCAGCTTGAGACGAATAAGGATGTTTTATTCTGGTGACGATTAATATCAGCAGAGGAATTATTATACTGGCAAAGACGGCAAATAATACTCCCGGTATGTTTCTAATCGTTGTTTTTTTTCTTGATAATGCCAAAGATAAAATGACGAAAAAATAACCGGCGATAATAATAAAAAATGAACTGATCAACTTGGCTGTTACAACGATATTTTTGTTTTTTCCAAAATCAAACTCTCCGAAAAGCGATGATTTTAATAAATAATTCCAATAATATTGCCGCCCTGTTTCATCTGACCATGGATTCATAAACGGTTCATTGATGAAAGTTTTAATATCAAATTTGAGATAATTTGCGAGGCGGTTGCTTACCAGAAGAGCTCCGTTTAAAGCATGGATGTTGCCAATTACAAAATCTTTTGATTTTGAATCATTATTTTTGTAATTGATTATCGGCATATATAGGGCTAGCGAAAAACCGATCGTAAAAACAACAAAAAAAATAAGGCCATTTTTAAGATAAGAAAAATAATTATCGTTTTGCTTTAAACTCACTAGCCATTTATAAATAAAGGTAATTGCGACCACTAAAACCAGCATAAAACCATTTGATTTTACCAGCATGGATAAAACGCTAAAAAGCAAAGACAAATAAAACCACTTTTCATTTTCTTTTTGAGCCCATTTTATTAAATAATAAAATCCCGCCGCATAAAGCGCGTAAAGCAATGTGTCATTCCCGATTCTGACGGAATGAATTATGCTGGAAGGCCAAAAAGTTATCAGTAGCACGGTTATTCTGGTTATGTTTCTTTCAGTATTAAGCGCGGAAATTGTTTTTATTCCAAAAAAAATGAAAATTAAAAAAAACAATAATGATAATAATTGCAAATAAAAATACGGGTTATCGGTTCCGGCGGATTGAGCCAGCCAATAAACTGTTGATGAAATAATGTAATAAGTTGGCGGTTGAAAACATTCCCAACAATCAGTGGATAAAGGCAGAGATTTGTTTTGAATCAAGTATTTAATGTAATCAATATGTCCGCCTACCACATCGTGTGTTCGTGTGTCGTAGGGGGTGTAACTTAAATAGAAAACTCTGATAATTATCCCTAAAATGAATATGGTTATCAGAATTTTGTCTCTGCCTTTAATTTTATTATTAAGCCAGTAGGCAATGTTTTTCATTTATTATTAGCGGTTCTAAATAATTTATTGGTAATTCTAAATTTTAGATATTTTAACGATTCAATAATTGTTCCTATGCCGTATTTAACACTGCGCTTAAAATTTATAGAAGACGCCTCGGGAAAATATTTAACAGGCACCGGTATCTCTCCTATTTTATACCCCTTTTTAATTATTTGAAAAAGCATTTGGCTATCAAAGATAAAATCATCCGAATTTTTCGTAAAATCTATGGTTTCCAACACTTCTCTGCGATAAGCTCGCATGCCGGAATGCCATTCCGACAAGTTTTGCCCGCTTAGAATGTTTTCAAAGATAGTTAAGGCGCGATTAAATATGTATTTATAAAAAGGCATTCCTCCGGCAAGAGCTTCATGGCGATTTCTTATGCGCGAACCCAACATGACATCAAAATAGTCGTTGTCTATAAATTCAACAAAATATTTTATAAGTTTTGGATCGTATTGATAATCAGGGTGGAGCATTACTATTATTTCAGCGTTTCTTTCAAGGGCGATTTTATAGCAAGTTTTTTGATTTCCGCCGTATCCCTTATTTTTATCGTGCCTGTGAATAATTAAGGGTATTTTACTGGTTTGACTTAAGCGATTTGCCAATTTTACAGTATCGTCTTTGCTTAAGTCGTCTACCAAAATAATCTCATTAACCCATCCTATTGGTATGTCATTTAGAGTTTTTTCTAAAGTCATTTCCGCATTATACGCAGGCAACACCACTATTACTTTTGAAGATATAATTTGTGTCATACTAAATTTTATTTTATGCATACCATTATACTACAATTTCAACTTTTTCATTATTTTTCCGCCGTGTTATAATATAACCAATGACATTTTTCAGCAAAACTCCAAAAAGCAAAGTTGTCGCTGTCATAGACATCACCAGCTCGTCCGTGGGCGGAGCGCTAGTAGAAAGCAATGAGGGCTGTCCCGTTGCCGTTTCGGCCGCGCCGAGATCGCCGGTTAATTTTCTTTTTGACGTGAGCCTTGAAGCTTCTCTGCGGTGCACGGCGGAGTCGCTCCGCCTCACGGCAAAAAAATTAAAAAGCCTGCGTTCTGGGAAAATAGACGAAGTTTTGTGCGTTTTTTCTTCTCCATGGTTTTCTTCCAAGACAAAAATAATAACCGTAACGAGAGAAAAACCTTTTGAATTGAGAAATGATTTTTTCAGCGAGATTATTGAAGAAGAAGAAAAAAATTTCACCCCGCTTGAAACTGGCATGTCGAAGCGTGGCGAAAAAAATAGCCTATTCATAGAACATGAAGTCATAAAGGCCGAGTTAAACGGATATTATGTCAAAAACCCCATCGGCAAAAACGCCCGGTCGGTCAAGTCGCATATTTATTTGAGCGTCGGGGTGGAAAAAGCGATGGAAATGGCTAGAAGAGAGATTGAAAAAGTTTTTATTCACACCCCCTTGAGATTCGCGACTTCATCCCTTGTGGCGTTTAAAGTTCTAAGTGATATAATAAAAAACAAAGAAGGATATTTAATAATAGACATAGGGGGAGAAACCACGGAAATAAATATTATTCGCAATAATGTTTTGGAGATGTCCGCTTCTTTTTCCAAAGGAAAAAATCTTTTGTTCAGAAAAGCGGCCACCACTCTTAATACTTTCCTTGGAGAAGCGTCTTCAATCGTTAGAGCTTATTCCGCGGGACATAGAACGTTGGAAAGTTCGGATAAAATAGCCGAGGCGGTAAAGGAATCAATTGAAGAGTGGCGCGATTCTTTAAAAAATTCGCTGTCCGTCATGGCGAAGAGCGCGCTTCTTCCTCAAAATGTTTTTATAATCGGCGGCGATCCGGTTTGCAGGTTTTTTTCTTCCTGCCTTGAAAAAAGCGATTTCTCCGAGTTTACGGTTTTGAACAAGCCTTTTGTCGCGCAAAAGATAAAGTCCGAATGGCTGTCGCGCTACTTTAAAACAGGCGATTATCAGAGCAAAGACATGGACATAATACTTATGATAGAGGCTGTTTACGCCGATAAATTTTTAGAAATTAATCCGCCTCTCGCGGAAACGAATATATGCCAAGAAAAATAATAAAAGACGTTTTTTTAAAAAATAGGGAGAGGGAAATACCCCTTGATGAAGAATTAGAAATGGAAAAAACAAAAAAAAGCCGTTTCCTTTTTAAATTTATAATATCTTTTCTGATTCTAGTTTTATTGGGCGCTTTTGGGGCGGTGATGTTAAACAGGATTTCCACGGCCGCCGTCAACATTTCTCCTTACAAGGAAACGCTGGCTGTTGATTCAAGGCTTAGAGCGCGGGCCAACACGACAACCGATGGTTTGCCGTTTGAGATCGCGCAATTAAGCGCGGAAGAAAGCGGTCTTATTACCGCCACGGGAATAACTTCGGGAGGGCAAAGGGCGAGCGGCAAGATAACCGTTTACAACAATTACGGCAGCGCGCCTCAAAAACTCATAGCCAATACCAGATTTGAAACAAGCGACGGGAAAGTCTACAGAATCAAAGGGGCTATTTCCGTGCCTGGGATGGGTGTATTGGAAGCGACCGTTTACGCCGACCAAGCGGGGGAAGAATACAATATCGGGCCGTCTGACTTCACTCTCCCCGGCCTCAAAGGAGGGCCGCGTTTTGAAAAAGTGTTTGCCAAATCCAAAACGACAATGTCCGGCGGATCCAGCGGAAATTCCAGAATAGTCAATAAAGAAGATATTGAAAGCGTCAAGGCGGCGGTCAATGAAAAATTAAAAAACCGCTTGACGGAGACGCTTTCCAAGCAAAAACCGGAAGGCTATGTTCTTTTTGCCGATGCGGTAAAAATTGAATACGCAGAAAATCCAGATAATCCGAAAGTTGGAGATTCATCCGGCCGTTCAATGGCATTTAAGACAAAAGGTTCGGCTACCGGTTACTTGTTCAAAAAGGACGCCTTGGCCAAAGCGCTGGCAGACGACAGTTCTGGGGACTTGAAAAAAGCTCCGAAAAACGAGCCGGTTGCGGTAGACAATGTTGAATCGCTTGATTTCAGTTTGATATCCGTTGACGCCAAAAACAAAGAAATAACCGTCAGGTTGAAAGGCAATGCCGATTTCGTTTGGGTGGTGGACACGGCCAAACTTCTTGAAGAAATAATAAATTACAAAGGGAAAGATTACACCTCCGTTTTTCAGAATTATCCCGCCATTGAAAAAGCGGCTATAGTCCAAAGCCCCAAATGGTGGCCAAGATTTCCCAAAGACAAAAGCAAGATAAAGATAAATATTGAAATCAGCAAGGCGACGACGACTTCAAGTCAACGATAAAAATAAACAAAAGATTTTTTCTCTGAAATATTGTTTCTCGTAAAGTTATCACTTTTTCTGCTATCGCCTAAAAAGTGATAACAAACTATCAAACATTGGTAAATATCAAGGTTCAATATTTATGTTTGCAATTATCACACATAAATGCTATAAAGAAAGAGCCGTGTGGCTCTTTGAAATTTTTTAAAATTCTATTAAGGAGGGAGGCTTGTATGGAATTAGTAACGTTGGGTGGCATAAACAAAGAAGAATTTTTGGCCAGTCTTGATGCAAAAGGAAAGGAACAAAAGCAGCAAGAAGAAAGTGCTGGGTGTAAAATAGAAATATTCAACCCTATGCCAGCGGAAGGAATTGTTGATGCCGTTGTTTCAAAAAAACTCGCGGAGATGAGAAGCGTAGAGGTAGAAAAGATGAAGGCCGAAGAAGTAGAAAGAGAAAAGTTTAAAAATGCGGTAACCTTTACCGACATTCCAGCTACCATCAAAAAGGCCGGTTTTTATTCGGACGGATCGCCGAGAATGGCTATTGCCGGGCTTTTGCATGGGGATGTAAGATTTGATATTAGTAGCCAGCAGGCTAAATATCATTCGGAAAGTGCAATATCGTTTAATGATAGTTTGGAGATTGTTTTGTCCGACATAAAAATCGACCGGAGAAGTCAAATTTACTTTTTTGTTGGTTTTGTGGCGGTTATGGCAAGTATGTTTATAGCAACACAAGCACTAAGTTCCAACCCTGATGTAACTATTCTTATCGTCGGTTTTGTCATTCCATTCCTCACTTTAATTGTGGTGTCGGTTTTTTATGATGTCTTAAGATATGATAAGCTTTTCTCATATTTAGCGTTGTCAGATATTGGCAAAGTGAGAGTGAGAACGAGATCTAATTTTATTACAAAAGTACCGACAGTGTTGGAAAGCGTCTTGTCCAAAATTTCTGGACCAGGACCTTTTGCCATCTTATTTGAGGTTACTCAAGGATGGAAAAAGATAAAACTAGACCCGGTTATTTTTAGGGTTATCAACATTGGAGACAGTCAATTTTTTGAACCAATGGTGGGATACGATATGACACCGTTGGAAAAGAAATCTCTTGTTGAAAAAACCTAAATAAATTCTTAGTAGAATTAAAGACTTACAGAGCCAGAATACTTGATTAACATTTTTAAGTATTTCTGGCTCTTTTTTTGCGATTTTACAATTAATATATTTTCAGATATAATCAAACAATATGAATAAGGAAATAAAAGAAAAAATAAATAATCAATTTTCTTTTTTAAGAGATAAGTACCACATTAGAAAGATGGGTGTTTTTGGGTCTTTCGCTAGAGGTGAAGAAAAGAAAGGAAGCGATATAGATATAT
>Ga0209212_1002598_pt1 | contig 25311 bp, 25 predicted proteins | sample RifGroC2_FD_183996 | JGI IMG/M metagenome (GOLD analysis project Ga0209212, IMG submission 183996) | Groundwater microbial communities from Rifle, Colorado, USA - Groundwater C2 (SPAdes) (version 2) | ecosystem: Environmental > Aquatic > Deep subsurface > Groundwater | place: Rifle, Colorado... | reverse complement strand
CCCGCCTCAGGGGCTGACGCTGAGCCAACGCCCTGTGGGCTTACTGCCGAAGCGCCAATCGCTTTACGCCTTTAAGACTAACGAAACTTAACTATTCTGACAATTAACCCATTAACTGACGCCGGGATGGGACGGCAAACTTTGACGGGAAGCTGAAAAAATACTAAAATATCCTTGCTTTATAAACTATTAACTTTACGCTTATGTTTTCTAAAGACAGCGCCGTCAATGGCGCGGAAACTATTATTGGCCCCTCTATTAAAGTAAAGGGCGGCTTAGTCGGTGGCGGAGATATCATGGTGGGTGGCAAGGTGGAGGGCAGCATCACCACCCAACACAATTTAACGGTGGCGGAGAAAGCCGAGGTAGATGCTGACGTCAAGGCCGCCAATGCCCAAGTAGCCGGATTTATAAAAGGCAATGTGTCAGTATCCGGCAAACTGGAGCTGGCCGCTACCAGTAAAATATTGGGCAACATTGCGGCCAAGGTTTTAGTAGTAGCGGAAGGCGCGCAAATCAGCGGCAACTGCCAAACCGGTTTGGGAGAAAAGACTGAGCCGACACCAGAAACCGCGTTGGCGGCCAAAACCAGCAAGCGCAACCCCAACGGCTAATAGCCGAATTGATTAGCCCAAAGTTTTTGCTATGCCTTATTTTTACCTATACGATACTTTTACTAGCGAACGTGCCCACGCCGGCACTTTGGTAAGGATTGAAAATGCCTTAACCGATTTAGGTATCCAAGGTAGGGTAGGCAGATTAACTATTTTGAAAAGCGCCAAAGATTTAATTGATTCAGCTATCAAAGACGGCGCCGATACGGTGGTGGCGGTGGGAAATGATATCACCATTAGCAAGGCGGCGGCGGCTTTAGCCGGCAAAAAACCAGATGTGGCTTTAGGAATTATACCAGTGGGTGATAAAGAACAATCAGTCGCCCGTCTATTGGGAATTCCGATTGGTGTTTTGGCCTGCCACGTCCTGTCGAGCCGCATTATCGAAGCCATAGACTTGGGCAGAGTAAATAATCAATATTTTATTCGATCCGTAGCAGTATCGGGCACACCGGAGGTGGAATGTGATGATCGATTTAGTCTAGCTTTTAACCGTCCCCACCAAATTAAAATTTGTAACCTAGACTTGTGGGAACTAAATGGGGAAACTAAAATGTCTAACCCAAAGAATCAACTTTTAGAAACTGTGCTTACCCCCCTACCCCATAAAGGGTTCCTGGGTTTTGGCAAAAAACCGGAGCCGGGATCACAGTTAGTAATGGAAAGTTGTCGTATTACCTCTCCGGGGAACTCTTTACCAGTAGTGGTTGACGGTGAACGAGTTTTAAAAACACCAGTCACCATCAAAGTTGCCAATGCTCGTCTGAAGGTGATAGTGGGCAAAAAAAGATTAATCTAGACTTATTTAAATATGGCTAACCAACTACCGGCGTGGCGGCGGCTACGGCTTTGGCTTGTCCGATAGAATCTTCCACTACCATAGCATCTTTAGATATTGCCACAACCTGCTCGCGGGTAATTAATAGTCGCCCCTTCCATAAACCGGTTAAACCAGGCCAGCGGCCAACATGATAACGCCAAACCATTTGGCTAGACGGGTCAAACTCTACATCAATTATTCTTCCCAAATGCTTACCGCTTTTAGTATAAACCGGTAAATTTTTTAATTCATTTAATCGCAGCATTATTAGTTTGGTTTAATGGTTTATGCCTAAAAACCAAATACTGTTGTAATACTGTCAACAAGGTATTAACTAACCAATAAAGCATTAGCCCGCCGGGGAGACTAAAGCCAAACACGACCGTTAAACCGGGCATAAAATAAAGCATCTGCTTATTCATGGTCGCCGCCATATTTTCATCTTTAGCGCCCGGGGTTTTGATAGGTGATTGTTTGTGTGATAACATTTTTGTCTGCCAATACTGGGCCGCGGCCGCCAAGACACCTAATAACCAAACTGGCTGGCTTAAATCTAAAGACAGCCACACGGGATCAATATGAGATGGGTTGGCAATGAAGGGGTATAGCAAATCAAGTCCACCCGAATTTAAACCATTACGAAAAACTTGGAAGACGGCTATTAAAAATGGAAATTGAACCAGTAAAGGCAGGCAAGAGGAGAAGGGGTTTACTTTTTCCTGACGATAAAGCTCCATCATCGCCTTGGTCATGGCCTCTTTATTATCTTTATATTTTTCTTTAAGTTCGTTAATTTTCGGCTGAATTTCTTGTAAAGATTTTTGCGACTTAATGGCTTGTTTAGAAAACGGATAAAGTATTAATTTTATTACCACCGTTAAGGCTACGATAGCCAAACCGATATTACCGCCCAGTAAACCATAAAGCCAAATTAATAAATTATATATTGGCTGATAAAAAATTGTACTATAGAGTTGCTTCATTTAAAAAAATTTTCTTTAACTATTAAGGCACTGGGTCTATACCACCGGACTGCCAAGGATGGCAGCGGCCTAATCGTCGTATGGCCATTATACCACCCTTGATGATGCCATACTTAAAAATAGCTTGATAAGCATATTCAGAACAAGATGGATAAAAACGGCAACCGGCCGTAGGAGATAATGCTCGCCCCATCCCATGATCCGGGGAAAATGTTTTTTGGTACCACCGAATTAGCCTCAAAATGATAGTGCGTGTTTGAAATTTGATAGTTGTTAAGTAGGGCATATCTAACGCAAACGTTTAGCTACCTCATTTACCGCTATTAGCAGATCATTCCATGGCGCCATCACTACGCTCCTTTTTAAAATAAAAGCGATCATATATCCGGTGGGGGGGAAAACGCGGCGCTGTCTTTGAATAGCTTGCCAGATTCGCCGCCGAGCGCGATTACGTTGGGTAGCTTTCCCAACTTGCTTTACCGACGCCACCACGGCAAATTTAGTGTCTGGGCGCATAATTCTGGCATAACGAACCACAAATAAGGGCCCAACTATCCGCTGACCTTTCCTATAAATATAGCTAAAATCGTTAGCCTTGGTTATTTTTCCAATTCGGCTTGGCATGATTAGCCCGATACCACTAAGCGACGGCGTTTTATACGGCGGCGACTAGATAATACACGACGACCGCCGGGGGTGGACATTCTTTTGCGAAAACCGTGGGTACGAGATCGTTTCCGTTTTTTGGGTTGGTAGGTTCTTTTAGGCATAGTTCAAAATACTATTTAATATACTAACAGTCCCAGCTGTGTTGGTCAAAGTGGGTTTTATTATCCCCATGTAATCAACAGGTTATATACAGCCAACCCCGTTTCCACTAGTTTTCCACTTGGTCATTTTATGGTATAAAAAAATATACCGCGCCTTTAAGATTATGACTAATGAACAATTGTGGCAATCAACCTTAGGTGAGCTAGAACTGCTGATTAGCAAAGCTAACTTTACCACCTGGTTTAAGAATACTTACATTGAAACCTATACCGATGGTGAGGTTATTATAGCTGTGCCAAATGCTTTTACTAAAGCCTGGCTGGAAAACAAATACCACAATTTCATAGTTAAAGCCATTACCAGTATTACCAAACAGGATATTAAAAAAATTTCCTACCACGTTAACACAATCAAATATGCCCCCGCACCGACGGTTACCATCAGCGCGGCGGCGGTAACTATCAAAATTCCTAGTTCTAATGGCGTTGGTTTAAACCCTAACTACACCTTTGCTACTTTTATTATTGGCAAGAACAACGAACTGGCGCGGGCCGCCGCCATGGCCGTATCCCAAAACCCCGGCCAAGTTTATAATCCTTTATTTTTATACGGCGGGGCTGGTTTGGGTAAAACTCATTTACTTCAGGCTATCGGTCATGAGATTTTAAAAAACAACCCTAATAAAAAAACCGTCTATTTAACCTGCGAAAAATTCACCACCGAATTTATTAGTGCCATTACTAAAGGTAATATTGAAAAATTTAAAAATACTTACCGCGACATTGACGTACTATTAATGGACGACGTTCAATTTTTGGCGGGCAAGGAAGGAACGCAAGAGGAGTTCTTCCATACTTTTAATACTCTGCATCAGGCTAATAAACAAATTGTTTTAACATCTGATCGGCCACCTAAGGCCATACCCACCCTGGAACACCGCCTGGTATCGCGCTTTGAATGGGGAATGTTAGCTGATATCTTAATCCCCGATTTAGAAACCCGGATCGCTATTTTAGGGGCTAAATGCAAGGAAAAAAACTATAGTTTAAGCCCGGAAATTATTAATTTCCTAGCCTCGGCCATACAGAATAATGTGCGCGAATTAGAGGGCGCCCTTAACAAAATTATTGCTTACCACCAGCTTAATAACCAACAGCCGACGCTAGAATCGGTAAAAAACATTTTCAACACCGCTTTGAATCATGATCGCAGCCAGGCCTTAACTAGTAGGCGAATTATTGCCACCGTAGCTAGGTATTATGATATAAAGCTTGAAGATTTATTAGGCAGTAGTCGCAAAAAACAATTAGTGACGCCGCGACAAGTAACTATGTATTTAATGCGGACAGAAATTAAGGCGTCTTACCCGACCATTGGCCAAGAGTTAGGCGACCGCGACCACACCACCGCCATGCACGCGTTTGAAAAAATTAATCGTGCTGTAGCTGATAATGCCACTATTCAACATGATATCCACCTGATACGCCAGCAACTTTATAACGATTAAATTTTTTTTCTTTCAACAGCTTTTCTTAAACCTATCCCCAAATTCGTCAACAGTTAAGAAGCTGACCACACCCACTGACTATTATATTTTTATGACTTACCAACAGATTTTTTAATCACTACTACTATGAAACTATCTTGTACTAAAGAAAATTTATATAAAGGTTTATTAATAACCGGAGCGCTCGCGGGGCGTAATGTCAGTTTGCCGATTTTAAACAATGTTTTATTAAAAACAACCAATGGTGGTTTAACTATATCGGCCACCAATTTAGAAATGGGCATTGTTACCACGACTCGCAGTAAGGTGGAAATCGCCGGGGCGATTACTATCCAAGGTAAGTTGTTTTTAGAGTTAGTGTCTTTGTTACCCAACGAGCGGGTTGATCTAGAACTTAATAATTTAGATTTAAAAGTAAATTGCGGTGGGCACCAATCAGTTATTCATGGATTAGCGGCCGAAGACTTTCCGGTAATTCCGGAGGTGGCCGTCAAGGGTAGTTTAGCGGTCGGGGCGGCTGATTTATCAGAGGCTTTAAACCAGGTGCTGTTTGCGGTCAATCCTAATGAAAGTCGCCCGGAGATTAGTGGTGTTTTATTAACTAGCGGGGGGGACGGTAAGTTGGCGGTGGTGGCCACCGATAGTTATCGCCTGGCGGAAAAAATATTAACTTCAACCAAAGGCCACTTAGGCACTGGCCAATTAATTGTTCCACAACGCACCGTACAGCAATTAATTAGAGTAATTAATGCCACTGAAGACTTAGCCGAAGTTGAAATTAAGATGGGCGATAATCAAGTGCTGTGGCAGGTCGGCGAAACCAAAGTAATATCGCGCATTATAACCGCACAGTTCCCGGACTACCAGCAAATAATTCCTAAAAAGACCAATACTGAGTTAGTGATTGATAGAGCGGCCTATTTGCAGGCGGTTAAAAGCGCTAGTTTATTTAGTCGCGGCGGCATTAATGATGTGCGCTTGGCGGTTTGGGCGGGTAAGAAACAATTGCAAATATCATCGGCCAACAGTCAGGTGGGTGAAGACACCTCGGCGATTGATTGCCATAGCGTGAAAGGCGGCGACAACGAAATTGTATTTAATTATCGGTATTTGTTAGATGGGCTTAATGCCATACCCGACAAGGAAGTTTTAGTGCAGATAGTCGATAATAATAATCCCGGTTTAATGAAACCGGTCGGACAAAACGACTACCAATATATTATAATGCCGATTCGTCAATAAGAGTTAATCGTTGATGGTAATGTTGATTGGTTTGGTGGTTTTAGATATACCCAACCTGTCTTGTAGCACCAGGAACAAGGTATAGTTGCCGGCCTGGGGCGGCAGCCACTGAATAATTGGCGCTGAACTTGGATTTTCAATAACCCCCAACCAGCTGGATGACCCCTGGTTAAATTTATAAAAAATATCAGCCTTAGTTAAAAGTTCGGGTTGATCAAAAGTCAGTTGGATTGGCACGGCGCCATCGCTTAAATTTAGGTTAGCCCCATCAATAGGGTTTTGCCAATTCGCGTGATAGGGGGACGGCAATGGTGTGACCAGCAAACTAAATACAGTTTGGGCTTGGTTTAAGTTATCAATATCGTCATACACTTTCGCTGTTAAGGTATGGTAGCCATTAGCCCAATCATCCGTGACGGAAAATAAGTAACTGAACGGGTATTGTTTGGCTTCGCCGATAAGTTGATTATCTAAATAGTATTCCACTCGGGCTACCCCGCGCGGCGCGCTGACATTAACTTTTAATTCTAGAGGATTAGTAGTAGCGCTGGAGCCTGATGAGGGAGAAATTATTTGGATATTAGGACGATTGGCCAAGGTATGAACATTATCATAAGCGGTGGGCGGTTGTTCATCTATAAAACCATTGGCGGCTGACCAACGCCTAACGGCGCTTTCCCAATTAACATATTGAGGATCGTCAGCGGGATTAAACGAATCATTACTTAAGGGATTATTTTTATCTAAATAATGTAAAATAGTGTGATATTGGCGGTATCTTTTTCTAACTATGTAAGTGACGGGCGTTAAATCGGTGGCTAGCCGGCCGCTGGCTCGGTCAATTAACACGTCACTGCCGGTAACTTGGCCATTGAGCATAGGTTTATCAACATAAGACGGCTCGGGTTCAGTAAACGATTCCACTGGTTGGTTGGCCAATACTTGTTTCATAAATGATTGCCAAATTGGTGCGGCCACCACCGAACCGTCGGCGCCCCGCTTCATCGCGTCATTGTTGCTGTTACCGACCCAAACGCCAGCCGCTAGCTTGGGCGTATAACCAAGGGTCCAGGCATCGTGATAATCGTTGGTGGTGCCGGTTTTGGCGGCCACCGGCCGATCGGGCAAGGTTAGGTAGTTGCTGGCACCAAAAATGTAAGCGCGCGCGTTGTTATCTGATAATATATTGGTAACTTGGCGGGCGGCCGGTGGCGGCAAAGCTTCTTTGGCCGCGGGCTGTTTAAATTCTTCCAGGGTTTTACCATTAGCATCTTCTATCTTGAGAATGCCGGCGTAAGGAAGGTACTGCCCGTCTCGCGCCAAAGTCGCAAAACCATTAACATGGTCTATCAGTTTTACTTCGGCTCCGCCCAAAACTAACGACAAACCAAAACGGCTGCGGTCGCCAAAGGTGGAATAACCCATTAGTTCCGCCGTATCTAAAACCTTTTCTACCCCGGTTAAATATAAAAGTTTAACCGCTGGAATATTAAGCGACCCCGCCAGCGCCTGACGCAGGGTTACTGGGCCGTGCTCTTTGTCATCATAATTATGAGGAGTATAGTCTTTGATGTCGGTTTTAAAAGTAGTTACTACGTCGAATAAAACTGTCTCGGGCGAAAACCCTTGCGTAAACGAGGTGCCATAGACCACCGGCTTAAAAGACGAGCCGGGTTGGCGGGGGCGGGCAGCCACGTTAACTTGACCGGAAATATCTTCATTAAAAAAATCCCGCGACCCGACCAAAGCCAATATTTGGCCGGTCGATACATCAATAGCCACCAAAGAGGCATTGCTGGCATCATAAGAATTATTTTTTTCCTCACCGGATGCGATTGCTTGTTCGGCGGCGCGCTGCGCATCTAAATCTATGGTGGTAATAATTTTTAAACCCCCCTGCTCTACCGCCCGCTCGCCATATTTTTCCGCCACCTGTTCTTTTATCATAAATACAAAATGCGGCGCAATAATATTTTCTTGACGAGTTACAAACTCTAATTCATAGGCCGTGGCCGCGTCAGCCTGGGTCTGGTCGATATAGCCCTGCCCAACCATTTCCTGAATTATGTATTGTTGGCGGCCAATAAGTTCATCTTGGTGAATGCCCCAGGGCGAATAATAGCTGGGCGCCTTGGGGATGGCTGCTAAAACGGCCGCCTCGGCCAAATTAATATCCCTGACACTTTTACCAAAGAAAAGTTGAGCCGCCGCCTCGGCCCCGTAAGCATTAGAACCGTACGGGATTTCATTAAAGTATAATTTTAAAATTTCGTCTTTGGAAAATTTGCGTTCAATTTGATAAGCCAAAATAATTTCCTTAATTTTCCTAATATAACTTTTCTCACCGCCCACAATAGCGTTCTTAATAAATTGCTGGGTGATGGTTGAGCCGCCCTGGACTTTACCGCCCGCCAAGACATTAACAATCACTGACCGCAGCATGGAAGTAAAACGAAAACCTTGGTGTTCGTAAAAAGTTCGGTCTTCGGCGGTCAGCGTTGCTTGTTGTAAAAGTATGGGTACGTCTTTAAGCTCGACGCTGGTGCGGCGCTCCTCGCCGTGGATATCATAAAGCACGGTGGCGCTGGTGCGGTCGTAAATTTTTGTGCTTTGCGGTACTACTCGATGAGCAATACCTTCGGGTGTTGGCAAATCGCGGGCCGCCCAGACAAATAAACCAATAGCTAAAATCGCACCTAGGGCTAAGGCAACGCTAATGGCTTTTACCCACCGGCGCCGCGGTAATTTCCGCGGTTGGCGACGAGGTAATTGATGGGCTCGCCAGGCCGATCGATATGGCGCAAAAACTTGTCGTGGCATAATCAACTTATTCAATTATAGCAAGCGTCGTGCTACAATGAAAATTAACATGGCTAAAGTCTCAACCAACTCTAAAAAAATCAAAGAGCTGTTAAGCCGCAACGTTGAGCAGATGATGGTGGCCAAACATTTACAGTCCCGCCTTTTATCCGGCGACCGTTTACGTGTTAAACTAGGTATTGACCCCACTGGCCCCCAGCTACACCTAGGACGAGCGGTGCCGTTGTGGAAATTAAGAGATTTCCAAGAACTGGGGCACCAAGTAGTTTTAATTATTGGTGATTTTACCGCCCTGGTCGGCGACCCGTCAGATAAGTTGGCCAAGCGGCCCATGTTAACACCGGAACAAATTAAAACCAACTTAAAACAATACCAGAAACAATTGGGTTTGATTTTGGATTTAGATAAAGTTGAATGGCGTTATAACAGCGAGTGGCTTAGCGCCATGACTTTTATTGAAGTCGCCAAACTAGCCGAGTCTTTTACCGTGCAACAAATGTTGGCGCGGCGTAATTTTAAAGACCGTTACAGTAAAGGAGTGGAAATAAGTCTGCGCGAATTTTTGTATCCTTTAATGCAGGGCTATGATTCAGCGGCGGTGCGCAGCGACGTGGAAATTGGTGGCACGGATCAGTTATTCAATTTAGAGGCCGGGCGGATTATTCAGGCAATTTATAAACAGCCATCGCAGGATATCATGATGTTTGGAATGATGGAGGGTACTGACGGACGGAAAATGTCTACCACCTGGGGTAATGTTATTAATTTGCTAGATTCACCGAGCGATATATTTGGTAAAGTGATGTCGTTGCGGGATAATTTGATTATAAAATATTTTTATTTGGCCACCCGAGAATCAGCCGCCAATATTAAAGCCATCGAGAAAGATTTACAACACGGCGGTAATCCGCGTAATAGTAAAGTAAAATTAGCTCGAGCTGTCGTGTCTTTATATCACGGATCAGCGGCCGCGGCCAAAGCGGCCAGCGAGTTTGACTTGGTACACCAACAAAAGCAACCCCCCAGTCGTTTACCGCAATTTAAACTTATCTCCACCAAACCAGTTGCGGCGGCCAATTTATTGCTGCAGGCGGGCTTGGCGGCAAGCAAAGGCGACGCCCGGCGGTTAATTAGTCAGGGCGGGGTTAAAGTTGACGGTAATAAATTGATTGATCCCCGCGGGTTAATAACCCCCCGACGAGGTTCAGTAATACAAGTTGGCAACCGACGATTTGTTAAATTGATGTAGCCTTAATCGGGCCACTAAAGATGGTTGACTGTTTAGTTACCATTTGTTAGCCTAGATAACGCCTTATCAACTAATTTTGTTGCTGGCTAAATTCAATAATGTTTAGTTAAGCGGCGAAAGGAGCAGTATTAAACGACAATTACACATTTTAATATTGCGATTAGGATTGTGGATTTTAACCAGTCGACGCGGTTTAGTGGTCGTGTTAAAAAAAATTGGACACGGGCTTGAGTGGAGTTTAAGTTGGGTCGCGCGTTTGGGCTGGCTAGTTTTATTTGTTAAGCCTTACCAATTGTGGCGGTTAAGTCGGCGCCCGCGTGAGCAAATAAGTCAAATTTTGCTCCCCCACCATTTGGGTCAGCAACATTGGTTGTCGATTACGATGGTTATAGTAACCGCCCTTGGTATTTTGGTTAACAATGTAAATATCCGACAAGTAAATGCCGGTGATTTTGGCCAACGCAGTTTATTAATTACTTTAGTGCATCCCGATTTAGGAGAATTAGTGGAGGAAACATCCTTGGCTGGTACAACCTCCGCCGACAGTACCAGTGAAGTATTGCGCCCCGAAACCGATGTGTCGACGGGTCAAGAATTAACCCCTGGTCCGGCCACGGCCGATGAGGGCAGCGCTTTAATTAAACCACACTTAGTCACCACTGAGCGCGGTATCAGACGCGAAGCGGAAACATATATGGTAGAAGAAGGCGACACCTTGTCAGCGATTGCCGCTAAATTCGGCGTGACAGTTTCTACTTTATTATGGGAAAATCGTTTAACTAGTTATAGTATTTTACGGCCCGGTCAAAAACTTGCCATACTGCCCACCAGTGGAGTTTCCTATCGCGTAGCTAAAGGCGATACGTTATCGCGCATCGCTAGTCGCTATGGAGTTGATGTGGCCAAGATCAAAGAGTTTAACGGTTTAGAAGACACTTTAACTGTTGGCGATGTAATAACTATTCCGGGTGCGCGGCCATATGTGCCGCCGGCCCCCGCTCGGCCAGCCACTACGCCAGCGGCTTCATTTGCCCCCAATTTGGCCAGTAATACAAAATTGTTATGGCCGGCACCCACGCGGCGTATTTCCCAATATTTTTCTTGGCGGCATACGGGTGTAGATTTAGCCAACTCCACTGGTACGCCCATATATGCCGCTGACGATGGCGTGGTGCAAACCGCCGGTTGGAATCAGGGTGGTTATGGTAATTACATAATAATTGACCATGGCCAAGGTTTGGCCACTTTATATGGTCATAATTCTAAATTATTAGTGTCGCGGGGGGAACGCGTAACTCGTGGGCAATTAATTGCTTTAATGGGTTCCACGGGGCGGTCCACCGGGCCCCACGTACATTTTGAAGTGCGAATTGGCGGTCGGCGGGTTAATCCATTAACTTACATACAATAATATGAAAATTACTAAATTAGGCCATTGTTGCCTGGTAATAGCAGAGGGTGGTTTAAAAATTTTAACTGATCCAGGTGGCTATACCACAGCGCAAAATCAAGTCACTGGGATTGATGTAATTTTAATTACCCACGAGCACCCCGACCATTTACACATTGACTCGCTTAAACAAGTTTTAAAAAATAATCCACAAGCCACGATTTTTACTAATCACGGTGTGGGTAAAATTTTAGACACGGAGAAAGTTAAATATCAGTTGTTAGAAGACAAGCAGTCGCAAACCATAAAAAGCACGGTGATAGAAGGCTGGGGCGATAAGCACGCGCCGATTTACGCCGGTATACCCAGCGTAGTGAACACCGGGTATTTTATAAGCAATCGCTTTTTCTATCCCGGTGACGCTTTTTACATACCATCAAAGCCAGTCGAGATTTTAGCTTTACCAGTGGCGGCGCCGTGGTTAAAAATCGCTGACGTGCTAGATTACAGTAAAACCATCAAACCAAAAATTTGTTTCCCGGTTCACGATGGCATATTGAAGCATTTAGGCCCAGTGCATATACTTCCGGCTAAAATATTGTCATCACTTGGTACTAAATTTATTGATACTGTAGCAGAGCCGACATTTGAGGTTTAAAATACCGGTGGCTAAGGTCGCGCCCATTGTGGTAAAATTTGGTTATGAGGGCGACCAAGGAAATTATCGTGTTAGGTTCGGATCACGGTGGCTTTAAGTTAAAGAAAAAAATAGGACACTGGCTAAATAAAGGCGGCTATAAAGTGTTGGATGTTGGCGCTTTTAAACAACAGGCCGACGATGATTATCCGTTGTTTGCTTTGTTAGTGGCGAGCAAGGTGGCGGACTTGGCCAGCCGTAAAAAAAATGTTTTGGGTATACTGGTTTGTCGGTCCGGCGGCGGCATGGCCTTAACAGCTAATAAAGTTAAAGGCGCGCGAGCAGTTGATGTGTTTTCACTTTTGTCGGCTCGTCATGCCCGACAACACAACCACGCCAATATATTAACTTTAGGGCAGGACTTTTTAGTAAAGAGTGATATCCCATCAATAATTAACGCTTGGCTAAAAACCAAACCAAGTACCCACCCGCGTCACCAAAGACGCTTAGGGCAAATTAAACGGGCGGAACAAGGCCACATTGAAGTAACCCCCGGTATACTAGAGAAGAATTTTGATGATATCAAACACCGTCTATATACCGTGGCGGGTTTAAGCCGATGGGTGCATATAGATATAGCCGATAATACTCTAGTGCCCAACAAGACATTTTTAAATTTATTGGAACTTAAACGGGCTAAAACTAAAGCTAAAAAAGAAATCCACTTAATGGTTAGCCGACCGCTTAGTTATCTGCCAAGTATAAAGTCCGCCGGTTTTAAACGCGCGTTTGTGCATGTAGAATCCCGACAAGCTAAAGAGTTTATTAAACAAGCAACTAAGGCGCGTCTAGCCATCGGCTTAGCCATTGATATTAATACACCTGTAACCCGAATAAAAAAATTCATGCCGAAGGTAAGCGTCGTATTAATAATGGGAATTAAAGCTGGGTGGGCTGGCCAACCTTTTAGATCGGAGGCTCTACAAAAGGTGGTTAAGGTAAAAGAGCGCTGGCCAAAAGCGGAAGTGGTGGTAGATGGCGGCGTGCACGCCGATACTGTGAAGGCGATTGCCGCCGCTGGCGCCAGCCGGGTGATAGCTAATAGCGCGATATTTAATGTTCGCAGTTCATCCCAGGCAATTTATAAATTAACCAATTACGACAAATTATGAATTTTAATAGATTGGAAAAATTAAGTAACTTGGTCAGGTATTATAGTTTGGTGTCTACTACCGCCGCTGGATCCGGTCATCCCAGTTCATGTTTATCGGCCGCTGATTTAATGGTTGGGCTAATGTTTAACAATGTTTTTAAATATCGAGTTAGACAGCCCAATTACCATAATAATGATCGCTTAGTTTTTTCCAAAGGTCACGCCGCGCCATTGCTTTATTCTTTGTGGGCGGCGGCTGGTGCGGTGAAACTACCGCAGTTAAAAAAATTACGAAAATTCAAGTCGGTGTTAGAAGGGCATCCGGTGATGTCATTTCCTTATACCGAGGCCGCCACCGGTTCTTTGGGCCAAGGGTTATCTGTCGGCATGGGGTTAGCCTTGGCCGCTAAAATGCAAAAATTATCTTATAAGACCTATGTTTTATTAGGTGACAGTGAAATGTCAGAGGGCTCGGTGTGGGAAGCGGCACAATTAGCCAGTTATTATAAATTAGATAATCTAGTGGCCGTGCTGGATGTAAATCGGTTGGGCCAGCGCGGGCCAACTATGTACGGGTATAATTTACAAACTTATCAAAAAAAGTTATCGGCTTTTGGTTGGGCTACGGTAGTTATTAACGGACACTCGTGGCCCGATATTATGCGCGGTTTTAAATCATCAAAAAAAAACCAAGGGCGGCCGTTCGCCATCATCGCCAAAACTATCAAAGGTAATGGGGCAAGGTTGATGGCCAATAAAAATGGCTGGCACGGGCGAGCGTTAAAGTCGGCCGAATTAAAAAAGGCATTAAAAGATTTAGGACCAGTCGATTTAAAATTTAAAGGTGAAGTAGCTTGGCCGGCGGAAAAAGTTGCGCCCCGGCTTAAGGCCAAATCAGTGCCGCGGATGAAATATAAATTGGGTGATATGGTATCAACACGCGAAGCTTATGGTCGCGCTTTAACCAGAATATATCCTCGTTACCCTAACATGGTAGTGCTGGACGGTGAAGTTGGAAATTCCACTTTTGCTGAAATTTTTGCCAAAAAATATCCCCGGCGCTTTTGGGAAATGTTTATCGCCGAACAAAATATGGTCAGCGCGGCCGTGGGACTATCGCGAGCTGGCCTAATGCCGTTTGCATCTACTTTCGCGGCTTTTTTTACGCGGGCATTTGATCAAATACGCATGAGTCAATATTCTAATGCTAATATAAAATTTGTCGGCTCGCATGCCGGCGTTTCCATTGGGGCCGATGGCCCATCACAAATGGGTTTAGAAGATATCGCCTTGTTCCGAACCCTTCCTCAAGCGGTCGTGTTATATCCAGCTGATGCCGTGGCCTGTGAAAAGTTAGTGGAATTAGCAGCCCGTCATCGGGGATTAGTATATATTCGTACGACCAGAGGCAAAACTCCGGTGTTATATAAACCAACCGAAAAATTTGCCATTGGTGGTAGTAAAGTTTTACGGCAAAGTAATAAAGACGTTGGCACTATAGTTACGGCTGGCATTACTTTGTATCAAGCGCTGGCCGTAGCTGATCAATTTAAAAAGCAGGGTAAATTTATTCGAGTAATAGATTTATACAGTATTCAGCAGTTAGACAAGGCCGCTTTACACCGGGTAGCCAGGCAAACTAAATTCATTTTAACCGTAGAAGACCACCGGCCGGCCGGCGGCATAGGTGAAGCGGTAGCGGCCTTGTTAGCACCTTTTAGGGCCAAGGTTGCGTCACTGGCTGTGTCTAGGCAACCAGTGAGTGGTGAGCCGCAGCAATTATTAGATTACGAACAAATCGGCGCTAAAGCCATAACTCGAGCTATTAGCCGTTTACTGAAATCTTATATTTAGTATGACTTCAGCTTGATAAAGTAGAGCAAGATATTTACAGTCGGCTTAGATTGTTGCCACCATTTCAGCCCGGAGGCAAGTTATTTATTATAATTCACCAGGTAGCTCGTCAATTCCCGCGAACTCCTTGACTATGATTGGTTTAACTAATTTAGTTTGAGATTGCCGCATTTGAGTAGTTATCATTTCTTTATCACCAATGCTCTCACAATCATCCTCGACAATTACATTTGGCTGTATTCTATTAGCTACATCGCCATAAGTTTCACCAGCTTGTCGATAGTAAACCTCACCTTTTGGGAAACCGTTATCACTAATAATTTTTTTGATTGCAAGTACCTCTGTCGGAGTGGTTCTTGAGGTTAAGTAACTAATCTTATAATTGGGCTCCCATTGCTTCACTTTATCGACGGCGTTTCCAATGGGAATATATAGATCGTATTGCGTAATTCCGGTAATCCGGTCTCGTGATTGTTGTACCCGTTCTTCACGAGTGGCACTTTTACCTTCAGGATGCATCAGAATTGTGCCTTCGACAAAAATGAGCATCTTAGCCCACCACTCGGTGGGTCTTTTTATAATCCCATGTTTGTCCTGTATAGTTTCGGGAAATTGAGATAATTTAATTATTTGATTTTCTATCTGCCTAGTATTTGTGTTTTTACCTTTAAAGACCTGATTACTTTTAGGGTCATTATCCGGGTTCAGAATTTCGATTTGAAGACCCAGCTCTTCAGCAACCATCTTAATCGGCGTTTTGAGATCGGAGTCATTAGATATTATGACGGCGACATCATATCTTTTATGAAAACCGTCATTTAGTAAATGTGATGCTAAATTAACGTCCGATCCTTTTTCTTTTGTATCCTTTACCTGTAATGCCTGATAGTCATCATATTTATTTTTAACTATCGGTAACCTTTTATATTTTTTGTCTTCTAATACGACTACCGACTGCATCTCGTTGGTAAACAGTCTACTTTTATTATCATACAGAAAGTCCAACACAGGTCTTTTTACATAGTTAACCTTAAATAGTCCCTTTATTACCCTTAGAGAATCTATTGTTTCAAGGGCTCGAATGTAAATTTGTTGCCGCAATGACTTGCCTGGGTCATTCTTGGTATTAGAAACAAACGCAGTAAAGTACTTTATCTTTTTTATTTGGTATTTAGTATTTGGAAAATAATATAAGCATAACTTTGAAACATCAAGCCATTTAAGTGATGGATTATTTTTTATTCTAAAATATAAATTAAATCCATCAATATAGACTATCGCACGCTTAATAGTTGGAATCATAGAAATTGCTGGTTAAATGATAAGAGCCGCATTTCTGCGGCCCTTATCCCTTTGTTATCGAAATAACAAAGTATTTCATTACATTTGGTATTATATCATATATGTGGCCCTTGTCAATACTCTCTTGGTACAGACTAATATTCAAAATAACGTCACTTAACCCTGCCAAGTTCGCGGGCGATATTGTAAGGCCTCGGCCAGATGCGGCAAGGCAATAGCTTCCTCACCAGCCAAATCGGCAATGGTGCGGGCGACTTTGATTAGGCGATGATAGACACGAGCCGATAAATGAAACTTGTTTACGGCTTGGCGCAATAACTCCACCGCATCAGACGGTAATGTACCGAATTCTTTTAATCCTTTTAGATCCATCTCCGCGTTGGTCAGGAAATTATATTTTCTAAATCGTTCCCGCTGTCGCCCTCGGGCCACATTGACTCGCTGCTGAACTAAGTTAGTTGCCTCGGCCACTTCCGACCCGGATAATTTATCAAATGGCACTCGCGGCACCTCGACATGCAAATCAAAACGATCAATTAAGGGGCCGGAAAGTTTGCGCTGATAACGCCAAACCATCGCCGGTGTACAAGTGCAGGCCTTGTCTTTGTCGCCCGCAAAACCGCACGGGCAAGGGTTCATAGCGGCGACAAGAATAAATTTTGCCGGATAAGCCACACTGCCCGATGCTCGTGATACCACAATTTGCCCGCCCTCCAAGGGCTGGCGTAAATTTTCTAATACCGGTCGGGAGAATTCGGCAATTTCATCTAAAAATAAAACTCCGCGATGCGCCAAGGAAATTTCACCCGGTCGCGGATTTGAGCCTCCACCAACCATGGCAATGTCCGAGGCGGTGTGATGAGGCGCCCGAAACGGCCGATCGATTTTAGCCACCTCACCCGGTTGTAGTAATCCAGTTACACTGTAAATTTCTGTTACCTCTAAAATTTCCGCGCGGGATAGTGGCGGCAGCACTGTCGCTAGGGCGCGCGCCAATAAAGTTTTTCCAGTTCCGGGTGGGCCAGAGAATAAAATATTATGCCCGCCCGCGGCCGCGATTTCTAGAGCTCGCTTGGCTTGCTCTTGGCCTTTAATATCAGACAAATCATTACTATCACTTAAACTAAGTGCCGGTAATTTAGTAGGTCGTTGTTTAGTTAAAGGCTGCTGGCCGCTTAGGTGTGATAACAGCGCCGGTAATTCACTTACACCATAAACAGTTATCCCATCCACCAAAGCGGCCTCGGCCGCGTTTCCTTGCGGCAGGTAAATAGTATTAAAGCCGTGCTTTAAAGCTTGCCTGGAAATTGCCAAAGCCCCAGGAATGGGCCGCAATTGCCCGTCTAATGATAATTCTCCTAAGAATAAGCTGGTATTTAGGCTAACATTGGGCTGTAATTGGCCCGAGGCCATAAGCAAGGCAACCGCGATTGGTAAATCATAAGCCGTACCTTCTTTTTTTAAGTCAGCCGGGGCTAAATTTACCGTAATTTTATTACGGGGAAATTCCAAGCCACTATTTTTAAGGGCCGAACGCACCCGTTCCCTAGCTTCTTCCACAGCTTTGTCAGGCAGACCAACAATAAAAATACCCGGTAGTTGTGAAGATAGGTCAGCCTCCACTTCTACTGGAGCGGTATTCAAACCCACAATGGCGGCGGTAAAAATTTTAGCGGACATAGGCTGACTTAAATTTTAACACTAATGTAACCAAACCGGCTATTAAATATAAATCAGCTAAATTGAATTGGGTTAAATTGGCAAAATTAATAAAATCAATTACACCGCCATACCACCATCGGTCCCAAAAATTACTGGCCCCGCCGACAACAGTTAACCCCCACCCAAGTATAAGTATGGGCTGGTTCTTTTTTATAGCCAAAGCCAAGGCCGCCGTGGCCAGTAGCAACAAAAAAATAATTACGACAATAGTTATTGACGATTGATTTATAAACCCAAAAAGCCAGCCGGCATTAATCGACGGAGCCAAAAAAATTTCCTCGCCGCGTTGGGCCAGTTGTAAGCTAAATAGTTTAGTGGCGCGGTCAATTGTCAGCAGGGTTAACACTAACCCAACTACTCGCCACAATTTACTATCGGCCATTATTTTTCTGATAGTCGTTTACTTTTGCAACTCATGCACGAACCGGATTCTGGCCGAGCTCTCAGACGACGCTCATCAATTTCTTTTTTGCAGTATTTGCAAATTCCATAAGTATTATCTTTTATTCGCTGGAGGGCTTGCTCAACATCGCGCAGGTTAGCTTCCAGAGTTTTTTCGAGAGTTAAATTATCAGTAAAGGTTGCTACCTCGGCGGCGTTATCATCTTCTTTGGTACCATATTCAGGAAAGCTAGTAGCAAATCCGCCGTTAGTTTGTGGGTCTTGGTGGGCGAATCCTCTTAACTCCGCTTCTAACTTGCTCTTTTGAGCTTCTAATACCTTTTTCATTTCAGAAATTAATTGTTTGTTCATAGCGATTAATATTTATAAAAAACCCAGTATTTTCCGGACGACTGGATTATAGCATAGCTTTGGCCTTAGCCACAATTACCCTAATATGGGGAGTTTAGCGGTTTTGGCTAGATACAAAAAAGCGGGGCGATCGAGCCCCAATCTTTTTATAAATATTGAGCTCATCGCCCCGCTATACGGCGTTTGAACTACCTTCTAAATCATTTCTTTTACAAGAGATGATTAGGAAAGAATGTATCCTCAAGCGCCTTGGGGGCGTAATCCTCACAAAAAAAGTAAATCACGCAAATTAATCTCTACCTCTTCTATGGTCAGAACGCCGAATTTCGACATCCCGCCGTTTGGTGTTTATTTCAAATTTTAGGTTGGTCTTAGTGAGGGTAAGACCGAGATATTAATAGAACAGTAGAGAAGGGGACTGCCTCCTAAAAGATTTTTTTCAAGATTCAGACCCGAAATCTACTACTCTAGAATAATATTGTTAAATAATCCACAGTTGCGGGTACCTACAATATATCACATTTTAGACACTCGGTCAATAATGGCTTTTTCCCTGATTTTGGCCACAATATTTAAGTTATAGGTGAACACACTTAGTGCTCGCCGCAAAGCTTTTATACAGATTATCCACAAGGCAATCTAACCAAGCCGATTCTGTAAGTAGAATCGGCTTGGTTATTAATAAATTTGTTTTAGTAACGATGGTTGCGATGTGAATTTTTAAAGCCCGGGTTGCGGGGGCGGTCGTTATATGGTCGGCCGCTGGGGCGCGGATTAAGTTCTATACCCTCTGGTTTGGGTAGAGTTTGTTTATGCGACAGATTAATTCTACCCTGATCATCTATTTCTATCACTTTAACTTTTAATGAGTCGCCGACTTTTACAACATCATCAACTTTATCTACACGATGCCAAGCTAGTTCGGAGATATGAACCAAGCCTTCTTGTTTGGGTAATATTTCTACAAAGGCGCCAAAGTTCATAAGACGAGTTACTTTGCCTTCATAAATTTCTCCTACTACCACTTGGCGCGTTAAATTCTTAATCCACTCGATGGCCTTGGCCGACGCCTCTTGATCTACCGCTGTTACCATAACCAAACCATCGTCTTCAATATCGATTTGTACGCCGGTAGCATCGATAATTTCATTAATAACCTTACCACCCGGGCCAATAACATCGCGAATTTTATCTGGCGGAATTCTAAGTGAAGTAATGCGCGGCGCGTAGGGTGATAAGTCAGCTCGCGGTTCGGGTATAGCTTGAGTCATAACTTTTAATACCTTGGCGCGCGCTGTCTTAGCTTGATCAATGGCCTCGTTTAAAATTTCTAAAGACACCCCGCCTAGTTTAATATCAAGTTGTATGGCCGTGATACCTTTGGAAGTTCCAGCAATTTTAAAATCCATATCACCGGCATGATCTTCAATGCCTTGAATGTCGGTTATGACGGCGTAATTGGTTTTATCATCCGGGTCGGCAAGCAGTCCCATGGCAATTCCCGCTACCGGCGCCGTGATGGGTACGCCGGCATCCATCAAAGCTAAACTGGATCCGCACACTGATGCTTGCGATGATGAACCGTTAGACGACAACACCTCTGATACTACTCTAATGGTGTAGGGAAATTTTTCTTTGTCGGGCAATACTGGCACTAACGCTTTTTCCGCTAAGGCGCCATGACCAACTTCCCTTCTACCCGGTGATCTAACTGGTGAAACTTCCCCCACCGAAAAACCGGGAAAGTTATAATGATGCATGTATCTTTTTTTACCGGCTTCTTCCATGCCATCTAAAGTTTGTTCCGCCGACGGTGCCGCTAAAGTTACCACCGACAGCACTTGCGTTTCACCGCGTTGAAACAAACCCGAGCCATGTGTGCGTGGCAGTACACCCACCGCAGCTTCCAGCGGACGAATTTCGTTTAGCTGGCGGCCGTCTACGCGCACCTTCTTTTGCAAAACCATTTGCCGCGCCGACACATCTAAGACATCTTCAAAAATTTTAAGCCCCAACGATCGCCCATCCTTATTTACTTCATTGTCTTGCTTTAACATGTCTTCCAGTTCGGCTTTTAACTCATCTACTTTAATATGATAGGTTTGGCGGTTAGTCTTGGTAAATAAATCGCTAACCTTGGGCTTTAGCCAATCATTTACTTTGGTCTTAATTTTATTAGTTTCTTCAGTTTCCTCGTTGGGGGTAACTTTGTTTTTACCTACCTCTTTAATGATTTTAACTATCCAGGGCACTAATTTAGCCACATGCTTGTGGCCAAAAGCAATAGCCTCTTGGATAATATTTTCAGGCGCCTCACTACCTTGGCCTTCAATCATCACTACATCAACGCTAGTTCCAGCTACTACTATATCTAGTTGGCTTTTAGCTCTAGCTTCATAAGCCGGGTTTAGCACCCACTCATTGTCAACCCTGCCAACACGAACTGCGGCAATGGGACCATTCCAGGGCACAGGTGAAATACCTAAAGCAATCGCAGCGGCAATAAGTGATGGAACGTCGGGGTCGTTGGCCTGGTCAACGGATAAAACGGTGATCATAACTTGTACATCTTTTCTTTCGGTACCTTTAAACAATGGCCTGATGGATCGGTCAATCATGCGGCCAGTTAATACCGCTTCATCGGTTGGGCGGCCTTCCCGTTTTATAAACCGTGAACCTTTTATTTTTCCAGCCGCATACAGCCGCTCCTCGTAATCTACTAGGAGTGGGAAAAAATCAATACCCTCGCGCGGTTCACGAGCTTGCACGGTCGTAGCTAGAACTTTAGTATCACCGTATTGAACTGTGCAGCTCCCATGAGCTTGGCCAGCTAGTTCTCCAACCGTTACCAGTAATTTTTTACCAGCCACTTCGGTGTCAAAACTTTTTTTTGCAGACATAACACTTACCTTTCTTTAGCGTCGATCACGAGTTCGTGGGGTGAGTGTTATTTGAGAAGAGCTTAATTCTTAACCCCTTAAAAATTAATCTCTCATCAAACAACACCCTGAACGCCCCGTCGACATTAATAATTATTTATATTTAGTCATTAAAAATTTTTTAGGATTAGTCGATAGGTCAAACCAACTATCAGCATTATCAATTAATTTAGATGAAGTAGTTTTGCCAAAAGCCACCACTTCCACGCGTTGCCCTAGGAATTGTAAGTAATTAACCAACGGTACATAGTCGCCATCACCAGTTACCAATACTACTACATCTAGTTTGGAAGCTAGTGAGATAGCATCAATTGATAAACCCACATCCCAATCACCTTTTTTGGCGCCGCCCCAAAAAACTTGCAGGTCTTTCATTTTTAATTCAAAACCTTGGCCGTCTAACGCCTCAAAAAATTTGGCCTCATCCGGGGCCTCGGCCCTAACCACATAAGCAATGGCGCGAATAAGTTTTCGTCCGGCCACGGCTAAATTCAAAATCGCGCCAAAATTAACCTTAGCGTTATAAAGATTGCGCCCGGAGTAATACATATTTTGTACGTCTACAAATACTCCTACGCGCTGATCTTTGTGTTGAATCATATTATTTATGAACTTCTTTATTATCGTCTTCGCTACTGGCTTTATTGGCCTCTATTTCCTCAGGTAACGGTTGCGGCACTTCCGAAATCTTTATACTAATATGTAGCTTTTTTACCAGTTGTTGGAATTTTTTCTCGTCTTCACGATTCAAAAATTTAAGCAAACGCCGCCGCTGGCTTATTTTTTTAAGCAATCCACGCCTAGATGAAAAATCTTTCTTATGCCCCCTCAAGTGCTCGGTTAGCCTATTTATCTCCTCGGTCAGTATGGCGATTTGCACTTCAGCCGAGCCGGTATCTTGTTCGTGAGTTTTGAACTTTTTAATTATTTTATCCTTGGTTGTTTTATCAAGCATATTAGCTTTCCTTATTTTGCTGCCAAGCCTAGTAGCGGGGGATAACTCCCATAAACCAAGCCTTGAGCAAATAAATGTTTTAACGATACGAGTCTACCATAGCTTGCCGATTTGATCAAGCCTGCCCGCCGGACTTCGGCGAGCTCAGTCGAGCCGCAAGCAGGTGTTGCTGATTATGAAATAGTGTCGTAAAATAAACAGGTCTAGTATGCCCCGTACATCAACTCCGCTTTAGCTCGCGCCAATGCAAAAATAAACTTTAGACTTTTAAACACTCATGATGGTTTTATTTATCATTAAGGTTTCAATTAAAGTTCGCTAATCTTTTTGCGAGCGAAGTTGTATTACGGGGTATGCCTAGCTTACATAATTATTTACACGACTTTTTGGATTATTTAGAAATTGAACGCGGCCGCAGTAAATTAACAGTGCGGAATTATGATTTTTATTTAACCCGTTTTTTAGTGTGGTTAAAAAGTAAATTAAAACGCTCGCCTCAAACTTCGGATATAACTTTAGATCAAGTACGGCAGTTTCGGCTGTGGCTAAATCGTTTGCCGGTTCGCGGCGGGCAGGAACTTTCGCGCACAACACAAAATTATCATTTAATTGCTTTGCGGTCGCTACTAAAATATTTGCGCAAGCGTGATTTAGAAAGTTTGGCGCCGGAGAAAATAGAATTAGCCAAACAAAGCGAACGGCAGGTAGAGTTTTTAGAAGGCACTGATTTAGACCGATTATTGCAAGCCCCTTTTTCTACTCAAGAAACTGAAATTGTTAAATTTCGCGACAAGGCGATATTGGAACTATTATTTTCTACTGGTATTCGCGTATCAGAATTGGTCAGTTTAAAACGTGATCAGGTAAATTTAGGAAAAGACGAGTTTTCAGTAAAAGGTAAGGGCGGCAAAGTGCGGGTGGTTTTTATATCAACCGCGGCTAAGAATAATTTAAAAAAATATCTAGATAAAAGAACCGATACTGATCCAGCTTTGTTTGTGGGGCATGACCGCGCGGCTGATGCACGAGAGCATGATCAAAAACCATCGCACCCACTATCAGCCCGCAGTGTTCAGCGCGCCATAGAATATTATAGGAAAGTGGCTGGTATTAATCGTAGAATAACACCACACACTTTGCGCCACTCCTTTGCTACGGATTTATTGTCATCGGGTGCTGATATCAGATCGGTGCAGGCTATGCTTGGGCATGCTAACATTACTACCACCCAAGTTTATACGCACGTTACTGATAAACAGTTAAAAGAAGTGCATAAAGCTTTTCACTCGCGCCGACGCGGTAAAGGTTGACCCCGTAGAAGACACGCATTCTTAGTGTGACTCTACCGGGCAGGCAATTATACTTAAAGGTTTGACAAATAGCAGCCGTAGTGTGATAAGTAATGGAGTTTAATCATTCAAGGTATTTTTTATAGTCATTAAGAGTTTGCTCCCATAGCGCAACTTGTCCATCCACCTCTGCCCCTGTAGCTCAATGGATCGAGCAAGGGACTTCTAAGCCCGAGATGGGGGTTCGATTCCCTCCAGGGGCAAAGGTGGTTGGAAAATTAATGCAAGGTAGTATATGCCCAAAGAAAACTTGGAAAAACTCGTTAAGGAAATTGTGAAAGATGCGTCAGATTTAAAGGATAAGTATATTTCGCAGAAAAAAGCACCCGTAAATTATGCGTGTGTGTTTGCGCAGTCTGACGCTGAATATAAAGATTTAAGTGAGGCAGTAAAAACAGTGGGGCAAGTTGTTAAGGAAACAAAGTCAGGGTTTTTGTATCACATAAATGATTTGGAAACGGATTCGGGCAGGCTCCAGTTACTCAAAATTCGTATACCAGATGCCACACGGCCAGAGCGTGGCGATGCCGATTTTACCGTGACTAATTATGAGTCATTTAAAAATACTTATTTATCTAAACCAGGTTTTAAATTAATTCCAAGAGAAAATTTTGAAATGATGGAACTAATGGATCGGGGGTTTAATGTAAGGGCATATTTTTCTAATCCGCCGCTGGATGAGCAATTGGGGTTAAAATAAATTGGTTTATTTTTATGAATGACAACAACCAAAAATTTCCCAAGGGAGTAGAAATAGTCGGTTCGGCTATTATTGAAAATAATAATGGAGAGATTCTGTTGGTGCGCGCTCCTAAATGGCATAATAAGTGGACTATGCCAGGCGGCCATATTGAGCCTGGTGAAAAGATTGCCCAAGCACTACTAAGGGAGGCAGCTGAAGAGACTGGTTTGCAATTGAAGGCAGGCCCGGTTATTGCTTTTGGGGAGCTAATTAACTCTAAAGATTTTCATCGCCCCGCACATTTTATTTATTTTGATTTAGTCTGCAAGGTAAAAAGTGGTGTTGTTACTTTAGATAATCAAGAATTGACTGAACATATTTGGATTGATCCTGAAAAAGCTTTAACTATGGAGTTGGCCGAAAGTTATTACGAAACTATTCAGAATTATTTAAAATATAAACAAACCGGAAAAATAGTTTTATGACCAAAGCAGTAATTTTTGATATTGATGGCGTATTAATGGATTCGTTTCCGGCGAATTTAAAATTTTTTCAGGATTTAATGGTAA